>Ga0214921_10001317_pt1 | contig 42872 bp, 30 predicted proteins | sample LL1505_MetaG_FD_177992 | JGI IMG/M metagenome (GOLD analysis project Ga0214921, IMG submission 177992) | Freshwater microbial communities from Lake Lanier, Atlanta, Georgia, United States - LL-1505 | ecosystem: Environmental > Aquatic > Freshwater > Lake | place: USA: Georgia | collected...
CCTAACAATTCGCTGCAACCATTGGTCACGACATGTTGATCTGTAAATTCGGAAGTTGAATTCACAAGACTCATGACCTTCACAATGCGCTTGACCTTGTTCAAATCACCGACGGCGGCATGAAGCGTACCAAGTAGATCAATGGCCACTGCGCGGGCAGCGGCTTTTCCTTCTTCTGTTTGAATATTCTTTCCCAGTTGACCTGCCCAAGCTTGCCCATTTTTCTTGGCAATATGACCACTGATAAAAACCAAATTGCCTGTTTGAACGAATGGAACATAGGCTGCAGCTGGCGTTGCAACAGGGGGCAAGGTAATTTGAAGTTCTGCTAAGCGTTGGTAAATGGACATGATGTATGGATTGAAGAGAGTTAAAAGGGTTGCACGGTTACGCTGACATTCAAGGTGTGGTGAGCGCCACCCTGCAGGACCCCTCTTAAGGGTGAGACGTCTGCAAAATCGCGACCCACTGCAAGTCGAACGTAGTCAATGCCGGGACTGCACCAACCCTCACGGTTGTTGGTGGGATCGAAATCGTACCAAGATCCTGCCCCTTCAATGGCTTGAGGGTTGGGAATGCGCAGGGAAATCCAAGCATGCGTGGCATCGCTGCCCACAAGTCTGGCCTGGCCTGGTGGCGGTTCAGTGAGCAGATAGCCACTGACATACCGAGCCGCCAAACCTAAACTGCGCAAACAAGCCAACATGACATGCGCAAAATCTTGGCAAACACCGCGCTTCTCATTGAGTACCGATAAAGCGGGTGTGCTGATGTCGGTGCTCAAGGATTGATATTGAAAATCAGTGTGAATGCGTTGCATCAAATGTCTAGCCGCCTCCACCAAATTTCGCCCCGGTGTAAAACTGCTTTGTGCATAAACAGCAAAAGCCATGTCGATGGGTGCATGGTGTGAGCCATACGCAAATACTGAGGCCTCATCGCTGGCGATGCCTGCACGATACTGGTAAGCCGAGGTGGCACTTTCCCAAGATAGGCTTTGTGAAAAATGGGAAAGCGCAGCCATCCGTTGGTCCTCCAGCACAAAGGTTTGAACCTCGCTTTCAGCTCTGACAGTCAAAGTGCTGTGAGGGCTTGGCAGTGAAAAGTAAAGCCGGTGATTGCCAAATGAATCCAGATTGTTTGAGACGATGGCGGCCTTAGGCTCTATGAAGAGATCGTGTTGCAGGCAAAGCTGGCAGGGTGTCGTGGGTGCTTGTAAGTGCGCGACGTGCTGAGCCGTTTCGACGGCAGGCGTGTAGTTGTAATGTGTTTCGTGGGTGATGCGCAGTTTCATCGTGTGAAAGACCTTAAGCACCAACGCTTTGTTGCGACTCACCACTGTGAGAAAAGAACAAGCTGTTCAATTGATCGGAGACTGACCTGGCAGTTTGTCTGCAATCGAGCAGCAATGTGAGCAAAGCTGGGCTATGGTGTTGTCCATCAGGTACCAAGCTGAGCAAGTCAATGACTGACAAGATGGGAATTTGTTGTGCCATGGTTTGCGTTGCACCTTGAGCCAGATGCCCCATTTTGGCCAGTCGACCGCGCAAAGTTTGAGCGACCCAGCCCAATGCACGTGGATTGTCAGTGTGGGTTAAGAGCAACTCAAGCAAAGCACCCAGTGTTCTGCTTTGTTGGTATTGCGCATGAAATGAAATGGTGCTGTCAAACAAATTGAGGACGGCATCAAAACCTGCCTGTGTTTGGATGCATTGGGTTTCGATGGCGCAATGCAGGGCATGTGCCAAAAAGTCCATTCTTTCAATGTGCCTGCCAATCGACAACAAGCGCCAGCCATCGTCTCGCGTCATTCGATCAGTTTGCGCGCCAGTGAGCGCGGCCATCAGTTGACTGGTTCGGGCCAGAAGTTGCTGGGCCCCAATGCTGCTAGCCAAAGGCGTACCTTTGGGTGAGGGTTGAAAAAATGCATTTTCAGTTTGCTCAATCAGGCTCCAATGCTCTGGCGACAAGCGTTCGCGAACAGCTGCAGCAGCCAATTTGACAGCGCGCAAGTTGTAACCTACACCTGTGGTGTTTTGAGTGTCCCAAAAGCCAGCAATGAGCGAACGTTCAAACACTCGCCTTGATTGTTGTGCTTGAGGTACGCCTGGCATGACAAGGCCATGCGTGACGCAAAGCATGTTTAACCATTCAATGAGGGGAGGGCTGTGCTGTGCCTCACTGTTTAAACTTTCCAGGGCCAGACGCGATAGACGCAAGGTATTTTCTGTGCGTTCAGAATAGCGGCCCATCCAAAAAAGATTTTCTGCCGCTCGACTGGTGACCAAACGCTGGCGTTGTGAGCTGGCAACAAAAACAGCTTCTTGGGCCTTGGGTGCAGAGGTCGATGCCGTGTGGTTTGACAACACCCAAACGTCGGCGCTGCTACCGCCCTGTTGCATGGAAGCAATGCCATTTTGAGTACCCAAACGCGCCAAGCCACCTGGCAAAACTTGCCAGCCACCCTCCTCATTGGCCAAGGCAAAGACTCGCAAAATGACGGGCCGTGATGGCATGGATGCCAAAGACGAGAAAGTGGGCGTGTGAGACAAAGGCAGATAGCCCTGCACGGTGTGTGCTTCAGGATCGCTTTGGATGCGCGCGCGCCATTCCTCCAAGCCACGCCAATCAAGTTGGTGACCCATGACGGGCTCAAAGCTTTTGCGGCCAGGCGCAAAGGGGTAGGTGGGTTTGATGACGCAATCTTGAATGCGCGGCAGCACATCGTGCAATGCAGCGGGCTCGCCACACCACCAACTGGGGATGGCTGGGAGCAATAACTCTTCTTCTAGAAGAGTGCGTGAAAGTTGGGGCAGGAATCCAAGCAGTGCATTGGATTCCAAAAATCCCGAGCCCGGTGTGTTGGCCACCAACACATTGCCAGCTCTGACCGCTTGCAACAAGCCGGGGACGCCCAAAGTCGATTCGGCGCGCAGTTCAAGGGGGTCAAGCCAGTCATCGTCGACGCGCTTTAAAAGGCCGTGGACAGGTTTGAGGCCTTCTAATGTTTTGAGATAAAGTTTTTCTTCGCGGACCAACAAGTCACTTCCCTGAACCAAAGACAGGCCGAGGTACCGAGCAAGGTAGGCCTGCTCGAAATAAGTTTCGTTGTAAGGTCCGGGCGTCAGCAGTGCGATGTGGGCTTGCATGCCAGCGGGAGTTCGAAGCTTGAGCGCATTCACAAAGGAGCGGTAAGACGCTGCCAAACCTGTCACGGGCATCGACTCAAATGCGGTCGCAAATTGGCCTGAAATGATTTGTCTGTTTTCTAGTAAATAACCCAAACCAGAGGGCGCTTGAGTGCGCTGAGACAACAACCACCAACAACCATCTGGTCCCCTGACCAAATCGAAGGCTGCCAAGTTCAAATGTCGACCGCCCACAGGCGCGTTGCCTTGCATGGCATGCAAGTAACCAGGGTGCCCTTGAACGAGTGCGTAGGGCAGTGCACCTTGTTTCAAAAGATGCTGCATGCCATAGACATCAGACATGATGCCTTCAAGCAAGCGCATGCGCTGTAGCACACCCGTTTGAATGTGCTGCCAATCTTGACTTGAAAGAATCAGGGGCAACAAATCGAGTGACCAAGGCCGCTGGGGCTGATCGGCATTGGCATACACGTTGTACGTCATGCCATTGTCCCGAATTTGTCGAGCCATGGTTTCGTGACGAAGGGGGAGTCCCTGTAGCCCCTCAGGTCCTAGGTGAGATAAAAAATCTGCCCAAGGCGGTGTCACCTGTGTCGATTGAATGACGGCGCCAAAAATAGAATCAGTACCTTCCCCTGGTGTGGTGCTGACACCGCCCCGTAACTCATCCCAATGGCCATTCGGCGCCAAGGCCAAAGTGTGCAAAATTTCTTGCAAAGAAGGCGCCAGCCCCATGTACTCAGTCTGATGCGGTGAACGCTGAGACTGAGTCAACGAGGGAGACGAGGAGGAGCTGTTTTTAAATTCCACAATGCCTTGATTGTCGCCTTAATTTTCGCCTTCATGTCGCCTCATTTGGGCCTGCGCAGGTCCAATGTCCAAGGAAATTCCGGGCTCGCTGCCAATGCGACATTGGCAGGTGGTATGGCCATGGGGCCCGGGGAATGACCCATGCGGAAAAAGCGGGCCAATCTGCGACTTTCCGCTTCGTAGGCATTGACAGGCAAGGTGTCGTAATTGCGACCACCTGGGTGAGCCACGTGATATTGGGCGCCACCGATGGCGCGCTTCATCCATGTGTCCAGCACGTCGAATGTGAGGGGAGCATGAACACCAATGCTGGGGTGCAATGATGAAGGTGGGTTCCAAGCTTTGTAACGCACGCTGGCCACATATTCGCCGGACGTACCTGTGGGCTGCAGGGGAAGTGGCTGGCCATTGACGGTGACTGTGTAACGACTTGGGTTAAGCCCTGTGACATGAACTTCAAGTCGCTCCAATGAAGAGTCTACATACCGCGCCGTGCCGCTAGAGGTGCTCTCTTCACCCATCACATGCCAAGGCTCAAGTGCATTGCGCACAGTGACTTTGATGGCATCGATGCAAAAGTCGCCTACGCGTGGAAATCTGAATTCAAAGTGGGGCGCAAACCACAATGGATCAAAGTTGAAGCCTGCATCGGTCAGATCATGAAGCACATCTTCAAAGTCCATTTTGACAAAGGTGGGCAGCATGAATCGATCATGCAATGTGGTACCCCAACGAGTGACGGGGGCCTTGTAGTTTTCATTCCAAAAACGTGCCACCAAGGCTCGCAGCAACAATTGTTGAACCACGCTCATCCGTGCATGAGGTGGCATTTCGAAGGCCCGCAACTCCAACAATCCCAAGCGACCTGTGGCAGAGTCTGGCGAGTACATTTTGTCGATGCAAAACTCGCTGCGATGGGTGTTGCCTGTCATGTCTACCAAAATATTTCTCAGGCTGCGATCGACCAGCCAAGGCGGCATACTTTCCCCATGAATTTGGCGATTCCGCGCTATTTCGTTCAGGGCAATTTCAAGCTCGTAAACTTGGTCGTTGCGAGCTTCATCAATGCGCGGTGCTTGGCTGGTCGGGCCAATGAACATGCCACTGAAAAGATAGCTGAGACTAGGGTGGTTGTGCCAGTACAAAATCAAACTGGCCAGCAATTCAGGTCTGCGCAAGAAGGGACTGTCTGAGGGTGTGGCGCCGCCCATGACCACATGATTGCCGCCGCCAGTTCCTGTATGGCGACCATCGGTCATAAACTTCTCGGCACTCAGTCGTGTTTCAAAGGCGGCTTGGTATAAGAATTCTGTGTGCGCAACCACTTCATGCCAGTTGCTTGCAGGGTGGATGTTGACTTCAATCACGCCTGGGTCGGGGGTCACTTGCAGAAGTTTCAAGCGAGGATCTTTAGGGGGTGGATAGCCTTCCAGCACAATTTGGACTTTCAGCTTTTCAGCTGTCGCCTCAATGGCTTGGAGCAAATTCAAATAATCCTCTAGCCTGCTTAATGGCGGCATGAAAACATACATGACACCTTTTTGAGCTTTGTCATTGCTGGCATCTTTCAATGCGACAGGACCATTGGCTCGCCGGGGGTCTCGAATTTCAACGCACAAGGCTGTTCTCACTGTTGAAGTGTCTGAGTCAAATCGGGCGGGTGATTTTGCCGTCACATGAGAGGGTGACTGCATCACGGGGGATGTCGTCAAGTTGCTGGATTTCGCAAGGGGGCTAAGGGGACTTCGAGTGGCGTAGGGGTCTTGGTCAATTAAGAGGTGCCTGTCGCTGGCAGAAGACCATGGCAAAGAATCGAGTGGCAGGCGCCAGCCCATGGCTGAGTCGCCGGGCATCAAATACAAGCGTTCATCGCGCACAAACCACTTGCCGCTTTGCCACCTTGTCTGTGAATCGTTGGAGTTCTTGGCGTCAACGGCAGCCAATGGCAGCAAATAACCGACCTCTTGGTCAAGCCCTTGTGCGAAAACGCGGTGCAGCCGAGCACGCTCCAGTTCATCTTCCAGTCGCGAATCGAAGGGGTCCACATTGACGGGCAGTCTTCGTTCGCGCCACAAGTAATACCATGTGTCTTCATAACCAGGCAAGATATGGTCTGTTGGAATGCCCAGTTGGCTGGCCAGGGTTGTTAAGAAGTTTTTGGCGTCTTGCGGGCAGTAGTTTTGAGCAAAGTTTTCATCCGCCAATAGATCTGGATTTTGCCAACATGCTTGTCTATCTGCGCGCCAATAAATACTCAGAGCCCAGCGTGGCAGTTGTTCACCGGGGTACCACTTGCCCTGACCAAAATGCAGGAAGCCGCCTTGACCATATTGCTTTCGCAGTTTGTGAACCAACTCAGTGGCCAAGCCGCGCTTGGTGGGGCCGAGTGCATCCGTGTTCCATTCGGCCGCATCCCGATTTTCGGTGGCCACGAAGGTCGGTTCACCACCCATGGTCAGGCGAACATCGCCTTCTTGCAATTGCAATTCGACTTGATCTCCCAATGCCAAGATTGCTGCCCACTGATCTTCTGAGTAGGGTTTAGTCACACGCGGTGACTCTTCAATTCGCGTGATGGCCATGTGGTGGCTGAATTCAACTTCAGCTTCGTCCATCAAGCCTTCAATGGGTGCAGCGCTTGAAGGCTGCGGTGTGCAGGCCAGAGGAATATGGCCTTCACCTGCCAGCAAACCTGAAGTTGGGTCAAGACCGACCCAGCCTGCGCCTGGCAAATAAACTTCACACCAAGCATGCAAATCGGTGAAGTCGACTTCCGTGCCGCTCGGGCCATCAAGTGACTTCACATCGGGCGTGAGTTGAATCAAGTAGCCAGATACAAAACGAGCGGCCAAGCCCATGTGCCGCATGAGTTGTACCAGCAGCCAAGCAGAGTCTCTGCAGGAGCCACTTTGGAGTGAGAGTGTTTGCTCGGGAGTTTGGACACCAGGCTCCATCCGAATCAGGTAGCCAGTGTCTTGGTAAACCCGCTGGTTAATTTGAACCAAAAAATCAATGGTTCTTTGCCGTTTTCGATCTAAGGTGCTGAGGTATTTTTTAAACAATGGGGTCTGTGGCAGTTTGTCCAAATAGCCTGCCAGCTCTTCTTTGAGTTCTGGTGAGTAGCAAAGAGGGAAATGCTCTGCACTGGGCTCTAAGAAAAAATCAAAGGGATTGAACACGGCCATTTCAGTGACCAAATCGACAGTGACTTTGAATTCAGTGGTTTTCTGGGGAAATACCAAGCGAGCTTGGTAATTTGAAAAAGGATCTTGCTGCCAGTTGATGAAGTGTTCTGCGGGTTCGATGCGCAAGCTGTAAGAGAGGATTCGGCTTCTGCTGTGAGGTGCGGGCCGCAAGCGGATCACTTGAGGGCCCAATTGAACAGGGCGGTCGTAACGGTAATGCGTAACGTGATGCAGTGCGACGTGGATGGACATAAATGCAAGTAAGCGCAACAGCGGCTGCATCGACATAGCAGCTTGGGCCTCCTAAACTAGCAAAAGCCGCGCCATGAATGGCTCACAGAAAGGCCTGACATGTTGAAGACAGCGCCGTGGTATTGGATGGGGTGGCTTCTGGGCACGACTCTTCAGTTGCAGCAAGCCAGCCTTTGGTCAGTTTCGGATGTGTGGGTTGGGGGTGTGCTGACCTTGTCACTTGGCTTGCTCGCTTGGATGCGGCGCAAGCAAAACTCTCTTGTTTCAAATTGTGTTTTGGGAGCGTTGATCTCCTTCGGACTGGCTTTGACACTTGTCAATGCGCGCTGTCTTTGGCAGGCGCAACACAGGCTGGATCCCCTGTTGGAGGGAAGAGAGGTATTGCTAAAGGGTGTGATTGCCTCCTTGCCGCAACAAACGGCCAGCAGCGTTCGATTTAGATTTGCGGTTCTCTCCGCCTTCGATGTCAACGCATCCTCCAATGTGGTGGTTCCAGAACGGATTGACCTGGCTTGGTTTGATCGCGAAGCAGCTGAGTTGATGAAAGGCAGTCATTGGGCGGATCTCAAAGCGGGTGATATTTGGCAATTCAGCGTGCGGCTGAAAGCGCCTCATGGCACCCTCAATCCAGGCGGCTTTGATGAGGCTTTGTGGCGCTGGGAGCAGGGGGTCATGGCCACGGGCACCGTGAGCATGGGCAAACGTGCAGAGTTGCCCAAAAAAATCAAGACTTCATGGCTTTATCCCGTCGCTCAAGCTCGGCAATACGTGCGTTCAGAAATTGAGAGAAAACTAGGGCAAGTTGATGAGCAAAGTCGCTCTTTGGCGGGTGTGATTGCAGCCTTGGTGATGGGCGATCAGGCGGCCATTCAAGCTTCTGATTGGGATCTTTTCAGAGCGACTGGCGTGGCGCATTTGATGAGCATTTCTGGTTTGCACATCACTTTGTTTGCTTGGGTCATGGCGGCAGTCATTCGAGCACTTTGGCGTTTCTCGGCAAGCTGCGAAACCCAGCTTTGTTTGCGCTGGCCGGCACCGCAAGTTGCCCTGTTGGCGGGAGCGCTGCTGGCTACACTTTATGCCCTCTTTAGCGGTTGGGGCTTGCCGTCACAACGGACGGTGATCATGCTTTGGGTCATTGGGTTGCTTCAGCTGAGCGGCACAAGATGGCCCACTTTTTGGGGCTTGGGGTTGGCGCTGTGGGTGGTGGTGACTTTTGACCCATGGGCAATGCTTCAGCCAGGATTTTGGCTGAGCTTTGTGGCCGTAGGTGTTTTGATGCTCAACGCACCTGTGCAATATTCGGATCGCACCAAATTAGAGGATGAGTGCTCTGAATTGGTGCCAAAAAATGATTTCATGTCGAGTTGCCTCAATCTGGTGTCCAAAACATTTCAGTCATTGAGGCGATTGTTGCGTGAACAATGGGTGGTCACACTGGCTTTGACGCCCCTTGCTGTTTTGTTCTTTGGGCAGCTTTCGTGGCTTGGCCTTTTGGCCAATTTGGTGGCCATTCCTTGGGTCACATGGCTGGTCACGCCGCTTGCCATCTTGGGTATTTTTGCCCCGCCACTTTGGGTGGTGGCATCTTGGGCGCTTCAGCCTCTGATGGGCTTGTTGACCTTGATGGCGAGTTTGCCTAACAGTGTTTGGATGTTGCCAACGCCGCCCATTGGCTTGGCAGTGTTGGCCATTTTGGGAGGCTTGTTGCTGTTGCAGCAATGGCCATGGTCCCTGCGCTGTTGGGGGAGCTTGTTCATTTTGCCCATTTTCATTTGGCAAGTACCAAGACCAGAACCAGGTCAATTTGATCTTTGGTTTGCCGATGTGGGACAAGGCAATGCCGTGCTCATCAGAACCCGTCACCATGCGTTGCTGTATGACGCTGGTCCCATTTACACAGAAACTGCCGATGCGGGTCAAAGGGTGTTGGTGCCACTTCTTCAGCGAATGGGGGTGAAGTTAGACCGAGTCATGTTGAGCCACCGAGATGCAGATCACACAGGCGGTGCGGCCTCGGTATTGCGTGCGCACCCCCATGCAGACTTGTGGAGCTCCTTGGAAGACGGTCACGCACTGTCGAATCTTCGGCCCGTGCATGCTTGTATGGCTGGACAGAAATGGGAGTGGGATGGGGTTCAATTTGAATTGCTGCATCCGGTTTTTTCTGATTACAGCAAGATGGCTGGCGCCAATGCTTTGAGCTGTGTCTTGAGAGTGGATGCAAGTCGTGGTGCCCCTTCAAAAATGGGGGAAGATGACCATATGGCCAGTGCCTTGTTGGTGGGGGACGTCGAGGCGGTTCAAGAGTTGGCCATGCTAGAGCGTCAGGCATTGAAACCTGTAGGAGTGTTGTTGGTGCCGCACCATGGCAGTCAAACTTCTTCAACGAATGGGTTCATTCAGGTTCTGCGTCCGCATTGGGCTGTGGTACAAGCAGGTTACCGCAATCGATATGGCCACCCATCGTCTGGTGTGCTTGAAAGGTACGCCAGTCAAAAAGTGCCTGTGTCGATCTCTTCTGAGTGTGGTGCTGCCCATTGGCAAAGTAGCCACCCTCAGCAACTTGATTGTGAACGAGAGCTTCGGCGCCGGTATTGGCATCTATCCAGGAGGGCGGAGCCCAAGGCTTCAGACTAGTCCAGTGCGCAGGTCCAGATACATGTGGCGATGTGGGTGCGGGTATGCATCTTGCTTTTTAACAAACAGGAGAGAAGTCAGATGCAGCAATTTGATGAGATGTACAGCCAAGCAACGGCCATCCAGCCTGGAAGCCCAGTCAGGCCCCATTACAAAGCCTATGCAGATTGGTTGGCCGGACAAACGGATCAATTGATGCTGGCGCGCCGAGAAGAAGCGGAAATGATCTTTCGGCGAGTGGGCATCACCTTTGCTGTTTACGGTGACAAGGATGAAAGCGGCTCAGGCACCGAGCGACTCATCCCCTTTGACCTGATTCCCAGAATCATCCCTGCCAACGAATGGCAAAGCATGGAACTTGGTTTGGTGCAACGTGTGACTGCGTTGAATCGGTTTATTCACGATGTCTATCACGATCAAGAAATCATCAAGGCGGGGCTTATTCCTGAAGAGCAAATTTTGAGAAACGCACAATTTCGTCCCGAAATGATGGGCGTGGATGTGCCGCATCAAATTTACTCGCACATCAGTGGTATCGACATCGTGCGTGCGCCCAATGCACAAGGGGAGGGTGAGTATTACGTGCTCGAAGACAACCTCAGAGTGCCAAGCGGTGTCAGTTATATGCTGGAAGATCGCAAGATGATGATGCGTTTGTTTCCCGAGCTTTTCAGCCGTCACCGTGTGGCACCTGTTGCGCATTACCCCGATATGCTGCTTGAGACGCTCAGGGCTTCAAGCCCCGCTTCTTCTGCCGAGCCAACGGTGGTGGTACTCACCCCTGGCATGTACAACAGCGCTTACTTTGAACACGCCTTTTTGGCTCAGCAAATGGGCGTGGAATTGGTAGAAGGCCAAGACCTGTTTGTGAAAGATCAATTTGTTTACATGCGAACCACGCGCGGCCCTAAACGCGTGGATGTCATTTACCGACGGGTGGACGACGATTTCTTAGACCCCAAAGTATTTAGACCCACCTCCACTTTGGGGTGTGCAGGTTTGATGGGTGCTTATCGTGCTGGCAATGTGGCTATTTGCAACGCTGTAGGTACGGGCGTGGCCGATGACAAATCCATTTACCCCTACGTGCCACAAATGATTGAGTTCTATATGGGTGAAAAGCCTATTTTGAAAAATGTACCAACCTACATGTGCCGCAAGCCAGATGACTTGGCTTATACCCTCGCCAATTTGAAAGACCTGGTGGTCAAAGAGGTGCACGGTGCGGGTGGGTATGGCATGTTGGTGGGGCCAGCCTCTACCAAAGAAGAAATTGAAAATTTCCGAGCAGCCTTGCTGGCCAATCCCTCGGGCTACATCGCGCAGCCCACATTGAGCTTGTCGAGTTGTCCTACTTATGTTGAAAGTGGTGTGGCACCGCGCCACATCGATTTGCGTCCATTTGTGCTCAGTGGTCGAACGGTGCAAATGGTACCGGGCGGCTTAACCCGTGTGGCTTTGAAAGAAGGCTCCTTGGTGGTTAATTCTTCTCAGGGTGGTGGCACCAAAGACACTTGGATTTTGCAATCATGAAAGAGACCTCATGCTAAGCCGAACAGCCGACCATTTATTTTGGATGTCGCGTTATACAGAGCGTGCAGAAAACACTGCGCGCATGTTAAACGTGAGCTATGAAACATCCTTGTTGCCACAGTCGAGTGCCACTGTTCAAGCGGGCTGGGAAGGCTTGTTGTCCATCAGTGAATTGCTCACTGCCTACACAAAGCGGCATGGCCAAGTAACGCCTCAGAATGTCATGCAGTTCATGGTCATCGACGAGAGCAACCCCTCTTCAATCATCTCTTGTTTGCGTGCTGCACGAGAAAATGCACGGGCTGTTCGTGGTGCACTGACGACTGAAGTTTGGGAAACCCAAAATCAAACTTGGCTTGAAGTGAATCGCATGATTCGATCTGGCGAGTTCCAAGCAGACCCTGGCAAATTCTTTGAGTGGGTGAAATTCCGATCGCATCTGTCAAGGGGGGTAACGGTTGGCACCATGCTCATGGACGAGTCCTTGCACTTCATGCGCCTCGGCACTTTCCTTGAGCGGGCGGACAATACGGCCCGGCTGGTCGATGTAAAGTTTCATGCTGTTCAAGCTGACCGCTATGGGGCAGTGCCCATGGTTTCGAGTTTGGCTCAGCAGGTGCAGTTGCAGTCGCAAGTTCAATCTCAAAATATCGAATCAATCACAGACAGTTCACAAGAATTTGACTTCTACCACTGGAGCGCCATCTTGCGCAGCGTGAGTGGCTTCGAAATTTACCGCAAGGTGTACCGCGATGTGATTCGCCCAGACCGGGTGGCAGAGTTGCTTATTTTGCGACCCGACATGCCGCGCTCCTTGCACGCCAGCCTGAATGAAGTGGTCAACAATTTGGAGGCGGTGACCGACAATTTGCAAAGTGAAACCTTGCGCCATGCAGGTAAGCTGCGCGCAGACTTGGCCTATGGCCGCATTGACGAAATCTTGGCCACGGGCCTGCATGCTTACCTCACCCAATTCTTGGAGCGCGTGAATGTGCTGGGCGGCAGAATCAGTCGTGAATTTTTGATGCCTCAAAGCGGTTAAATTTGGGCCTGTCCGCTTGGGCAAAACGATTCAGACAATGCCCTTGTTTTTTACGGGAATTTGGCGATCAGTGAATACCCTCTGCCCTTTTTTTTTACCAAGTGGTTCAATCCTTTTGTTATTTTTGATCACATCACTTAAGGAATCTTCAACCATGACCACACGTCGCCAATTGATGCAAGGTGCTGCTGTCAGCCTGCTGGGCCTGAGCCATTTACCCAACTTTGCGCAAACACGCGTAGAAAATCTGCGCATCATTGTGGGTTTCCCGCCTGGTGGTACGACCGATGCATTTTCTCGCCGCATTGCCGAAAAAATGCGTGGCACGTATGCCACCAACGTCATTGTGGACAACAAACCCGGCGCGGGAGGGCAGATTGGTGTAACCACTCTCAAGGCTGCGCCAGCCGATGGGGCTCACATTTTGTATTCGCCCGCATCGATGTTGACCATTTACCCTCACTCCTACTCTAAGTTGAGTTATGCACAATCCGATGTCACACCTATTGGCATTGGACATTCCACCGACCACGCTTTCGTGGTGGGGCCAGCTGTTCCCGAGTCGGTTAAAAACATCAGGGACTTTGTCGAATGGGCCAAGGCCAACCCTGGCAAAGCCAGCATCGGCAACCCTGCAGCGGGATCCATGCCGCACTTGCTGGCCGGTCGCTTGGCCATGTTGGGTGGATTTCAAATTACCAATGTTCCTTTTGCGGGTTCTGGCCCTGCCATTCCTCAAGTGATGGGTGGCCAACTCGCAGGCATGTCATCACCTTTGGGCGATTGGGTGCAGCACCACAAATCTGGCAAGATTCGAATTCTGGCCACCTCTGGCCCCGATCGCGCTGTGTTCACCCCCGATGTGGCCACATTCCGCGAGCAAGGCTTTGCTGAATTGACAGTTCGCGAGTGGTTTGGTTTCTTTGCACCCGCAGGCATTAGCGAGGCGGTCAGGCAAAACCTGAATTCATCCCTGCGCCAGGCCATGGGTCAGCAAGACATTCGAGACTTTGTCACACCTTTGGCCGCCAACTTGGAAGCCAGTACTTCGGCTGAACATACACGCCGTCTGGCAGAAGACTCTGAGATGGCACGCCGTTTGGTGACAGCCTTGGGCTTCAAGGCTGACTCCTGATCAAACCCAACCCTGCCGCCAGACACTGTCGTTTTGCAGCTCCCGCCACGCAATAATTTGCGTGGCTTTGGAGAATACGGCTTCAATTTCCACCGATTCAATCGGATCGGTGGGCTGTTCGGGCAGAATCACACGACTCACCAAAAAGTGTTTTTGCTTGGCAATGGGTTTGACCGCGGTCCACTTGGTCAGCAGCAGTTTTTTGGGGTTCAAAGGGTTCATGCTTGAAGGCCCTTAGGGCTTGTTTGATACTTCCCGCGCCACTGCTTTTCCCAAATCAATGACCGCCATCGCGTAGTAGCTGCTCCAGTTGTAGCGCGTGATGGCATAGAAGTTTTCGGTACCCGCCACATAGCTGGGAGGCGCATTGCCATTGAGCAACTCGATCAAGGCCAAGGGCCCCGTGTGCAGCAATGCATCGCCTTCTATCACTGCACCTTTTGCCAGAAAATTGTTGACACTGAAAGTTGGCAAGATGTCGGGCGCCATGAGAGCATCCATGTCGAGCTGATCAGGGTTGAATGTGACGGGATAGTGTGTAGGCATTCCGGTCTGCCATTGAAATGCCTTGAAATAATTGGCCACAGAGCCAATGACATCGGCTGGACTGTTGAACAAATCAATGTGTTTGTCCCCATCAAAATCGACCGCAAAGTTGACCCAGCTCGATGGCATGAATTGGGGCAATCCCATGGCACCCGCGTAGCTGCCTTTGAGTTTGGTGGGATTGATTTTTTCTTTGGCGGCGATGGCTAAAAACTGCGCCAATTCTTTGGAGAAAAAGGCCTGACGCTCCTTGGCCCTAGGATGTTCTTTGGGGAAGTCAAAGGTCAGGGTGCTCAAGGCGTCTAAGACTCTGAAGTTGCCTGTGTGTTGTCCATAAAAAGTTTCAACGCCAATCACCCCCACAATGAGCCATTGCGGCACCCCGTAAGTTTGCTCGGCCTGAAGGAGCAGGGCTTGGTGACGCTGCCAAAACTGAACCCCTGCTTGAATGCGCTTGGGTTCGATGAAGCGGGCTCGGTAAGCGGCCCAATTTTTTTGGCTGACTTGCGCGGGCGGCAATATCAGCTTGGGAATGCTGGGAATTAGTTTGGCTTGTGCCACCTGCGCTTTGACCCACTGGGGGTCTAGCTGATTTTCTTGAGCCATTCGCTCGGCCCAAGCCATGGCATCAGACCTTTGGGCATAGGAAGCAGCCGCAGTTTGCGCAGGAGGCTTATTTTTTGATTTTGTCTTCGTTTTTTTAGCGGCCTCAGCAGCCTCAATGCTTGCTGAAAATAAAAGGGTCAAACTGATCAAGATCAAGGACAAATTTAGCATGGCTTGAGTTTAGCCTTTGTCATGGGTGCAAGTGTCGTGATAAGCTGGAATCCTCACAAATTTCCCCCTCTTCATTGATCAAACATCTATGGGCGCTACTGGTTATTTCACGCACTCTGATTGCCGCTTGCACGAAATGGGTGCAGGTCATCCCGAGTGCCCCCAGCGCCTAGACGCCATCGAGGATCGCTTGCTGATCACGGGCCTTGATCACGCCCTTGAACGCAGAGAGCCTTCTCCAGCCTCCTTGACAGACATTGAATTGGCGCACGATCGCATGTACGTGGCTTCGCTCAGAGGTTTGAGTGAGGCCCTGATTGAAGACATGCAAGCGGGTGGGCCTTCGCACACTGCGCTTGACCCCGACACCACCATGAATGCCCATACTTGGCATGCTGCATTGCGCTCGGCTGGCGCTGCCTTGGATGCCACCGATGCCGTGATGGCGGGTGAATTAGAAAACGCTTTTTGCGCCATTCGCCCACCCGGCCACCATGCTTGTCGCGACAAAGCCATGGGGTTTTGTTTTTTTAACAATGTGGCCATTGCTGCCAAATATGCCCTAGAGCGCCACGGCCTGAAGCGGGTGGCTGTTGTTGATTTTGATGTTCACCATGGCAATGGCACCGAAGACATTGTGGCGGGTGATGATCGCATTTTGATGGTCAGCTTCTTTCAGCATCCGTTTTACCCTGAGGGCGGCGCACGCAAGCACGATGCCAACTTGCTCAATTTGCCTGTGCCTGCTTATACCAAGGGCATGGACATTCGGGAATTGATTGAGATGATGTGGATCCCGCGTTTGGAAGCGCACCGGCCTGAGCTCATCTTCATCAGTGCAGGATTTGACGCCCATCGGGAAGATGATTTGGGTCAACTGGGTTTGGTCGAGCAAGACTATGTGTGGATGACCCAGCGCATCAAAGACATTGCGCAAAAATATGCCCATGGCCGCATTGTGAGTTGCCTAGAAGGGGGCTACAACCTGAGTGCGTTGTCCCGAAGTGTTGAAGCTCACTTGCGAGTTTTGGCCAATGTTTGAAAAATATCGAAGGGTGTAACTTTGACTTCTGCGCCTATCATGATGCACGACCCCGCGCTTTGGTGGTCTCGCATGAATTCCCAAGAAGCTTTGCTAGAGCTGGTTTTGTTTTTTGCCTGCATTGCATTGGCATGGCTGGTGGTCTGGGGTGTGCGGCGTGCCACAAGCCAATGGGAGTTGTCCGTTTTATTGGGCAAAAATTTATTCGATGGTGTTTTGTTTCCCGTGCTTTTGCTCGGCATGGTGTTTGTGATGCGGGCAGTGTGGGCGCGCTCACACCCCATCTGGATTTTTGACTTTCTGGTGCCAGTCTGCTTGTCTTTGGCAGGCATTCGATTGGGCGTGAAGGTGTTGCAGGCCACCTTCAAATCTGCCTCGTGGGTCAGGCCCATCGAAACCAGCCTTTCTTGGCTGGCTTGGGCTGCTGTGGTTCTTTGGCTCACAGGTTTGCTGCCGCTGGTGCTGGAAGAGTTAGATCAAATCAAATGGAAGATTGGTGGCTCGCATCTTTCTGTCAGAACCCTCATCGAAGGCGGGCTAACGGCAGGTTTGGTCATGTTGCTCACCCTTTGGGTGTCGTCGGCCATTGAAGCCAGATTGCTCAAGTCCTCATCTGGCAGTGAGTTGTCTCTGCGCAAAGCGGTGAGCAATGCAGTCACCTCCTTGATGTTGTTTGTCGGGTTGATGTTGTCATTGTCGGCGGTGGGCATCGACCTCACTGCACTGTCTGTTTTGGGCGGTGCCGTTGGTGTGGGTATCGGTTTTGGTTTGCAAAAGTTGGCTGCCAACTATGTCAGTGGTTTTGTGATCTTAGCCGAGCGCAGCATGCGAATTGGCGACAGTGTGAAAGTGGATGGTTTTGAAGGACGAATCTCAGACATCAAAGCACGCTACACCGTCATTCGCTCACCCACTGGGCGTGAGTCTATCGTGCCCAATGAAATGCTGATTAACAGCCGTGTTGAAAATTTGTCTTTGGCCGATTCGCGCGTGTTACAGGCCACCCAAGTGACGGTGGCTTACGGCACGGATGTCAACCTGGTCATGCAACTGCTCACACAAGCTTGCGAGGAGCAAGCCAAAGTTTTGAAAGACCCGAGGCCCTTTGTCACACTTACCCATTTTGCCGCTGATGGCTTGGAGTTTGGTGCTCACTATTGGGTGGATGAACAGCAGGCGGGATTGTTGACCTTGAAGTCAGAAATCAACATCCGAATACTGCAGCTGCTACAAGACAAGGGCATTGAAATTCCATTTCCCCAACGCGTCGTCCATACGCTTAACAGAACTTAGAGACGCATATTGAACAAAGCGTTTCACCAACGCTTTGTTTCAAAGCAGTCCATTCATCGATGTAAGTTGGCCTTCAATACCGAGGCGCACAAGCTGACAGCGGTGTTGGCCTCTTGCATCACGCGGCCCATGGTGATGAAACCATGAATTTGGCGTTCAAAACAAACGTACTGTGCAGACACGCCATCTTTGGTCAAAGCATCGGCATACATCAATCCTTCGTCGCGCAAAGGATCAAAACCGGCTGTCATGACAAAAGCCGGCGGTAGGTTTTTGTGACTCTGGGCAAGCTGGGGTGAAGCGCGCCAATCTTTGGCATCTTCGCGGCGACTCAAATAGTTTTCGGTGTAGTAGGCAATCGACTCTTTGGTGAGCATGTAGTCTTTGCCATTGGCGTGAAAGGACGGCGTGTCTTGCCACATGATGGTGGCAGGGTAAATGAGCAGCTGATAAGCAGGTTGAACTGAAACTTCAGGGTTGTCGCGCAGTCCGATGCAGGCTGCAGCAGACAAATTGCCGCCGGCACTGTCGCCACCAATGGCCAGGCGCTGGGGGTCTATCCCTAAGCTTTCGGCGTGCAACACAGTCCAATTAAATGCAGCCACGGTGTCTTCATAAGCGGCTGGAAATTTGTGCTCAGGCCCCATGCGGTAGTCGACAGAGACCACGATCACTTGAGCTTCTAGACACAGACTTCTGCATAGCACGTCATGTGTGTCGAGATCGCCAATGGTCCAGCCGCCACCGTGCAGGTAAACCAAGCCAGGCAAGCCCATTTGGCTTTGCGCAGCGTGGGGGTGATACACCCGCACAGGCACATTCAAGCCATTGGCTGAAGCCACCTTGTCTTCTACTTTGAACACCTCTGGTGCATCAGGCTGTGTGAAGGTGCGGCGAGACCGGTAAGACTCGCGTGCTTCTGTGGGAGTCAGGGTGTAAACAGGTGGCACACCTTTCTCAATCATGAGCTGCATCAGGGCTTGGGCTTGAGGGTCTAGCATGTTCAATCCATCATTGAAGGTAACCACAGGCTGATGCCGGGGAAAGCCAGCAAAATTCCGAGAGTGATGATCAGCACCAGCACCATGGGCCAGACGCCCCTAAAAATGGCTGCCAGGCCGACTTGGGGTAACAAGGCGTTGAGTACAAACAGGTTCATGCCAACGGGTGGCGAAATCAGTCCAATTTGAATCACCATGACGATCAGAACGCCAAACCAGACGGGGTCAAAACCCAACTGAACAACGATGGGGAAAAACAGCGGTATGGTGAGCAGGACCATGGTCAGCTCTTCCATGACGGTGCCCAACAGCACGTAAATCAGCATCATGGCAGCAACGATCATGATGGGAGAAAGGCCTAAGCTGGTGATCCAGTCTTTGAGCTCAAATGGCAAGCTGGTGTAGTTGACAAAATTAGCAAAGATCGTGGCGGCAATCAGCAATGTAAACAGCATGGCTGTGGTTCGGGCTGATTCAACCAAAACTTCCATGAGCACTTTCCAGCTCAGGGCTTTGCGAGCCAGTGCAAAAAGAAACGCACCTGTGGCACCCATGCCAGCGCCCTCAGTGGCAGTGAAGAAGCCACCGTAAATGCCGCCCAAGACCAACACCACCAAGACCAAAACGCCCCAGATGCCCCGCACAGCTTGTATGCGCTCGGACCAGCTGAATTTTTCGCCAGCAGGTGCGTGTTCCGGATTGTGCCAAGTCATTAAGACGACCGCCAACATCATGAGACAGGCGGTCAAAATACCTGGCAGAACGCCAGCTGCAAACAATTTGCCGATGTGGGTTTCGGTGATGATGCCGTAAATCACGAGAATGGTGGAGGGCGGAATCATGATGCCTAAGGTGCCACCCGCAGCGATTACCCCTGTGGACATGGCATCGCTGTAGCCCAGTTTTTTCATGGACGGGTAAGCGACCTTGCCCATGGTGGCGGCAGTGGCAATGGAGGAGCCGCAAATGGCACCAAATCCTGCACAAGCCGCAATGGTGGCATGGGCCAGTCCGCCTCTGCGGTGACCAATGAAGGTGTAGGCCGCGTGAAAAAGTTCGTGTGCCAAACCAGCGCGCGCCACAAAATTGCCCATCAAGATGAACAGTGGAATGACCGACAAGGTGTAGGCAAAACCTGTTTCGTGCACCACTTGGGCTGTACTGGCCAGTGCCGGCATCCAACCCCGTGTCAATCCAATTCCGACAACGCCAACCAGGCCCATGGAAAAAGCCAATGGCATGCGCATCAGTGCCAACACGAAGATGGCCAAGAATCCAAGCAAGGCAGCCGTCATACTGTGCCTCCTTCTGCATTGTCTTCTTGAAAGACAAAGGCTTTGACCAGATGCACCATTGCGGCAAGACCGCAAAGTACGCCCATGCCATAAATGAAGGGAGCCTTGGTAATTTTGAGTTGGGCGGTAGTTTCGCCCGTGGTGGCAAACTCGCTACCCGTTTGCCACATTAAATAAGCCAGGCCAAAGAGCAAGGCTGCGCAAACAATGTGAATGAGGCCTTGTTGAATTTGCCGAACCCATCTGGGCATGAGCCCATCTAAGGAGTCGAACAACACATGTTCGCCTTTGAGAGAGACCAAAGGCAGCGCTGCAAAAATGACCACGACCATCAACAATTCAGTGAGCTCTAATGAACCGGTAATGGATTGAGACAGGAATTTTCTACCTGAAACATCAAAAAAAGTCAGCACCATGATGGCAAAAAGGGCGGCCCCTGCAAGTGTGCCGCACAGAATTTCAAGTAATTTTTTCAACTTTTGACCCATCAAAAAAGCGGTATTTGCGAAGAGGGCAAATACCGCTGATGCACTTGAATTTACTGGGGCTTTATCCCCGTAAAGCTCAGATCACCTTTACTTTTGCAGCTTGGCAATCTCAGCGCGGAATTCTGACAATGTACCAGATGGGTCTTTCAGGCCTTTGGCTTTGGCAGCTTGCGCCCAATCGCGCTCGAGTTTGCTGACACGAACTGTGATGCCGCTCACGAAACCGTTATCGGCTTTGATGACTTTCACGCCATTTTTTTGCATGTTGGCCAAAGCTTGTTCGTCCACGCGGTCCCAGGCTTTGCCAAAACGTCTTGCCACGGCTTCACCAGACAACTCATCCACCACTTTTTTGTCTTCGGCAGAAAGGCTGTTGTACTTGGCTGGATTCATCATGAAGACGAAACTGGTGTTGTAAAGACCGCCAGGAATCTGAGTCGCGTGCTTGATGATCTTGTCAATTTTGAAGGAGTCGGTGGACTCCGCAGGGAACAAGGTGCCATCCATCACGCCGCTAGACAAGAGCTCAAAAGACTCAGGCGCAGGCTTGAGCGTGACATTCATGTCGAGCTGCTTGGAAATTTCATTCACCATGCCACCGCCAATGCGGAACTTGAGACCTTGCAGGTCTTCAACGCGAGTAATGGGTTTTTTGGTGTTGAAAATGATGCCAGGGCCGTGTGTGAAGTAACCCAAAACTTTGACGCCTTGGTGCTCAGCTGTGAACTCTGGGTGTTTGCTGGCAATGCGGTTGAAGGCTACAGACAAGGGCTCGGCGCGATCACCCAGGAAGGGGAATTCTGCCATTTGGGTTAGAACAAATCGACCGGGTGTGTAACCATGTACGGTAAAAGAAACGTCGACCAAGCCATTTCTAACGGCATCGAAAGTGCCTGGCGCTGGGGTGACGGCTCGGGGCAGGATATTGCAGCGAACGCGATTGGATGTTTTGCTGGCCAGGTCATCGCACCATTCTTTTTGGGATACGGACAGGCCGTGGGTGGGTGGCACCCAGCTTGAGACGGTCAATACCGTTTGGGCTTGGGCCAAGCCGCTGAAGCCAGCGAGGGCCGTTGCAGCCACGGTGATCAAAGTTTTTTTCATCTGAGTGCTCCATTAATTAGGTTACAAAATACAATCGGAAAGCTGATTTATAAGAGAAAAATTAATATTAACCTTGATTTACCTACCGATTGGTCGGTGAATTCCCGATGGCGCTAAAAAAATAGCCTCAATAAGGTTTTACAAACCGTTCTAAAATGCGAACGACCGTGCTTTTTCGGCGGGAGAGTGGTCTCCTGCATGAAGATTTGATGCACAATTGACGTTTACGTAACGTCAAAGGCGACGCCGCCTTTTTAGGCGCTTGGATTTTGATATCAATGGAGAGCTTTCATGAAAATTCTGGTTCCCGTCAAAAGGGTTGTCGACTACAACGTGAAAGTGCGCGTCAAATCTGACGGTACTGGCGTGGACATCGCCAACGTCAAAATGAGCATGAATCCCTTTGACGAGATTGCTGTCGAAGAAGCTGTGCGATTGAAAGAGAAGGGCGTTGCCACGGAAGTCATCGCTGTGTCTTGCGGCGTCACGCAGTGCCAAGAAACATTGCGCACGGCCATGGCCATTGGGGCTGATCGTGCCATCTTGGTTGAAACACCCGCCGACTTGGAGTTGCAACCTTTGGCGGTTGCCAAGTTGCTCAAGGCTTTGGTCGACAAAGAACAGCCTGGTTTGATCATCTTGGGCAAGCAAGCCATTGACGATGATTGCAACCAAACGGGTCAAATGTTGGCTGCATTGGCCGACTTGCCACAAGCCACCTTCGCTTCCAAAGTGGAAGTGGTCGATGGCAAAGCACAAGTCACTCGCGAAGTAGATGGCGGCTTGGAAGTTTTGTCTTTGTCCATGCCAGCAGTCATCACCACCGACTTGCGTTTGAACGAGCCGCGCTACGTGACTTTGCCTAACATCATGAAGGCTAAGAAAAAACAACTCGACACTTTCAAGCCAGAAGACTTGGGAGTAGATGTCGCACCACGCATCACAACTCTCAAAGTATCTGAGCCACCCAAGCGCTCTGCCGGTATCAAGGTGCCTGATGTGGCGACATTGGTTGATAAGTTGAAGAACGTTTCGAAGGTTATCTAATAAATTTGCGGGACAGACCAAGATTTGCGCAGCAAATTTGCTCTGTCCTCAACTGATTAAGGAAATTTCATGGCTTCATTGGTTATTGCAGAACACGACAACGCATCCATCAAAGGTGCAACTTTGAACACCGTCACAGCCGCGGTGGCTTGTGGCGGTGATGTACACGTTTTGGTGGCAGGTCACAACGCTGGCGCTGCCGCACAAGCTGCCGCACAAATTGCTGGCGTGTCCAAAGTGATTCATGCCGACGCAGAAGGCCTGGCCCATGGCTTGGCTGAAAATGTGGCAGCCCAAGTGCTGGCCATTGCGGGCAACTACACCCACATCTTGTTCCCTGCAACAGCAGCAGGTAAAAATGTGGCACCTCGCGTTGCCGCCAAATTGGATGTGGCGCAAATGAGCGATGTCACTTTGGTTGTTTCTGCCGACACTTTCGAGCGTCCTATTTATGCAGGCAACGCCATTGCCACTGTGCAAAGCAAAGATGCGGTCAAAGTGTTGACTGTTCGCACCACAGGTTTTGATGCAGCAGCAGCCACTGGCGGTTCAGCCAGCGTTGAGACGGCTGCTGCCACTGCCGACTCAGGTAAGAGCGCATTCAAGGGCAGCCAGATTGCCAAGAACGATCGCCCTGAACTCACTGCAGCCAAGATCATTGTGTCTGGTGGCCGTGCTTTGGGCAGTGCAGAAAAGTTTGCCGAAGTGATCACGCCCTTGGCAGACAAACTGGGTGCCGCCATGGGTGCCAGCCGCGCAGCAGTGGACGCGGGCTATGCACCCAACGATTGGCAAGTGGGCCAGACCGGCAAGATTGTGGCACCGCAGTTGTATGTGGCTTGCGGTATTTCAGGCGCTATTCAGCACTTGGCCGGCATGAAGGACAGTAAGGTCATTGTGGCCATCAATAAAGATCCAGAAGCGCCTATTTTCAGCGTGGCTGACTATGGCTTGGAGGCTGACCTGTTTGCGGCGGTACCAGAATTGGTCAACGCGCTTTGAAGCAATTGAATTGACTTGATATGTGAGTCTGAAAGGCATCCGCAGTGGTGCCTTTCTTTTATTTGGAGAAGAAGATGAGTTACGTTGCACCCCTGAAAGATATGCTCTTCAACATAGAGCACTTGGCTCGAATTGACCAAGTTGCGCAAATGCCAGGTTTTGAAGATGCTGGCATGGAAACAGCACAAGCCGTGTTGGAAGAGTGCGCCAAGTTGAACCAAGACGTGATTGCACCCCTGAACTGGGAAGGCGATAAAAACCCATCGGCGTTTGCCAACGGTGTTGTGAAAACCACGCCTGGATTCAAAGAAGCATTCAAGCAGTATGGCGAAGGCGGCTGGCAAGGTTTACAGCACCCCACCGATTTTGGCGGACAAGGTTTACCCAAAACCATTGGTGCTGCTTGCGGTGAGATGCTCAACTCGGCCAACATGAGTTTTGCATTGTGTCCCTTGCTCACAGATGGTGCCATTGAAGCCTTGCTGACGGCGGGCTCTGACGATTTGAAGAACATCTACCTAGAGAAGCTCATCTCTGGTGAGTGGACAGGAACCATGAATTTGACAGAACCCCAAGCGGGCTCTGATTTGGCACTGGTGCGCACGCGGGCTGAGCCATTGCCCGATGGCACCTACAAAGTATTTGGCACCAAAATTTACATCACCTACGGTGAGCACGACATGGCTGACAACATCGTGCATTTGGTATTGGCCCGTGTGCAAGGTGCACCCGAAGGCGTGAAGGGCATCAGCTTGTTTGTGGTGCCCAAGTTCATGGTGAAAGCCGATGGCAGCCTGGGCAATCGCAATGATGTTCATTGTGTCAGCATTGAACACAAAATGGGCATCAAGGCCAGCCCCACAGCGGTGCTGCAATATGGCGACAACGGTGGAGCCATTGGCTACTTGGTGGGCGAAGAAAACCGCGGCCTCGAATACATGTTCATCATGATGAACGCTGCGCGATACGCCGTGGGCGTGCAAGGCATTGCCATTGCCGAGCGTTCTTATCAAAAAGCCGTGCAGTACGCCAAAGACCGTGTCCAAAGCCGACCCGTTGATGGCAGCATGAACACGTCTGCTCCTATCATTCACCACCCTGATGTGAAGCGCATGCTCATGACCATGCGTGCCACGACAGAGGGATGCCGCGCGTTGGCCACCGTAGCAGCGGCTGCCTATGATGCAGCCCACCACCACCCCGATGCAGAAGTGCGCAAACAAAATGCGCTGTTCTACGAATTCATGGTGCCGCTGGTCAAGGGCTATAGCACCGAGATGAGTTTGGAGGTGACTTCATTGGGTGTGCAAGTTCACGGCGGTATGGGGTTCATTGAAGAAACCGGCGCTGCCCAGTACTACCGCGATGCCAAAATTTTGACCATCTACGAAGGCACCACGGCCATTCAAGCCAATGACTTGGTGGGCCGCAAAACCGCACGAGATGGCGGTCAAACAGCCAAGGCATTGGCCGGTCAAGTGGAGCATACTGAGAACGAACTCTTGGCCAACGCCAATGCCGATGCACAAGCGGTGGGCCGTCGTTTGAAAGCCGCTCGTTTGGCTTTCTTGGATGTGGTTCATTTTGTAGCAGGCAACACCAAAGCCAACCCCAATGATGTTTTTGCAGGCAGCGTGCCTTATCTGATGCTGACGGGCAACTTGATGGCGGGCTGGCAAATGGGTCGTGCCTTGTTGGTGGCTTTGTCGCAAATTGAGCAAGGCAATGACAAAGCATTCATGCATGCCAAGATCACCACAGCACGTTTCTATGCCGATCATTTGCTCAGCCGTGCACCGGGTGTGCGCGACAGCATTGTTGAGGGTGCAAAGTGCGTGACAGAGCTGGCGCTGGAAGCTTTCTAAAATCGCCAACTGCCTTCTTACATTCATATCACTGGAGACTTCATGTCGAAATTACCTGCCGTTTTGGCCAATTTGCCGTTCCCGGTGATTGCATCGCCTTTGTTCATCATCAGCAATCCCAAGCTGGTCATTGAGCAGTGCAAGGCTGGTGTGGTGGGTTCAATGCCTGCTTTGAATGCGCGCCCGGCAGAACAATTGGAAGAGTGGTTGATTGAAATCACAGAAACATTGGCCGCGTACAACAAAGCCAATCCAGACAAGCCTGCAGCGCCGTTTGCCATCAATCAAATTGTGCACAAGAGCAATGATCGCTTAGAGCATGACATGGCGATGTGTGTGAAGTACAAAGTGCCCATCATCATTACCTCTTTGGGCGCGCGCGAGGATATCAACCAAGCGGCACACAGCTACGGCGGCATTGTTTTGCACGACATCATCAACAACAAATTTGCGCGCAAAGCAATTGAAAAAGGCGCAGATGGTTTGATCGCTGTCGCAGCGGGTGCCGGAGGGCATGCTGGTGAAAAAAGTCCCTTTGCCTTGATCCAAGAAATTAGACAATGGTTTGATGGCCCCATTGCTTTGTCTGGCTCGATTGCCAGCGGCGATGCTGTTTTGGCGGCGCAAGCCATGGGTGCAGACTTTGCTTATATTGGGTCTGCCTTCATTGCAACGCACGAGGCGCGTGCTGCCGAAGACTACAAGCAAGCCATTGTTGATTGCAATTCAGATGACATTGTTTATAGCAATCTGTTCACGGGTGTGCATGGCAATTATTTGGCGCCTTCCATCAAAGCCGCTGGATTAGACCCTGCCAACTTGCCCGTCTCAGATCCTTCGGCCATGAACTTTGGTGGCGATGCCAAAAAAGCTTGGAAAGACATTTGGGGCTGTGGGCAGGGCATTGGTGCCATCAATGCGGTGGTCAGCACAGCCGAGCGCGTAGCCAAGATCAAGCAAGAGTACGCTGCTGCTCGGGCTAGATTGTCACTTTAATCGCCGCTGAAATTGTTTTGAAGTCTGAGCGTTCGGAGTTCATTGACCTCTTGAAGGTCTTGGCTTGCGTGCTCATTGTTTGGCACCATTTGGCACGTTACAGTCCTATGGCTGCCAAGTTGGCAGAATGGCTGCCTGAGCTTCAGCTTTTTTTCCGCTCTTACGCGCTGTGGGCGGTGCAAGTTTTCTTGGTCATTGGTGGATACCTGACAGCCAAGTCTTTGTCAGCTGCAATGCCACAGACAAGCGCAGAAATGATTTTCAGGTTGATTGCTCGCTACCAACGGCTGGTCATTCCCTTGCTAGCAGCTTTGAGCGTGGCAGTTGCTGTCACGGCGCTGGTTCGCCCTTACTTTGATCATTCTTCGCTTTCACTGGAGCCAACGGGTCTGCAAGTGATGGCGCATATTTTTTTGCTCCAAGACGTTCTGAAGTTGGAAGCATTTTCGGCCGGCATTTGGTATGTCGCCATTGATTTTCAGCTTTTTGCATTGGCCGTGATTGGCGCATGGCTTGCGCATGTTTGGCACAGATTTTCGGGGGAGGAATCTTCGGGCCAGAGATCTGTGATTCTCAAGGCCTTGTGCCTTTGGTTGATGCTCACACTGTGTGCCATGTTTGTTTGGAATTTGAACCCCTCTGGTGATATGTGGGGGCTGTATTTTTATGGGGCTTATGGCTTGGGCTTGTGTGTTGGAGCCTGGCATCAAGCAGACACGAAATTCAGCTTTGCAAGTTTGGCTCTAGGGATTATGGTGGTGGGTGCTTTGGCCACAGCCTATCATCCAAGGAGCAGGTTGATGGTGGCCATTGGCACAGCTGTTTTGTTGTGTGGGTTTGAGGCCCGCCAAAGCAAACCAATTGAGCGTCTCAAATTGAATTGGATTCGACAGATCTCAGGCGCTTCTTACGCCATTTTTCTCATTCACTTCAGCGTTAGTTTGCTGGTCAGTGCGTTGGTTTTTAATCTATGGCCAGAGAGTACGGCTGTCAATGTGGCTGGCTTGTGTGTTTCATTCGCCTTGTCAATTTGGCTCGGGCGATTACTTCATGAGCAAGTTGAAGTGCCTCAACCCTCTTGGAGAAGATGGTTGCAGTGGGTTGGCACTTTGAGTGCAACCTGCACTGGCGTGATCTTGCTCACTTAGATAGGGTCAATTGAGTTTCGTTCACTTTGCCTTGAATGTAGGCCAGTGCTGCTTCAACTTGATCGATCAAGATGAGGCAAAGGTCGCCAGCCGATAAGCGTGCCAAGGCAGTGTCGATGGCATTGAACTCGCCTTGAATGTCCTGCACATGGGTTGTGCGGGCTGCACCAGCCAAACCTTCTCGAAGCAGTTGGATCACTTCGCCATCACTGCGACCTCGCTGGCAGGCGTCTTGGTACAAAATCACTTCGTCGAATGCGGTGCCTAAAATTTGCGTTTGATCTCGAATGTCTTGATCACGTCGATCGCCGGCACCACTGATGACCACCACGCGTTTTTGAGCAGGCATGTTGTCTACGGCATGAACCAATGCTTGAATGGCATCGGGGTTGTGGCCGTAGTCGGCAATCAAGGTGGCACCCTTGTAGTCAAAAACATTGAAGCGACCTGGTACACCTTGAATGTCGCTGATGAATGTCGACAGACCTTGTGCAATGTTTTCCCATGGCACATTGACAGCCCAAGCTGCCGCCACAGCAGCGAGGACGTTTTCGGTTTGAAAACCAATTTGTCCTTGGCGCGTGAGGGGCACGTCACTGAGAGGAATGCGGAAAGACTTCTTGCCTTGTTGTGCAACGATGTTGCCATTTTCGGTATACACCACACGCTTGCCTTGCGCTCGGTGGGTGGCCAAGACAGGCTGATGGGGGTCGAGTGCAAAGAAGGTGACGTTGCCCGGGCACATATTGGCCATCATGGCAACTTGGGGGTCGGCCGCATTCAACACAGCCATGCCATCGGGTGCCACATTCAAAACAATGACACGCTTTAAGACTGACAGGTCTTCGAGGGTGGTGATGTAGTTAAGGCCTAAGTGATCGCCGGAGCCCATGTTGGTGACGATGGCCACTTGGCAGCGATCGAAAGCCAGGCCCTCGCGCAGCAAGCCGCCTCGAGCTGTTTCAAACACAGCTGCATCGACATCGGGATGCATCAAGACATTGCGCGCACTGCGGGGACCGCTGCAATCGCCATCGTCAATTTGACGGCCATTGACATACACGCCATCGGTGTTGGTCATGCCAACCCGCAAATGGTTGGCTTTGAGAAGGTGAGCAGTGAGGCGAACCGTGGTGGTTTTGCCGTTGGTGCCGGTCACGGCAATGATGGGAATTCGGCCGTTGTCGCCATTGGGAAACATGTGGTCAATGACGGCTTTACCAACATTGCGACCTTTGCCAAAAGACGGACTGATGTGCATGCGCAGGCCCGGTGCTGCATTGACTTCGACGACACCGCCGTTTTGTTCTTCAAGGGGTTTTAAAACGGATTCGCAAACCACATCAACACCACAAATATCAACGCCCACCATTTGGGCTGCGGCCACAACGCGTGCAGCCACCTCGGCGTGAACATCGTCGGTCACATCGGTGGCCGTGCCACCCGTTGACAGATTGGCGTTGTTTCGCAAAATCACTCGTCGGCCTTTTTCAGGCACAGAGTTGGGCTCTAAGTCTTGTAACTTGAGACGGCCGATGGCGATGTTATCGAACTTGATTTTGGTCAGCGATGTGGAGTGACCATCGCCACGCCTTGGATCGGCATTGACTTTGTCGACCAACTCTTTCACGGTGTGGGTGCCGTCTCCCACCACCAAAGGGGGTTCGCGCCTGGCAGCAGCAACCAATTTGTTGCCAACAACCAGCAAGCGATAGTCGCTACCGGGCAGGAATTTTTCGACCAAGACTTCACCATAGCGAGCGGCTGTTTCGTAAGCTTGATTGAACAAGTCGCGATCAACGATGTTGACGGTGACGCCTTTGCCCTGATTGCCATCTTGGGGTTTGACCACCACGGGCAGTCCAATGTTTTGCGCAATCTGCCATGCGTCTTCTAAATCTTTGGCGGGCCTGCCTATGGGAACAGGTACGCCGGCAGCCAACAACAAAGACTTTGTGAGGTCCTTGTCTTGGGCAATCGATTCAGCAATGGCGCTGGTTGTATCTGTTTCTGCAGCTTGAATGCGGCGCTGTTTGCTACCCCAGCCAAACTGAACCATACTGCCTTCAGTGAGGCGGCGGTAGGGTATGCCCTTCAAAACTGCTGCGTCGACAATGGAGCCTGTGGAGGGTCCAAGTCGCACATCTTCGTCCAAATCTCGGAGCTCGCTTAAAGCCTGATTCAAATCGAAAGTGCTTTGAAGTTGGACAGCCTGACAAAGCTTCTCGGCCCAACTCAGTGCCAGTCTGCCAACAGCCTCTTCGGTGTATTGAACAACTACTTGGTAGATGCCTTCTTCTTCTGTGGCCGTTGTGCGGCTGAAAGTGACCTGACAGCCAGCTTGATTCTGCAAACTGAGTGTGATTTTTTCGAGGGCATGCGCCATGCTGGCGGGCTCACCGGGCCTTGTTCCCTCAAGAGGGCCAACGGCTGGAAAAATGCGCCGCAATTGCTTCTCGAATTCATTGCCTGGGATCATGGCTCGCTCTTGGGGCTCGCAGCTCACAATGGCCTCAATGCTGGTTTGGCGACTCCATAAATTGGGTCCCCGCAAAGCTCGAATTCTAGAAACTTCCATGAAACTGTGTCCTGGTTGAAGCGGGTCGTGAAGTTTTGGGATGGGGCTCGATGAGCTGTTCAGTGTGCTGCTCAGTGAGCTGCTCAGTGAGCGCCCGGACTCTGACCAAAACTTTTGATGCCAGCTCGAATGAGGTCGGTTTGAATGCCCAAGGCCCAAGCGCTTGCGCAGGCTGCCAACACTTCTGTGCAATTGAGGTGTTGGTTTTTGAGCAACTTGTCAATGGCGGGCAGGTGGCGGTTCAAAGCTTCTATTTCTTGAGGACCTTGTGCCAATACCAAATGATTTTTACGCCAGAAAACAACACGACCATTCTCGCTGCGGTGTTGAACAATTCTTGGATGATCTTCAGAGCTTGCAAAGTAGGTGACTTCGCCATCGCAATACTGAGCCAGGTTGGCAACCTCATCGTCTTCCGCATTGAGCACAGCCATACCCTGTGACAGCACAACATCCATTTGTGTGCGCACCACATTGGGCATCTGTTCGTCGCTTTGAATGTACAGATCCTCTAGGCCTGCTGCTTTGGGCATGGAAGTGATCACGCCGACTTGGCAACGGTCGTAGGGCAGGCCCTCAGCCAATAAATGCCTGGCTGTGGTTTCAAAGACTGCAGCTTGAACCGACCTGTTGATGAGAAGCCGTTGGGCTGACTCCCACTCCATGCCGCTTTGTGCTTGCAAGCAGCGTTGCCCCAAAAACAATCCTTTGGCTGAGGAGAGGCCCGTTTGAAGGCCTTGCAAATGCAGCAACCACGCAATGAGGTGACTGGTGCCGGTGGTGTTTTCTTGTCCAATGATGCCGACCACCGGAATGCGGGGCTCAGAATTTTCATCAAACAAATGCGCTGCAATGGCTTGGCCCACAGGTCGAGGTGAGCCTGAAGCAGGTTTGAGGTGCATGAGAAGGCCAGGACCTGCATTGACTTCAACGATGGCGGCACCTTGGGCTTTCATGGGCTTGGAAATATCTTGTGCCACCAAATCGACACCTGCAATGTCCAAGCCAACGATGCGGGCTGCCAAGGCAGCCAATTCAGCCACATCAGGGTGGACCAAGTCTGTCACATCCATGGCCATGTTGCCGGTGCGCATGACCAAAACGTGGCGGTCTTTTTCTGGAACACTTTGACCTGTGAGGCCTTGGCGTTTGAGCTCGAGAACGGCTGTTGTGTGATCCTTCAGCCGAACAGTGTCGAGGGGAAAGTCTTCTTCTTCGCCGCGACGTGGGTCTGAATTGATTTGGCTTTCGATCAGCTCTTCGACTGTGTGTATGCCATCGCCCACAATGCTGGCCACTTCCCCTTTGTTGGCTGCCACCACTTTGCCGCCAACCACCAACAAGCGATGCTCGTCACCCAAAATGTGACGTTCAACCAAAACCTCACTGCCCTCGGCTTCGGCCAAATGGTATGCAGCTTCAATTTCGCTTTGGGTTCGAAGTTCTAGGGAAACGCCACGAGCGTGATTGCCATCGACTGGTTTGACGCAAACAGGCAAGCCAATTTCTTGCGCGGCTTCCCAAGCTTCAGCAGGGGATGAGACATTGCGTCCTTCGGGGACGGGCACACCACAATTGGCGAGCAAGCTTTTGGTGAGGTCTTTGTCTTTGGAGACGCCCTCAGCGATGGCGCTGGTTTGGTCTGTTTCGGCGGTCCAGATGCGACGCTGGTTGGCGCCGTAACCCAATTGGACCAAATTGCCGTCGTTCAGGCGAATGGCGGGAATATTTCGATCTGCTGCTGCATCGACGATGCAAGCGGTGCTGGGGCCAATGCACAAACGGTCGACCATTTGGGTGAGGTTGGCAATGACTTCCTTGACTGGATAGGGGCGGTTTTCGATGGCGGCCATAACCAGGTCGCGTGCGGCTTGAATGGCCACGCGGCTGACGGTTTCATTGCGAGTGCGAATGACCACCTTGTAAATGCCGCGGGGGCCAGCTTCACGGGCTTTGCCAAAACCGGTTTGCATGCCCGCACGGTTTTGGAGTTCCAATGCCACATGCTCCATGATGTGGCCAGGCCAAGTGCCTTCGACCAATCGCTGTAAAAAGCCACCTCTTTCGCCCACACTGCATCGGTGCTCAATGAGGCCGGGCAGCATTTCTTGCAGCCGTTCGTTGAAGCCAGGAAGCACGTTGGAGGGGCAGTCCTCCAAATCGCCGATGTCGATCCAAGCTTCTAGAACGGGGCGGTAAGTCCAAATATTCGGACCCTTCAAGTGGGTTATCCGAATAAATTTGATATCTTTAGAACTCATTTTCGTGCTTTTCACAATTCTCAGCGAAGGCACGGAGCGATTCGTGTCCGGGGATACAATGGCCGGCCAGTTGCAGCACTGGCAATGATCGTCTGATAAACAAGGTGCATGGGCTGTGTCCTGGCCGCTTCTTTTGCTGTTTTTGTTTGCCGCCAACACGGGTTGACTCTTGCTGTTTGAAATTTTATGAACTCCAACACCCATCCTCCCATCGATTTGCTGGGATTGCCGTTTTTTTGGCAGGAGGGCTTGTTGTCGCATGTTCACCAAGGTGAAAACGTCCTAGCTTGGCTAGAGGTTGACCTGAATGATGAACTCATCTTCAAAAAGACTCTTGTTATTTTGACCGATCAAAGGGTCATCTCCGTAGATGAGGCCCAAAAAAGTTGGAATTTTTGGGCCTTGAGCCCCGATTTGACCCTTCGAGTGGTCGATCATGCGGGCGTTGGCACCTTGTCACTTCAGCAGGGCGGCTTGAGACTCCGGGCTTGGCGGTTTACCTTGGGGCTTGAGGCGGCTGTTCTGCGCTGGAAATTGAGCTTTGAAAACCATCTCGCTGGGCAGGCCCAGACGGCATCCTTTTTTGGACAATCCTTGACTGCCCCCTCTGCCGGTGCGGATGACTGGGCGGAACCAGGGGTTGGCCAAATGCGCCATGTCTTGTGCCCAGTTTGCCAAAATGTGGTGGATGCTTCTGACGAGGAATGTGCTATTTGCCTCGAAAAGGGCCAGGCGCCAACTTCCACATGGACCTTGCTTAAGCTATGGCGTTTTGCCAAGCCTTATCAGTGGCAACTCTTGATGGGATTTTTGCTGACCTTGGCGTCCACTGCCGCCACCTTGGTGCCGCCTTATCTCACCATGCCCTTGATGGACGATGTTCTCATTCCCTATCAAAACGGCAAAGACATAGACCCTGTTGTTGTCTCTTGGTATCTGCTTGGCCTGCTGGCCTCCGCCATTGTTGCTTGGTCCTTGGGTTGGGTGAAGACCTATATATTGGCGTTGGTTTCTGAGCGAATTGGGGCGGATCTCCGAACGACCACCTACCAACATTTGTTGAAATTGTCCTTAGAGTATTTTGGCGGACGTCGAACCGGTGATTTGATCGCCCGAATTGGCAGTGAGACCGATCGCATCAACGTCTTTTTATCCCTTCACTTGCTTGATTTTGCAACCGACGTGTTGATGATCTTGATGACGGCAGTGATCTTGTTTTCAATCAATCCCACCTTGGCACTGGTGACCTTGTTGCCTTTGCCATTCATTGGCTGGCTGATTCATGTGGTGAGAGAAAGGTTGCGAACGGGCTTCGAAAAGATTGACCGTGTGTGGTCAGAGGTCACCAATGTGTTGACAGACACCATTCCTGGCATTCGCGTGGTCAAGGCCTTTGCACAAGAAGACCGTGAAGCGCAGCGTTTCATCGATGCCAACAAACACAACTTGACTGTGAATGACCGTCTAAACAGAGTTTGGTCTGTGTTCTCGCCCACGGTCACGCTCATGACCGAAATCGGCCTGTTGATTGTTTGGGGTTTTGGTATTTGGTTGGTCTCTAAAGATCAAATCACAGTGGGCGTTCTGACCGCATTCTTGGCCTACATCGGGCGCTTTTACACCCGCCTTGATTCCATGAGCCGCATTGTGTCTAGTACCCAAAAAGCAGCCTCAGGTGCCAAGCGAATTTTTGAAATTTTGGACCATGTCTCTAGCGTGCCAGAGCCTCAAAATCCTGTTGCAATGTCCAAGGTGGATGGCCGAATTACCCTGACAGATGCCAGTTTCCGTTATGGCAACCGCGCTGTGATCAAACATTTGAATCTCGACATCAAGCCTGGGGAAATGATTGGTTTGGTGGGGCACAGTGGTTCGGGGAAAAGTACCTTGGTCAATTTGATGTGCCGCTTCTACGACTTGTCAGAAGGCAGTATTGCTTTAGATGGTGTCGATATCAAGCAACTCAAAGTGGCTGACTACCGCGGGCAAATTGGTTTGGTTTTGCAGGAACCTTTCTTGTTCTTTGGCACCATTGCCGATAACATTGCCTACGGCATGCCCGAAGCGACCAGAGACCAAATTGTGGCTGCTGCAAGAGCAGCACACGCGCATGAGTTTATTCTGCGCATGCCCCAGGGTTACGACTCTTTGGTTGGGGAGCGTGGACAGGGCTTGTCTGGTGGCGAGCGCCAACGAATTTCAATCGCCCGCGCCTTGCTCATTGATCCGCGCATTTTGATTTTGGACGAGGCTACCTCGGCGGTAGATACTGAAACCGAAAAAGAAATTCAAAACGCCTTGGACAATTTGGTTCGCGGCAGAACCACCATTGCCATTGCGCACCGTTTGTCAACTCTGCGCAAAGCAGATCGTTTGGTGGTCATGGACAAAGGCTTGATTGTGGAAGAGGGCACTCACGATGTGCTGATTGAGAAGCAAGGTGCCTATTGGCGCTTGTACGAAGCTCAGCAAAGACAGGCCGAAGCTGAAGGCGCTGTTTTGAGGGAGTCGGTGGCATCATGAGTTCTCAGTTGATGAATTTTCAATTTGATCAAGCGCCTTCGGGTCGGTGGTTTTATGTGAGTGCAGAAGGTCAACAACATGACAATGTTCTGGCTGTTAGATCATTTCCTGTTGCAGCCCCCGAAGAGGGCATTGCCATTGTGGATGTCGATGGCAAAGAGCTTCTTTGGATCTCACATTTAAACTTGTTGACAGAAGCGTTGCGCACCAATATTTTGAAGGCCATGACACAGCGAGAGTTCATGCCTCAAATTTTGAAGTTGTATGGTGTGAGCGGATTTGTTGCGCCAAGTACTTGGGACATTGAAACGGATCGAGGCAGAACCAAACTTTTACTCAAAGGGGAAGAGGACATTCGCCGTCTTTCTGGCACAGTGTTGTTGGTCACAGATGGACACGGCGTTCAGTTTCTGATTCGTGATTTGGCTCACATGGACCGTTTTTCGCGCAAGCTGCTCGACCGATTTTTATGAGACGCCTCGGCAGTCTGCATGCACATCGAGCTTGGCTTGATACGCTTGTGTGCTGATGTTCATCAACCCCAGTACAGAGTGAAAGTAGTTGTCGTGAGTGAGTGGCGCTTGCGATTTGTTTTTCAAACAACTTGGCACCAAGCCAGACTGCTTTTCAAAGCTGGGAGACAACCAAGTGATCCAAGGGACGCGCTTTTGCACGTCAGGCGCGACACGATAGGGCAGCCCATGCAGGTACAAATTGTTTTCACCCAAAGACTCGCCATGATCTGACACATAGAGCATGGCTGGCGCAGAGGTAGCCTCTGACTTTTTGAGCCACTGAATGGCCTGGCCTAAGAAGTGATCGGTGTAAAGAATGGTGTTGTCAAACGAATTGACAACTTGCTCGCGCGAGCATTCTTGAAGAGCGTTGCTTCTGCATTCGGGTAAAAATTTTCTAAATTGATCTGGCACACGTTTGTAGTAGGCAGGGCCATGACTGCCCATTTGGTGCATGACCACCACAACGCCTTTGGCTCTGCGTTCTGCCGGCAATGCTTGAATTCGTTGGTCTATGTCATGCAGCATGATTTCGTCAAAGCACTCGCCATTTTTGCAAAGTGTGGGGTGTTTCAATGACTTGGTCAGAGCTTGTGGCACACGTTCGCAGACGCCTTTGCAGCCCGACTGATTGTCAATCCACAACACAGCCAGACCTGCGTGGTGAAGCACATCAATGAGGCTTTCATAATTGTGCTTGCGTGATTCATAGTCCTCTTTGCCCATGTGCGAGAACATGCATGGCACGGAAGTGGCTGTGCTTGTGCCGCAGGACATGACACCTTTGAGGCTGATGACGTTCTCTTTGGACAATTCAGGCGTAGTGGGGCGATCGTAGCCATTGATGCCAAAGTTGCCCATGCGCGCTGTTTCACCCAGAACCAATAGCAAAAGAGTGGGTTTGTCTTTGCTGGTGGATGGCTTTAATTGAGCATCGCGACCCAATGGCAACAAAGTTTTTTGATCCCTTTGAAATGGCTTGGCCGCCACCATGCCAATTGCATAATAACTGTTCAAGGGATTGATCAAATAACGCAACTGAGTGTGATTGCGCATGATCGAGGAGAAGTCTTGAAAAATGGCCAACAAAGCCCCAACAATGACCACCAAAGAGATGACCAGTGTGAGGACGTTGCCAATGACTTGTTGGCCCAAGCGCAAAGGCTTGACGGGTATTTTCCAAAGGACCCAACAGGGCAAAATGCCCAGAAGCGCCAGGCTGATCAGCATGCGCCAATTCATCAAATCCAAAGCCTCTTTGGTATCAGTTTGAACTACGTTGGTGATCATGGTGCTGTCGATCACAATGCCATAGCTCATCATGAAGTAGGCGCCGCTGGCTGCACTCAAAAAGAAAACTGCAATGGCAGGTTTGAGAAGCCAACGCCAGTTCAAGAAACTCAAAATCGCAGTGATGGCCGCGGTGATGACGGCGCCAAATCCGATGGCAAAAGCAAACCCTCTAAGACCACTCACTTCAGGCAATTGGTGAATCTGCGACCACAGGGCGATGTTGCCAGCGCTGGTTAACCACAGACTGCTGAGCAAGGTTATCCAAGCCGGGTGCCATCCTTGTTGTTGAGGGGCAGAAGAATTTGAGCGTTTGAGGTTCATGCAGGAAAAATTAAAACTTGAGGTATTTTCGCAGACTTCTTTTGGGACTCAAGGTATTTTAAAAAACGGAACCCATATCAGCCCGGCCACAAGGAGGCGTGCTCGGGAACAACAGCTCTCATGTGCAGTTCTCTCTCAATGCGCTGGCGCAAAACGTCTGAGGCTTCACGTTCTCCATGCACCACATAGACTTGAGCCGGTGCTTGTGGCATCTTTTGAAGCCAAGCCAAAAGCTGATTGCCATCTGCATGGGCTGAGGCTGAGCTGAGTTGAACAATTTCAGCGGTCACAGGCACGTCTTTGCCGTGCAAGCGAATGGTGGCGGCACCGCTTGCCAAGGTGGCACCGCGGGTACCCGGAGATTGGAATCCCGTCAGGATGACCATGTTGCGATGGTGGGCCACATGGTTGGCCAAGTGGTGTAACACGCGGCCTCCAGTGGCCATGCCGCTGGCAGACAAAATGACCATGGGGCCATGGCGTTTGACCAGTGCTTTGGATTGCTCGGGTGTTTCGATCATGGTGGCCACACCATCCATGGCTTGAACTTCTGCGCCATTCAAGCGGTGCTCACCCATGTGCCTTTTAAACAAAGCCGTGGTGTGAATGGCCATGGGGCTGTCTAAGAAGATGGGCAGTCCATGGGGAATTTCACCCTTTGCTTTGAGTTGTGCAATGCTGTGCAAAATAGCTTGCGCTCGGCCAACTGCAAACACGGGTACCACTGCAACACCGCCTCGGCTCGACACTCTTTTGAGAGCCACACCCAACTCCGCATTCACATTTTCTAAGGGGTGTACTCTGTTGCCATAGGTAGATTCAATCAAGACCGTATCCGCTTGCGGGGGAGCGTCGGGCGGGTTCATGAGGCTGTCATCGGGACGACCGAGATCCCCTGAAAACAGGATGCGCCGCTCACCCACTTCCAGAAGCAAACTGGCGGCACCCAAGATGTGGCCTGCGCTGCTGAACTTGGCATTCCATCCTTGAATGGGTTGAAACCACGTGTTGAGTTTCTCCACATGAAACTGTTGCATGCAGTACTTGGCGTCTTGCTCGGTGTAAAGCGGCAATGCAGGACTGTGTTTGGAGTAGCCGTGTTTGTTGGCAAAGTAGGCATCCTCTTCTTGAATGTGCCCACTGTCTGGCAACAAGATGCCGCACAAATCACGTGTGCCCGACGTGCTGTGGACTTTGCCCTTAAAGCCATTTCGTGCCAAGAGTGGCAAGTAGCCGCTGTGGTCCAGATGGGCGTGCGTCAGAATGACGGCGTTGATGTCTTTGGGTGGGGTCGGGCAAGGGTCCCAATTGCGCAGGCGCAATTGTTTGTAGCCCTGAAACAAACCGCAATCGACCAACAGCTTTTTGCCGTCGTGCTCAACGCAGTATTTGGAACCGGTGACGGTGTCGGCACCGCCTAAGAATCGAATGTTAAGTGTCATGTGGCCATGTTAGGCCGTTGGCCCAACATGGACTTGACTTGGATCAAGTGAAGCGATGGCTTCAACGACGACTTAGGCGCCGAACAAACCTTTGAGCTTGTCGGTCCAGCTGTTGCCAGTGGGCATGTGCTTGGCGCCGCCTTTTTGCAAAGACTCTTCAAACTCTTTGAGCAGCTTGCGCTGGTGCTCTGTGAGTTTGACGGGCGTCTCTACCGTGATGTGGCAGTACAAGTCGCCTGGGTAGCTGGAACGCACGCCCTTGATGCCTTTACCGCGCAAACGGAATTGCTTGCCGGTTTGGGTGCCCTCAGGAATGTCGATGGCTGCTTTGCCACTGAGCGTGGGCACATCGATCTCACCGCCCAATGCGGCTTTGCTAAAACCGATGGGGACCGAGCAATGCAGGTCGTCGCCGTCGCGCTCAAAGATGTCGTGCTTCTTAAGGCGAATCTCAATGTACAAATCGCCAGGCGGGCCGCCATTGGTTCCCGGTTCACCGTTGCCGGTGCTGCGAATGCGCATGCCGTCATCAATGCCCGCGGGGATTTTGACTTCGAGTGTTTTTTGCTTTTTAAGCTTGCCTTGGCCACTGCACGAAGGGCAGGGGTCGGAGATGATTTTGCCTGAGCCACGGCAGTGTGGGCAGGTTTGCTGCACACTGAAAAAGCCTTGGCGCATTTGCACGGTACCCGAACCTTGGCAGGTGCCGCAGGTTTTGGCGCTGGTGCCTTTCTTGGCGCCGGTACCATCACAGGGATCGCACTCTTCCCAACCAGGGATTCGAATTTGCGCGTCTTTGCCTGCAGCCGCTTCTTCCAAAGTGACTTCCATCGCGTAGCTTAAATCGCCGCCGCGAAACACTTGACGACCACCACGGCCGCCGCCGCGTTGCTGACCAAAGATGTCACCAAAAATATCGCCAAAGGCTTCACCAAAACCGCCAAAGCCCTCTGCGCCGCCGCCAGGGCCGCGCATGTTGGGGTCGACACCGGCATGGCCGTACTGATCGTATGCGGCGCGTTTTTGCGCGTCCGACAGCATCTCGTAGGCCTCTTTGACCTCTTTGAATTTGGCTTCTGCGTCTTTGGCATCGTCGCCCTGATGACGGTCAGGGTGGAACTTCATTGCCAATTTGCGATACGCCTTTTTGATCTCTTCTTCAGAGGCGTTCTTGGCTACACCCAATACTTCGTAAAAGTCTCTTTTGGCCATCGTTTTTTGCTACTGTTTGAACAAGAACGCCGCGAAAGCGATTTCCGGAGGGATACGCTGACGCGGCGGCTTGGGCTAAAGCCCTTGAATGAAAGGCTTAGCCTTTTTTAACTTCTTTCACTTCTGCATCGACCACATTGTCGTCTGCTGGTTTGGCATCGGCACCAGGACCGCTTGGACCACCAGTTGTGCCACCCGCAGCCGCATCTTTGGCTTGCATGTCGGCGTACATTTTCTCGCCCAGCTTTTGGCTGACGGTCATGAGGGTTTCGGTTTTGGCAGTGATGGCGTCTTTGTCTTCGCCAGTCAAAGCCTCTTCCAATTCCTTCAAAGCCGCTTCGATTTTTGTTTTCTCGTCGGCTTCAATTTTGTCACCGTATTCAGTCAAGCTTTTCTTCACGCTGTGCACAGTGGCTTCGCCAGAGTTTTTGGCTTGAACGATTTCGAGTTTCTTCTTGTCGTCGGCCGCATTCAACTCGGCGTCTTTCACCATCTGTTGAATTTCGTCTTCAGACAAACCAGAGTTGGCCTTGATGGTGATCTTGTTTTCTTTGCCTGTGCCTTTGTCTTTGGCGCCCACGTGCAAAATGCCGTTGGCGTCGATGTCAAAGGACACTTCAATTTGAGGCGTACCGCGGGCTGCAGGTGGAATGCCTTCGAGGTTGAACTCACCAAGCAACTTGTTGCCAGTGGCCATTTCGCGCTCACCTTGGTAAACCTTGATGGTCACCGCAGGTTGGTTGTCGTCGGCCGTAGAGAAAGTCTGTGCAAACTTGGTGGGGATGGTGGTGTTCTTGGTGATCATTTTGGTCATCACGCCGCCCAGGGTTTCAATGCCCAAGGACAAAGGTGTGACGTCCAACAACAACACGTCTTTGCGATCGCCAGACAAAACTTGACCCTGAATGGCAGCGCCTACGGCCACGGCTTCATCGGGGTTCACATCTTTGCGGGGCTCTTTGCCAAAGAATTCTTTGACTTTGTCTTGCACCTTGGGCATGCGTGTCATGCCGCCGACCAAGATGATGTCGTCGATGTCCGATACACTCACGCCAGCATCTTTGATGGCGGTGCGGCAAGGGGCAATGGTGCGCTCGATCAACTCGTCGACCAGGCTTTCCAACTTGGCGCGGCTGAGCTTGATGTTCAGGTGTTTTGGACCTGTGGCATCGGCTGTGATGTAGGGCAGGTTGATGTCGGTGCCAGCAGAGCTGGACAATTCGATCTTGGCTTTTTCAGCGGCTTCTTTCAAGCGCTGCAAGGCCAACACGTCTTTGGACAAATCAACGCCGCTTTCTTTCTTGAACTCGGCAATGATGAAGTCGATGATACGTTGGTCGAAGTCTTCACCGCCCAAGAAGGTGTCGCCGTTGGTGGACAACACTTCAAATTGTTTTTCGCCATCGACGTCGGCAATTTCGATGATGGACACGTCAAAGGTGCCGCCACCCAAGTCATACACGGCAATTTTGCGATCGCCTTTTTCTGTTTTGTCCAAACCGAAGGCCAATGCGGCTGCAGTGGGTTCGTTGATGATGCGCTTGACATCCAAGCCTGCAATGCGGCCCGCATCTTTGGTGGCTTGACGTTGCGCGTCGTTGAAGTAAGCAGGCACCGTGATCACGGCTTCTGTCACTTCTTCGCCGAGGTAGTCTTCGGCGGTTTTCTTCATCTTGCGCAAGACTTCAGCGCTAATCTGTGGGGGCGCCAATTTGTTGCCGCGCACTTCCACCCAAGCGTCACCGTTGTCGGCTTTGGCAATGGTGTAAGGCATGAGGTCGATGTCTTTTTGAACTTCTTTTTCAGCAAACTTGCGACCAATCAAGCGCTTCACGGCATACAGCGTGTTGCGGGGGTTGGTCACGGCTTGGCGCTTGGCGGACGCACCAACCAAAATTTCGCCGTCTTCTTGGTAAGCAATGATGGATGGCGTGGTGCGAGCGCCTTCGGCGTTCTCAATCACCTTGGTGGTGTTGCCTTCCATGATGGCCACACACGAGTTGGTGGTGCCCAAGTCAATGCCAATGATTCTTCCCATGTTCTTCTCCGGTAAATCTAAAAAATGCTTGAATGAATCAGAAGTAGGGGCGGTTAGGGCAATTTCAAGACTAAATGAGCTGAAATTGCGTCTTTTTTGAGCTCTTTTGCCTGAAAACAGGCAAATTTCTACTTCTGAGCGTACTTATTTGGGGGCCGTCACGGTGACCAAAGCAGGTCTCAACACCCGATCTGCTATCAAGTAACCCTTTTGCAGCACAGTCACCACTGTGTTGGCGTCTTGCTCAGCAGGGACCACGCTGATGGCTTGGTGATGGTGAGGGTCAAACTTGGTGCCAGCAGCTGGATTGATTTCAATCACCTTATTTCGTTCTAGTGCGCTTTTCAATTGGCGAAGGGTCGCTTCTGCGCCTTCGCGAAGTTGTTCTGGTGTGACGTTTTGGATTGCCAAGCCAGCTTCCAAGCTGTCCAGTACGGGCAGCAAGCTGTCGGCAAACCCTTCAACCGCAAACTTGCGGGCTTTGGAAATTTCTTCATCGGCGCGGCGGCGTGCGTTTTGAACATCCGCTTGGGCACGAAGATACTGGTCCGCCAAAGTGGCATTTTGAGCTTTGACATTGGCCAATTCGGCTTGGGCATCGGCCAAAGGATCTTGTGAAACTGGCGCTTGCTGAGCCTGGGTGTCTGTGCCCATGGCTGCAGCGGCTGCAGCCAATGCTTCTGCCGTCGGCATGACATTGGGCGTGCCTGGGTTTGGATTTGAAGTGTTTTGTGAGCTGGAATCAGACATGAGATGCATCCGCAATAAATGACAACGCCCCAGACTTGGGGGCGTTTTGAAAGATTTCAAGCCCCTTTTGGCAGCGCGCCAAGGGGGCTTGCATCAGATCAAGACAAATCGAGCAATTCGACGTCGAACTTGAGCGTGGCGTTCGGTGGAATGACGCCGCCTGCGCCCCGTGAACCGTAGCCTAATTCAGAAGGGATGATCAGGGTGCGAGCGCCCCCAATTTTCATCCCGGCCACGCCTTCGTCCCAGCCACGAATGACCATGCCTGCGCCCAAAGAGAATTGGAAGGGATCGCGGCGGTCTTTGCTGGAGTCAAATTTGGCGCCTTGTTCGCCATCTTTGTACAACCAACCCGTGTAGTGAACAGTGACCGTTTGGCCTTTGGTAGCTTCGGCGCCGTCGCCGACCACGGTGTCTTCGTATTGCAGGCCTGTGGCTGTGGTGATCATGGTATTTCCTAGAAAAAAGTCATAGAAAGGCCGGTGCGAGACCGGCCATTGGGTGAATTATGCCAGTGGATGGCGAGTGGCTAAATTTTGGGCCTCAATGCGATGAGCGCTTGGCCAAGTCTTGCATCAGTGCTCGGATG
>Ga0214921_10001319_pt1 | contig 42858 bp, 38 predicted proteins | sample LL1505_MetaG_FD_177992 | JGI IMG/M metagenome (GOLD analysis project Ga0214921, IMG submission 177992) | Freshwater microbial communities from Lake Lanier, Atlanta, Georgia, United States - LL-1505 | ecosystem: Environmental > Aquatic > Freshwater > Lake | place: USA: Georgia | collected...
GCAGGCCGGGCGCCGCGTCCCTGGGGCGGCGCTGCTGCATCTTCGTGCATTTCGATGCCCACGGCGTCGTGCGGCCCCACACCCGCGAATATCTGCTGGCGCTGCGTCATGCCGGGTTCGGTATTATCTTCGTCACCAACGCCGGACATCTCGAGCCGGATAGCGCGCAATGGCTGGCCGAACAGTGTTCGCACATCCTGATCAGGCGCAATCGCGGCTATGATTTCGGCGCCTATCGCGACGGCATTGCCGCATTTCTCCAAGAGCGGGTGACCGCTGAAATTTTACTGCTCGCCAATGACAGCCTCTATGGGCCGCTGGCGCCGCTTGGTGAGATCGTCGAGCGGATGGATTTCGGCGCAGCCGATGTCTGGGCGCTGACCGATAGTTGGCAGCATCGCTATCATTTACAATCCTTCTTCGTGGCCTTTGGCCCAGCGGCCCTGGCCAATACGGGCTTTGCCGCATTCTGGCAGCAGGTGCGCAATGTCCGGTCAAAGTGGGCGGCTGTGCATTTCTACGAATTGTGGATGACACATCACATGCAATTGGCTGGCCTGCGATGCGCTGCGGTTTGGGACTATTTTTTACTGCTCGATGCCATGCAGGAGCTCCACGACGCGCCGGAGCTCGCGGGCATTATCCCGGTCGAGCAAAAGGTGCAGCGGCTTGCCGCCGAGCGGGCCTTGTGGGCATGGCGCCAGCGCATTGCTTTGAACCCGACGAGCGATTTGTGGCTGGCGCTGCTGCAGAATGGCTTTCCCTTCATCAAGCGGGAATTGCTGCGGTTCAATCCGGGCCATGCGCCGGATTTGCACATTTGGCATCGCATGGTGCGCGAGCAGGCGCCGCAGATGTATCGGCTTACCATCGATGATCTGAAGTTGACCATTCGAAAGCAAGCGCCTTGAACCTGCTGACCCTCCCTTCGGATGGTTCGGCGGGGTTTGGCGAGCCCGTGGCCTCCGAGCGCGAACCGGCACGGCTGACCGATATCGGGCAGGTTCATGCCGGTTCGATGCGGGTGTTGCATGGGCTTGGAACCCGCACCTCGCTGGGCTTTCTTGGCCGCGTGGCCGGGGCGGCCTCACGCCTTGCGGTAGACACCCTGCTCGACCGCCTGGCGCCACAACGGGGCGAGGTCCTGCAGCGCCTGGCCGGGCAGGCCACCGGAACCGGTGCCTCGCTGGCAATCTATGTGCATTGGTCGGCCAGCGGGCGCGTGTCGGAGATGGTGCTGCGGCAACTCGCCGGGTGGCGGGGGCGAGGTTTTGACGTTGTTTTCGTGACCAACAGCACGCCGCCTGTCGCGGATATCGAGCGGGTGCGTGAGCACTGCGTGCTGTATCTGCGCCGCAGCAATATCGGCCTGGATTTCGGCGCCTGGCGTGACGGCTTGGCGGCCGTCTTGGCCGATGGCGCGGCACCGCAAGAATTGCTGCTGGCCAATGACAGCGTGGTGGGACCGCTGGCGCCACTGGGGCCGTTGGTCGAGCGTTGGCGCGCAGGTGGCGAGGGTTTCTTTGGCATGACGGAGAGCCTGGCCGGTGGCGTGCACCTGCAATCCTACTTATTGCTGGCGCGCGGTCAGGCGGCGATTGCTGACATCGCCGGCCATCTCGCGGGTTTCGCCGATGTGCGGAACAAATGGCGGGTCGTGCAGTCGGGCGAGATTGGCCTGACGCGGCGGATGATGCGCGCGGGGCATCGATGTGCCGCGCTATTCGGTTATGCTAGGCTTTGTGCGCTGGCCCGGCCGAGTGATTTTGCCGCCCTGGGCGCGCGTTTCGGTGGCACAAACTCGCTCTGCGCCTATCCGCTGAACCCGACGCATCACTTCTGGCGGCTTTTGCTCGAACGGACAGATTTCCCGTTCCTGAAGATCGACCTGATTGCCCGCAATGCCGGCCGGCTGCCCGGTGTGGAGCGGTGGCGGGATTTGCTGGGCCAGAACGATATCGCGCTGATCGACGATCATTTGCGGCTGCGGATGGCAGGCTGACCGCCTGCTGATCGGGTGAGGCCTTGCAACCCGCCCTGAAAGAGCGCGGCAGCGAGCGGCTGAGACAGTGTCAGCCAAATTGACACCGGCGCGCCACTTGTGACCGAGGGGCCCGCAGCCCACTGATAATACTTCACAAATAATTTGGCATTTTTTTTGCTTATCGTTCTACGCGGGCGGAGCACCAGCGGCATCGTCCCCGCGCGGTTGACGCCCATCCGGAGAGGGAGGCTCAGAGAATACGTGCTCACACCCACCATGCCGGCGAAATTCATTAATCGGGCAATTTTAACTGTAACCAGCCGGCTTCGACGATGGCTCTTGCGGCTTTGCGGAGGTGTTCATTGAGTCCAGACATGGCGTTGACCGAGCAAGATGGCAGCGATCATCCAACAAAAACGCAGCCCCTGCCGGCAGCAACGGGCACTTTCGTGGCCGAAAGACTGCCCAATGGCTGGCGATTGTTGATGAATTGCCAACTCGGTGCGAGGCCTGTGCAATACGTCCTGATCCGGCCCGAGGCTGGCGTGGCGCTGCTGGAAATCGATCCGGTCTGGACACCCAATGCCCTTGATATTTTTCGACAGCATTTGGCCCAAACCGGCTTCACCAGCGGGTTTCCCGGCAATCTGCCGCTGATCCATCGCCGCATGCGCCCGGGCGATATGGCGATGTTGGACATGCTGCTGGCCGAAGCCTTCATCTGGCTGGAGCCATTATCGATCGACGCCGATGCCGCATGGGAGGACGCGCTTCAGGCTTTGCTCACCCCTGCGCCCGCTGCGGACAACAAGCCCATTGGCGTAACCGCACCAGCTGAAATCCTGGTCGCCGATACCCCAACTTCCAAAGACCGGCAGGACAGGCTGCGGCGAAATGCCTGGATCGGGCTCATGGCGGCCGGCCTTGCGATCATGGGCATTTTTCTCGTGCCGCGCAAAGCTGCGGATGCGCCCGGGGTATCAGCGTTGCCGCCGCAACCCTCAGCGCTGCCGGAGCCGGCGACGGTGCCGCTGACAATGATGCCGGCGCCACCCGGTGCCGCCGTGGCTGGGCCGCCGCCGATGGTCGATGCAGTGGCGGATATCATCATGCCAGCCCCCCCGCCGGTGCTGCTCCATGCGCCGCCAGAAGCGCCCGATCTGCTGGGCGCCGAGCCCCAGCCAGCGCCCATTCAGACTGCGGCCGCCCTGCCCGAGCCCGCAGCGCTTGAAGGCATGGCCGCGCCATGGGCCGAGCAATTGGCACCTCTGCCGGAATTGGCCCCGCTGGAGGCCCTCCCAGCCTGGAGCCTGGCGCTGCCAGAACCAGCCGCGATCCAGGCCGAACCGCCGCTGCCCGAGACTATCCCCGACCCAGAGCCACCCGCGCCGCCCTTGGCCATGGCGCCGCCAATACCCATTCCGGCCGCGATCGCGCCACCACCGGCACCCGAGCCGCCGGCCGCAACGCCGGCCCCGCCATTGCCGTCGCTTCGCCCACCGCCGCCATCTGCGCCCTTGGAACCCGCACCGAACCTGCCAGCCGCCGCCCGCCCAGTGGCCAGCATGAGCCCGGCCGAGATCGAGACGGCGCGCCGTCGCGGCGAGGCATTGGCGGCGGTGGGTGATATTTCCGGCGCCCGCCGCTTCCTCGAGCGCGCGGCGCTGGCCGGCAGCGGCGAAGCGGCGCTCGCCATGGCCGAAAGCTTCGATCCGCAAAAGCTGGCGGCGCGCGGCGTGATCGGCCTCTCGCCCGACCGCGCCGCGGCGCTCACCTGGTATCGCCATGCCCTGGCACTTGGCGTTGCTGAAGCCGCTCCCCGTATCGCCAGGCTGGAGACCGAATGATGACCCTGCCGCTCCCCACCCTCGCCCGCCGGAGTTTTTTCAGCGGCGCGGCACTCGTGGCCGCTGAGGCCATGCCCGCCTTCGGGCAGGCGCCCGTGTCGCAGCAATTCACCCAGCGCATCAACGACGCCAATGCCGGCACCGTCGGCGTCATCGCCGGCGGCGTGGATGGCACCTATATCCGCATCGCCGCCGATCTGGCGGCGGTGCTGGACAATGGCAATGCGCTGCGGGTGGTGGCCATGATCGGCCGTGGATCGCTGCAGAATATCCAGGATATCGTGCTGCTGCGGGGCGTGGATGTGGGCATCGTGCAATCCGATGCGCTGGCCTTCGCCCGGCGCAACCGGCTGGTGCCGGGCGCCGATAACCTGATCCAGTACATCGCCAAACTCTATGATGAGGAGATCCATGTCCTGGCCCGCCCGGGCATCAACAACATGCAGGATCTGGCCGGGCAGGTGGTCAATGTGGACCTGGTGGGCAGCGGCACGGCGATGACGGCGTCCTTGATGTTCGAAGCCCTGGGGCTGCAGCTGCGCACGGCGCATGACGTGCAGGATGTGGCGCTGACCAAGCTGCGCAATGGCGAGATTGCGGCCATGGTCTTTGTGGCCGGCAAGCCGGCCCGGCTCTTCGCCGGCATTGGCGCTGATGCCGGGCTGCGCTTCCTGCCCATCGCGCCGACATCGGCGCTGATGGAAACCTATCTGCCAGCGACGCTCACCCAGGCGGATTACCCAGCCCTTGTGCCGGCCGAGGGGGTGCAGACCATCGCCGTGGGTGCGGTGATGGCGGTTTATGCCTGGCTTCCGGGCAGTGACCGGCACCGCAAAGTGGCCCGCTTCGTCGAGGCGCTGCAATCACGCTTCCAGGAGTTTTTGCGCCCGCCCCGGCATCCAAAATGGCGCGAGGTCAATCTGGCGGCCCAGGTGCCGGGCTGGGTCCGCTTTGACCACACCGCGCGCCCTGTGCGGCGGGTGGTTGAAGGCGGCTGACAGGCGGCGCCGAAAACCCGGCCATGCGCGCCGGCGGCTCAGGAAGCGGGGGCGGGCGGGGCTGAGCCTGCAACGGCCCAGCTCCGCCCGCCAGATATGTCAGGCGTAGCGCCGGTGGGCGTTGGCGCGGCGGAGGGCGTCCTGGAAGCGCGGGCCGTCGAACACGATCGGGAAGCGGCGGAGATTATTGCCCGCCGCATCGATCATCACCCGCTCATCATCGCCATAGAGGGCGGTGTATTCGGCGGCGTTTTCGAACATGTGGCGATTGGCGTGGTTGGCATAGGTCTCGGCCGCGACGCCCTCGGCATAGACCACCGTGGGGGCATCGAATTCGAGGTTGAGGTAATGGACGACCATGCCGGGGAATATTTGGGTGATGGTGCTGCCATTCACCAGATCTGCGGCGCGGACCAGAACATCGCCCAGGAGGATGGCGTGCCAGGGCGAGACCAGCAGGTCGCGATGCGGCAGGCCTTGGCCGAAGGCGTCGGTGCTGATGCGGATGGGGCTGACCCAGGGGCCGGCAACGGCGCGGGGGTAGCTGTGGCGGCCGATCCAGCGGAGGCGCTGGGTGCCGTCGATGGTGGTGATTTCGTCGCCGATGGCGAGGGTTTCGATGCGGCGCTCGGCGCTGGGGGTGTGGATGTGGGTGCCGGCTAGGTAGCAGAGGGCGGTGAAGGTGTAATTATTATATTGCGTAGTCTGGTCACCATCGTTAATTGTCCAGTTGTTACTGTCATTTATTTTAGAAAGGGCATTATCTGATGTTATTGTTGGAACTGAATTTTTCGTAAAAAAACTGTCAGTTCCATTAAGGGTTACGGAGTAAATTCCGGGAGTGAGTACTGTTAGGGTGGGGATCTCTGTGGTTCCAACATAGCCAGTACCGGGCACCGCTGATGTGTTTGAACTCGTCGCTTCTGAATTCCATGTGCCTGAGTTTTTGGTCTGGACGGCGGCGATCAGCGCGGTCGGTGCTCCAAGCGTTCCCTGGAACGCAATAAGCGAATCACCTTTGGTGCCGGCGAGATCAATAAGTGGGGACCCACTGGAGAAGCCAACATCCGTTTTGTCGGTTGAACCTTTCAACCAACTCACCACTTTGCCGGCCTGAAGGCCGCCGACTGGTACGGTGTATACTAGCGTGCCTTCGCCCGACCGGAAGGTGCCGGTCGCTAACCAACCATTATCAGTAAAAACGATTACCTCGCCTGCGGCGATGTCTTTGATTGCAACGAAACTGAACTCATCTGGGTCGGTCGTGCCAATTTGAACAAAGGCAACATCGCCTGCTTTAAGTGCCATGGAACTCTCCGTTGCAATCGAGGGGGGGGGCTTTAAGCATTCTTTTGAATTAAGTTTTGGTAACTAATACCCTTCCCACCCTCGAAACAGCGCGATTTGATGGCAAATCAAAGAATTTATGATTTTCTTGGAATGGATAATAAATTACAATTTCGTGACGTTCGGGCTGCTCCTGCCCATTTTTCCCCAATATCCCAATACCTTGACGCCAGGCATCAACGCCGCAGCGCCATGCGCCTGCTGCCTTGGCGTCACCCCAGTGCCGGATGCCGCACCCACCCATTCGGGCCGAAACGAAACGAGAAAGCGCAACGCCAAGCCACCGCGGCATGACCTGCGCCACCGCGCCCCTGACGGGCGATGGCGGAACACCCATCACCGCCCAAGCCCGGCCCAACCTTCGCACCCGGCTGAGCGCGGCCCTCGCCGATGGCCGGGCGATATGGGCCAAAACCTCCACCCCTCGCGCTGATGGCAGCCGCCCCGCATCCCCTCCGGGCGCATAAAAAACCTAGCCGCCGCCCGATGGCTCAGCCAAGATCGGCCCCAAAACCAGGAGGAAAAACGCCATGGCCAGGTTCACCGGCAAAACAATCTTGATCTCAGGCGGCGCGCGCGGCCAGGGTGCAACCGAGGCGCGGATGATCACCGCCGAAGGCGGCCATGTCGTGATCGGTGACGTGCTGGAGGAGCAGGGCAGGGCGCTCGCCGCCGAACTCGGCGCCGCCTGCCGCTTCATCCGCCAGGATGTAACGCAGGAGGCCGATTGGGCCGCCGCCGTCGCCGCGGCCGAGCAACTCGGCGGGGGCTTGCATGGGCTGGTCAATAATGCCGGCATCTATGTGCCCAAGCCGCTGATGGAGACCGATAAGGCGCTGTTCGAAAAGCATCTGGCGGTGAACCAGACCGGCTGCTTCCTGGGCATGCAGGCGGTGGTGCCGGCCATGGCGCGGGCCGGCGGCGGCTCAATCGTCAATATCTCATCGACCGCGGGGCTGCGCGGCTCGCCCAATGCCATAGCCTATTCCAGCACCAAATGGGCGCTGCGCGGCATGACCAAGGCGGCGGCGATCGACCTCGCGCGGCTGGCCATTCGGGTCAATAGCGTCCATCCCGGGCCGATCGAGACCGATATGATCAGCATCTGGACCAATGAGCAGCGCTCGGCCCGGCTCGATTCCATCCCGCTCGGCCGCGTCGGCACGGTGGAGGATGTGGCGCGGGCGGTGCTCTTCCTGCTCTCGGATGAGAGCGTCTATATGACCGGCGCCGAACTGGCCGTGGATGGCGGCGTCTCGCTCTAGACCAAGCTGCGTTCACATGCGTTCACGCCGCATGGTCCAGCTTTCGTTGAGAGGATGATTCAGCGTTTTCGGCGATTCCGCCTCAAGGCATCATGCTCTAGCCGTGTCGAAAGCGCCGGGGCCTCAAGCCCCGGTCACCCGCCAGATCACATCGCCCACATCATCGGCCATCAGCAGCGACCCATCCGGCCCCAGCGTCACGCCAACCGGCCGCCCATAGGAAACCGTCTCGTCCGGCGCCAAAAACCCTGTGAGAATATCGCGCGCCGGGCCCGAGGGCCGGCCATTCTCGAAGGGCACGAAGGCCAGCTTGTAACCGCTGAGCTTGCTGCGGTTCCAGGAGCCATGCTGGCCAATCGCCATACCCTCCGGGAAGCCCGGCAGGGTGCCCGCCGGCACCCAGCACAGGCCGAGCGAGGCGGTATGCCCGCCCAGCGCATAATCCGGCGTGAGCGCGCTGGCCACCATGGCCGGGTCCTGCGGCACCCGGTCATCCACCACCCGGTCCCAATAGCAATAGGGCCAGCCATAAAAGCCGCCATCGCGCACCGAGGTGAGATAATCGGGCGGCGTCTCATCGCCCAGCCCGTCACGCTCATTCACCACGGTCCAGAGCATGCCGGTCTGCGGCTCCCAGGCCAGGCCCACCGCATTGCGCAGGCCCCCGGCGAAGACCCGGCTGGCCCCGGTTTCCAGGTCGAGTTCCCAGACGGCCGCGCGGCCTTCCTCCACCTCCATCCCCTGATCGGCGATATTGCTGAGCGAGCCCACACCGGCATAAAGCTTTTTGCCATCAGGGCTTTGCAGCAGGCTGCGCGTCCAATGGCCACCGGGCTTGAAGTCAACCAGCTTGCGCCCCGGCGCGGTGATGCGATCCGCCCCCAGCGCATAGGGAAACACCACCACCCCGTCAGTATTGCCGACATAAAACTGGTCGCCGACCAATTCCATGCCGAAGGGCTGGTTCAGCCCTTCCATGAACACATCCTGCAGCTCGGCCACGCCATCGCCATCACGGTCGCGCAGCAGGGTGATGCGGTTGGCGCTCTCGCCCACCGCCCGGGCCCGGCGCATGGTGGCGACCATGGCGTGGTCAAAGACATTGCGCATGACCGCGCGCGGAATGCTGTTCGCCTCGGAGACCAGGACATCGCCATTGGGCAGCGTTTTAATCCAGCGCGGGTGTTTCAGGCCGCGGGCAAAGGCGTTGACCTTCAGCCCCGGGGCAGGGATGGGCGCCTGGCCTTCGCTCCAGCCCTGGGCCGTGGGCATCTTCAGGGTGGGGATCAAGCCCTGCGGCTTGGCGGTCGGAATGGCCGGCGCACCGCCCCAGGCGGGCACCGGGCTGCCATCCCTGATATGCCGCAGGCGCAGCGCCGTGCCCCCAATAATGGCGACGCCCCGTGCGATGATGCTGGAAAAATTCAAAATATCATCTCCATCATGGAATCTGAGAGGGGCGGGGCTGACGCAGCTTGCAAGCTTGCGCTCTTTAAGCCCTCATCCCCAAAGCGTCGAGCAGCCCGCCCGCCCGGCAGCCTTGTAAACTCCTCCGTCTCAGCCATCCTGACCACGACATCGGCGTGCAGCCAGGTCTTGAGGAGAGAGTGATCATGCGTGTTCTCATCGTGGGAGCCGGCGCCACCGGTGGCTATTTCGGCGGCAGGCTGGCCCAGGCCGGCCGCGACGTGACCTTTCTGGTCCGCGCCGGCCGGGCGGCCCAGCTGCGCGAGCATGGCCTGACCCTGCTCAGCCCGCATGGCGATGTGACCCTGCAGCCCAAACTCGTCACGGCCGAGACGATCAATGGCCCCTATGATGCCATCATCCTGGGTGTGAAGGCCTTTGGCCTCGAACAGGCCTTGCAGGACATGGCCCCGGCAGTTGGCCCGCAGACAATGGTGATGCCCCTGCTCAATGGCATGCGCCATGTGGACCGCATCAGGTCGCTCTACGGCCAAGCCCTGATCGGCGGCGTCTGCAAGGTGGCGACCACCATCGATCCGCAAGGCCGCATCAAGCAATTGGCGCCATTTCAGGAACTCGCCTATGGCGAGATCGACGGCAGCCCCTCCGCCCGCACGACGGCCTTCGACGAAGCCATGCAGGGTGCCGGCTTCACAGCGCGGCTGACGTCGCATGTCGAGCGTGAAATGTGGGAAAAATGGACCCTATTGGCCACCTTGGGCGGGATTTGCGGCCTGATGCGCGGCACGATCGGCGACATCGAGGCCGCTGCCGGCGGGCGAGAATTTGTCATGCGCCTGCTGGGCGAGGTGGTGCGGGTGATCCAGGCCGATGGCGTCGCCCCCAGCGATGCCTTCCTGGAGACCATCACGAAGCAAGTCACCCAGAAGGGCTCGCCCATGGCCTCGTCCATGTATCGCGACCTCGTGGCCGGCCTGCCGGTGGAGGCCGATCAGATCCTGGGCGACCTCGAGGCTCGGGCCAGCCGGCACAATATCGACACCCCGCTGGTGTCAGCCGCCTATACCCATTTGCGGGTCTATATGGACCGCCTGGCGCGCGCCCAGTGACGCCGCCCGGCCCCAATGTGAGGAACCGACCACATGCCCATTGAGGACATTCAGCCGCAACTCGACCGCTACATGCCCGAGTGGATCGCGCTGCGCCGTGACATCCACGCCCATCCCGAACTCGGCATGGAGGAGACCCGCACCGCCGCCCTGGTCGCTGAGCGCCTGCGCGCCTGGGGGCTGGAAACAACCGAGGGTATTGGCCGCTTCGGTGTCGTGGGCACCCTGAAGGGCAAGCGCCCCGGCCAGGGGGCCATTGGCCTGCGCGCCGATATGGATGCGCTGGCGCTCACCGAGCAGACGGGCCTGCCCTATGGCTCCACCATGCCCGGCCGCATGCATGCCTGCGGGCATGATGGCCACACCACCATGCTCCTGGGTGCCGCCCGCATTCTGGCCGAAAACCCCGATTTCGCCGGCACCGTGCATTTCATCTTTCAGCCGGCCGAGGAAGGCCGCGGCGGCGCCCAGGCCATGCTGGAGGATGGGCTCTTCGAGCGTTTTCCCTGCGATGCCGTCTATGGGATGCACAATATGCCGGGCGTGCCGCTCGGCCATTTCGCCCTGCGCAAGGGGCCCCTGATGGCCGGCTCCGGCCGCTGGGTTGTCACCTTCCGCGGCACTGGCGGGCATGGCGGCAATTCGCCACATCTGGCCAATGATCTGGCGCTGGTGCAGGCGATATTCATTCAGGCGCTGCAGGGTATCGTCAGCCGCAACGTCCCGGCGCGGGAGAGCGTGGTGGTCAGCGTGGGCCATATCGCCGGCGGCACGAAAGAATCGCTCAATGTCATGCCGGCCGAACTGGTCGTGGGCGGCACCATGCGCGCCTTCAATCCACCCATGCAGGCCCTGGTCGAAACCCGCATCCGCGAATTGGCCGAACTCGCCGCCGCCACCCAGGGCGCCACGGCGGAGATATCCATGTGGTGGAACGCCATTCCCCTCGTCAATCATGAGCGCGAGACGGATGTGGTGGCCACAGCTGCCCGCGCCGTGGCGGGCGAGGCCGGGGTGGATACCGCAACTCAGCCCGTCACCGGCGGCGAGGATTTCGCCTTCATGCTGCAGGCCAAGCCCGGCGCCTTCGTCTTCCTCGGCGCTGGCGTGGCGGCAGAAGGCACGACGCATGCGCTGCACTCACCGCTCTATGACTTCAACGACGCGGCGATGCCGCATGGTGTGGCGTTCTGGGTCAAGCTGGTCCGGCAGGAATTGGGGACGACGGCGGGCGGCTGAGCGATTCGTTTGGCCTTCAGCCCGCACCCGGCAGCCCCAGCATCGCCGCGCTCAATTCCCAACGCCTGGTCGCCTGGCGCCCATTCTGCGCCTTGGCAGAGAGTGGCTGGGCAAAGGGCTGGGCGCCGGTTTCTGCCGGTTGCCACAGATCCAATGCACGGCGGAGCGGGTGAATTCCGGGTAGGCCACCACCTGCGCCACCCGCTCGCCCGATAGCAGCTGCGATACATAGCCCTTGGTGGTGTTCTGCTGAAACAGCCGCGGCGCATTGCGGGACAGGGCCGTCTCCGCCACGCAGCCGGGATAGAGTGTGTTGAAGATGATGCCAGTCTGCGCATGATAGCGCCGGTGCAATTCGCGGCTAATGATCATGTTGCACAGCTTGCTGTCCTTACAGGCCTTGCCGGCCTCGAAGGGCTTGTTGTTGATCATCGCGATGGGGGCGCGGAAGCCAGCTTCCAGGTCACCGAGATCAGCCGGCGCCGGGATGGGCACCTTGCCGCCGAATTCCTCAGAATTGGCGGTGACGGTCAATTCGGCTTCAGGGGCGCTCCAGCCCGCCCGCCGCCAGGGTTGGCGCATCCATCGCCGCCGCCAGCCAGTCCAGCGCTGCGGCCGCGGTCGGATCAGCCCCGGCAAACAACCCGGCCGAGAAAATCGCCCCGGTATTGGCCTCCGGCGGCAGCTTGCCGAGGATATCCACCCCCTCCACCGCCATCAATTCGCTGATCTGCTGAATGGCCAGCGCCACCTCGCCCCGCGCCGCCAGCGCGGCGGTAAAGCCTTGCGGGATGATGGTCGCCTTGGTGTTCACCGCCTCGGCAATACCCAGCCGCTCAAGCAGACCGGCAAAGAACAGCCCACTCGCCCCCGCGCCCGAATAGGCGATGGAGGGGGCGGCCAGCAGCGTGGCCTGCAGCGCCGCCAGGGTGGAAATATCCGGCCGGGGCGCGCCGGCCTTCACCGCCATGCCGATATGGCTCAGCGCCAAATCCCGCCGGCTGCCCGGCACCAGCACGCCCTGGGCCATCAACCCCTCCACCCCCGCATCGGTGAGGATGGCGATATCCGCCCGCTCGCCCGCCTCGATGCGCTTGAGCAGCCGCATCGTGGGGTCGAATTCCACATCCATCGCCACCGGCGCGCGCGGCGTGAGGCCACGCAACACCACCGCCACCGCCAAGGTGCTCATCACCCGCATTGTTCAGCCCTTTCAGATGCAGCGCGTGCCGCCGCCATCCACATCGATATTGGTGCCCGTGATGAAGCCCGCCCGGTCAGAACACAAGAAGGCCACGAGACCCGAGCATTCCTCCGCCGTGCCCACCCGGCCCAGCCCCACAGTGGCAATGGCGGCGGCGTTCTCCGCCTCGGCCGAGCGGCCCATGCCAGCGGCCCCCTGCGCCACCACCATATCCCAGCGCGGGGTGGCGATGGGCCCCGGATTCACCCCGGTGACCAGCACATTATCCGGCGCGCATTCCGCCGCCAGCGCCAGGGTAAAAGAGAGCAGCGAGGCATTGACCGCGCTGCCAGTGATGTAATTGGGCCGCGGCTGATGGCCCGAACGGCCGATGATATTGATCACCCGCCCCCATTTGCGCGCCCGCATCGCCGGCGTCAGGATGCGCGCGCAGCGCATATAGCCCATCAGCTTGAGATTGATGGATTTCATCCAGGTCGCGTCATCCATATCGCCAATGCGGCCCATGGGTGTGGCGCCGGCATTGTTGATCAGAATATCGATATGGCCGAGGGCGGTTTGCGCGGAACCGATCGCCGCCTCCAGCGCCGCGGCGTCGGTCAGGTCGGCGGGGATGGCGATGCAGGGCGTGTTGGTCTCCCGGGTGATCTCGGCCGCTGCCGCCTCCAGCCGGGCCGGATCGCGGGCGATGATGGCCACCGACACGCCCTCGGCCGCCAATTCCTGTGCGATGGCCCGGCCAATGCCAAGCGAGCCGCCAGTGACCACGGCCGTGCGGCCGCGCAAACCCAATTCCATGCGCTTCTTCCCTGTTTGGATGTGGAGTTCGGCCCCTCGCGTCCCGCCTGTCAATTGGCCTAACCTGCCGCCAGCGCCGCCCATGCAGAGGCGGCGAGGAGAAACGCCATGCCCATCCCCCGCCGCGCCCTGCCGGCGCTTGCCGCCGCTGCTTTGCCCGCCATTCCGGCGCGCGCTGCCGCCCAGTCCTGGCCCACGCGGCCGGTGCGGCTGATTGTCACCTTCCCGCCCGGCGGGCCGGCCGATGTCATTGGCCGGATTTTGGCCGAGCGCCTGGGTGAAGCCTGGGGGCAGCCTGTCATCATCGAAAATCGCGGCGGCGCTGGCGGCAATATCGGCGCCGAGGCGGCAGCGCGCGCCGCGCCTGATGGGCATACGCTGGTGGTCGTCGCCTCCTCCCATGTCCAGGGCGCGGCTCTGTATCGGCGGCTGCCCTTCGACCCGATTGCCGATTTCACCCCCATCACCCAGGTGGCCTATTACGGGCTGGTGGTGGTGCTGCACCCCTCAGTGCCGGCGCAGAATCTGGCCGAGTTCGAGGCGCTGCTGCGGGCGCGGCCGGGCGAGATCACCATCACCTCCGCCGGGGTGGGCACGCCCACGCATCTGACGGCGGAATTGTTCCGCATTCGCGCCGGCGTCGAATTCACCCATGTGCCGTTCCAGGGCGCCGCACCCGCGCATACCGCGCTGCTGGCCGGCCAGGTGCAGGCCATGTTCCACAACCCGGTGCTGGCGGTGCCAGCGGTGCAGGCGGGCCGGCTGCGGGCGATTGCCACCACCGGCGCCACCCGCGCCCAGGCCCTGCCCGATGTGCCCACCCTGGCTGAATCCGGCTATCCCGGCTTTGACGCCGGCACCTGGTACGCCGTGCTGGGGCCTGCAGGCATACCAGGCCCCATCGTGCAGAAAATTGACGCCGATCTGCGCCGGGCTGTGCAGAACACCACGCTGCGCGAGCGCTTCGCCGCCCAGGCGCTGGAGACGCGCGAGGCCGGGCCAGATGCGCTGGCCACCATCATGCGCGAGGACCTGGCGCGCTGGACCGAGGTGATCCAGCGCCTGGGCGTGCGGCAGGATTAGCCGCGGGTGACGGCCGGGGGCTGAGCGCAATCAGCCCCGCCTATTCCGCAGCTTCCAGCATCGCCCGCGCCTCATCCAAGCCCTGCGCGGCCGCCTTCTCCAGCCATTGCGCGGCCTGCGCCGCATCCTGCGTGCCGCCCAGGCCGCGCAGCAGGTAGCGCCCGAGCATCATCTGTGCCCTGGCATGGCCCTGATGCGCCGCCTGGCGAAAGAAGCGTTCGGCCCGCGGCCGGTCCTCGGCCACGGCATGGCCGCCGCCGAGCAGCGCGCCACAGGCAAAGGCCGCGCCGGCATGGCCGGAATTCGCGGCCTGGATGAAGAGCACCAGCGCCGCCGTGGCATCTTCGGGCAGCCCCAGCCCATTGAGCGTCATATCGGCCAGCAGCGCGATCGCGTCCGGCATGCCCTCGGCGGCGGCGCGGCGCAGCCAGGGCAGGGCGGCTTCCGGCTCGGGCGGGCCCGTCGCGCCATCCACCAGCAATCGACCCAGCCAATAGGCGGCATTGACCACATAGGGCGCGGCTTTTTCGAGCCATTGCCGCGCCTCAAGCGGGTCGGCGGTGATGCCGCTGCCATTGTGCAGACAGACGGCGAGGTTATAGGCGGCCACCGGGTCGCCCTCCTCGGCCAGGGCGCGCAGGCGGGGCAGCAGGCTGCCCATCATCCGCACGCCGCCCTCGCTCTCGGCCGCTGCCATGCCGAGGTCAAAGACGGCGATGCGGTCACCCGCCTCGGCCGCCTGTTCCAGCCAGCGCATGGCCGTCTCGGCATCGGCGGAGACGCCGCGCCCGGCGAGATACATCAGCCCCAGCTTGCGGGCGGCCAGCCGATGACCCTGCTCGGCCGCCATCTGGTACCAGCCTGCCGCTTCCAGGTGGTTGGGCACGCCATGGCTGCTATCGCATTGCAGGTCACCGACAATGGCCGCGGCCTCGGCATCGCCCTCCAGCGCGGCGCGGCGCAGCCATGTTTCGGCGGCCGGCATGTCGCGTGCGATGCCCCAGCCATGCATCAAAGCGAGGCCGAGCCGCGCCTTGGCGGGCCGCACCCCGGCCTCGGCCGCACGCTTGTAAAAACCCGCGGCAGCGGCCTCATTCGGGGCAATAGGCGGCACCCCGGCCTCATGCAGCGTGCCGAGCACATAGATGGCAGTGGCCACCTCGGCCTCAGCCGCGCGGGTGAGGAGGTCGGCCGCCCGCGCCGTATCGGTCATCCCATCGAGACCCAGCAGCCGAATAAGCCCCAGGCCAAGCGCCGCCTGCATGCTGCCGCCCGCCACCGCCTGTTCGTAAAAATGCGCGGCCTGGGTGTAATCGCGCGGGCCACCCTCGCCCATGCTCCAGAGATAGCCCAGCAGCGCCTGGCCATCACTCTCCCCCGCCTCGGCGGCCTGCTGGGCGAGGGCGCGGGCGCGGGCCGGATCGGGGCTGACGCCCGCCTCGCCGAAGGCGCCAGAGCGTGGCGGCGCGGTGAGGCCGCGAAACAGCACGGTGGCCAGCCTGGCCTGCGCCTCGCCATCGCCGGCCTGGGCGGCGGCTTCCAGCCAGCGCACACCCTCGGCCGGGTTGGGCGGCACACCCTCGCCCCGCAGATAGGCGGCGGCCACGCGTTTTTGTGCCTCCGGCCGGCCGGCGCGGGCATCGGCCATGGCGCGGCGCAGATCGCCCTGCGGTTGGGCCAGATCGGGCGCATCCTCCGCCCGCGCCGGTTGCGGGCTTCCGCCGAAGACCCGCCGCAATGCGGCGCCCCAACCGCCCGTCTGCCTTTCGTTCATGGCTCGCGCATGCCCTCCTGCAGCGTCGGCATGATCCGTTGGAACAGGTAGCCCAGCATGGTGCGCTGGCCGACGATGATATCAGCGGTGACCGGCATGCCGGGCACGAGGCGGAATTCATTGGGCAGGTTGCGGATGGCGAGTTCATCAATCGAGATGCGACTGCGGAAGAACGGCATTTGCAGCGGCGCCCGGGTGTCCGGGTCCTGGCGGAAGGCATCCTCGCTGATGGTCTGCACCCGGCCATGGCCGAAGCCGTGGCGGATATAGGGGAAGCTGTCGAATTTGATCGTCACCCGGTCACCAATCGCGACGAAGCCCAGATCCTGCGCGCCCACCTGGCCTTCCACCACCAACTCGGCATTGAGCGGCACGAGGGAGACCAGCAATTCGCCCGGCGCCAGCACCGCGCCCACCGAGCTTTTGCCGATTTCGAGCACCACGCTGTCCGTGGGCGCGCGCATTTCAACGAGGCTGCTGCGCAGCTGCGCCTTGGTGAGATTTTCCCGAGCTTCGGAGAAGGAACGCCGCCGCTCGGCCAGATCCTGCGAGATCTGGGTTTGCAGGTTGGTGATATAGGCCTCCCGCTCAGCGGCAACGGCCTGGGCGTCGCGCTGGGCGCCGCGGGCCACGCCTTCGGCAGTGGCCATTTGCCCCTGGATTTCCAGCCGGCTATCGGCGGCGAGGAGGGATTGCAGGCGGCTGCCAACCTGGACGCGTTCGAGTTCGCGGCGCATGCCCTCGATCTGGGTGCTGATCACCTGCCTGTCGCGCAACTGGCGCAATTCGGCCTCGGCACGCTGCTTGATCTCGTCCAGACTGTTCATCCGTTGGCGGAAATTTTCCAGGCGAAAGGCCCGCTCGGCGGCGCGCTGGGCGAAAATGGCGGCTTGCAGCGCGGCCTGGGTGGTGGGCCCACCCAGATAGCTCTGGCCGCTGGCCTCGGCCTCCAGCCGGTCAACCTCGGCCTGCAGGCTGGCATTTTGGTTTTCCAGCGCGGCAAGATCGGCGCCGGTGAAGGTGGGGTCGAGCCTCGCGATCAACTCGCCCGCGCGCACGACCTGATTGGCCCGAACCTCGAAGCTGCGGACAATGGAGGCTTCCAGCGGCTGCAACAAAATGGTGGGGGTGGTGGCGATAAGGCGGCCGCGGGCCACCACCACGCGCTCGATCGGCAATAGCGCCATCAAGGCCACGATGCTGGCAAAGAGCGAGGCCAGAATCCAGGTGGTGTTGCGCGCCGCGCGCGGCGGTGGCTCGGCAATCACCGCCGCGCTGGGCGAGATGAATTCCAGCGCGACGAGGTTCAAGGGCTGCTTCGTCACGGCCGCAGGGCGGCGTTGCAGGGCCTCAACCATCGATGATCACCTTCTGAGCCGGGGCGCGGTTCTGCTGCAGCCAGAGCTTGCGATAAATCTCGCAGCGCGCGAGCAAATCGGCATGCGGGGCGAGATCGATGACCTTGCCGCGCTCCAGCACCAGGATCAGGTCTGCATCGATCAGGGCCGAGAGGCGGTGCGAGACCACCAGCATGGTCCGGCCCCGGGCGAGGCGCAGCATATTGGCATTGACCAGCGCCTCACTTTCCGGGTCGAGCGCGCTGGTGGCCTCATCGAGCACGAGGATCGCCGGGTCGATCACCAGGGCGCGGGCAATGGCCAGGCGCTGGCGCTGGCCGCCGGAGATATTGGGCGAGCCCTCCTCGATGAAGGTGTCATAGCCGCGGGGCAGGCGTTCGATGAATTCCTCGGCACCGGCCATGCGGCAGGCATGGATGACCTTCTCCAGCGTGATGCCCTGGCGGCCTGCGGCGATATTCTCGCGGATCGTGCCGCGAAAGAGGAAATTATCCTGCAGCACCACGCCCAGATTGCGGCGCAAATGGCGCAGATCGATCTCGCGCAGCTCCGCACCATCAACCTTGAGCATGCCGGAATAGCCGCTGGAGATGCCCTGGATGAGCCGGGTGATGGTGCTCTTGCCTGAACCGCTGCGGCCGACCACGCCGACAAAGGTGCCGGCGGGAATGTCGAAGCTGACTTTTTCCATCGCCGGGGAGAGCGTGCCGGGATATTGAAAGGTGACATCCTCAAAGCGGAGATGGCCCTGAAAATGCGGCCGGATGCCGATCTGGCCGGCTGCGCGTTCGGGGCGCTGGCTCATGATGCGGGCGGCTTCGTGGATGGAGGTTTTCGCCTCGTCCCAGCGTTCGGTCAGGCTGGCAAGCGCCACCATGGGCCCGGCCACGCGGCCCGACATCATGAAGAACGCAAGCAGCGAGCCGGCGGTCGCAGCATCGCCCTGCAGCACCATCAGGCAGCCCACCGCGAGCAGGCCCAGCGTCATGAATTGCTGAATCGGGGCGGTGAGAGTTTGCGGCCAATTGGCGATCCGCGCCATATCAATCCTGGCGCGTGCCACTTCGGCAGTGTTGATATTATACGCCTCTGCCTGCTTGGGCTCCAGCGCCAGGACCTTCACGGTGCGCATGCCGGCGATGGTTTCGTAAAGCGTTGAGCCCTTTTCGATGCTGGCTTTGATCAGGCGCCCATTGGCACGGCCGATGGCTGGCAAGAAGACCAGGATGATCAGCCCGATCAGGCCCGCGCAGCCAAGGACGAACCAGGTCAAGGTGGTATTGATCCAGAACAGCACCGGCAGGAGCACCAGCAGGGTGATCAGGTCCAGGATCGCCTTGAACACTGGCCCGGTGAGAAATTCCTGCACCTTATTGACTGAGAAGGCGCTGCTGGTGATTTCCCCCACCCGCATCTTCTCGAAGAAATCCTGCGGCAGGCGCAGGATGCGCTGCATCACAAAGAGGCTCATGCGGGTATCAATGCGCGCCGCCGCCACCGCAAGCAGGCTGCGCTGGGCATAGCCCAGCAGCGTGTCATGCAAGGCGATAATCGCGATGGCGATGAAGAGCAGGGTGAGCGTGCCCCAGCTTTGATAGACCAGCACCCGATCCACCACCGCCATCATCAGCAGCGGCGGCGCCACGCTGAGAAAGGCCATGACCAGGGCGGCGAGGCCGATATCGCGGAATAGTGCGCCTTCGGTCAGCACCTCCTGGATCAGCGTGCCGATGGTCAGCGGGCCATCTTCCACCCGCTGGCCCGCGCCGGGGCGCAGGATGATGGCCACGCCCGTCCAGATCGACTGCAGGCGAAATTCGTCAACCGCCTCCCGCCCGGTTTCGGCATCGGGCATCAAAGGGTTGCTGAGCAGCAGGGCGCCATTGTCGGGCGCGGCGCCATCGAGCAGGGCCGCACCCTCATCGCGCAGCAGCAGCAGGGTGGGTGTGCCGGAATGCGCCAGCGCGAGCAGGTCCTTCCAGCGCAGCCGCAGCGCCTTGGCACGTATGCCGGCATCGGCGGCGCAGCGCACCAGGGCCGCTGGCTCCACCAACTCCGCCTGCTCCAGTATGGCCACCATTTGCCGGTCAAGCTCGACGCCGAGCCGCGCTGCGGCGGCGGTAAGGCCGATCATTTTGGCGTTGCGGAACATGGCATGATCCAAAGGCGGTTGCTCCTCCAGCGGCCGAATGCCGTCGGTGTTGGTTGTTGTAAGCCCAGTTTATGCATCATAAAAAACTATATTCTATAATTGGTAAATGCCCGTCAGGAGCCCGGCCTGAGCCGCGTCCTGCCCTGGCAGATAACCGGTCACACAAAAAATATATTTTTTAAATATTAGGCCATAATAATTAGATGATTTGGAATTCATAGCCCATGTTAGGGCCTCTGCCCGGTGACGCGCTCCACCAATCCATCCATCGCCGCCAGGTGCTGCGCCATATCGAGATTTGCGGTTGCGAAGGCGCGCGCCGCGCGGCGTAGCCTAGCAGCCAAGGCAGGATCGGCCAGCATGCGCGTCACCGCTGCGGCCAAGGCCGCTGTATCGTGAAAGGGCACCAGCAGGCCGTTTTCGTCATGGGCGATGAATTCGCGCACCGGATCGGTGTCACTGGCGATGATCGCACAACCCGTGGCCATCGCCTCACGCAGCGACCAGGAGGCGACGAAAGGATAGGTCAGATAAACATGCGCCGCCGAGACCTGCAGCAGCCGCCGATATTGGCCATAATCAAGATGGCCGGCGAAGAAGACCCGCCGTAGATCCAGCCCGGGGCCGACCTCGGCGAGAAAATGCGCCTTCCAACTGCCCGCTTCGCAGGCGGCGCCATAGGAGACCCCATCGCCTCCCACCAGCACCACATCCAGGTCAGGCGTGGCGGCGAGAATGGCAGGCAGGGCGCGCAGCATGACATGAAAGCCGCGATAGGGTTCCAGATTGCGCGCCACGAAGGTCAATACCCTGCGGCCGGCGCCGGCCCGCCAGCGGCGCCGCGCCGCAGGCAGCGCGAAACTCGCAGCCGGATCGGGGCGAAACACCTCCAGCGCCGCGCCTTCGGGAATCACCTCAATCCTGTCCTGCGCCCAGGCGGGATAGGTGGCGCGTTGAAAATGGGTGGGGGTCTGGCCGATGGTCGTGGCCTCCAGCCCCAGTAGATTAACCGCGTTCTTCACCCGCACCTGCAAACGCTTTTCCGGCGCCATGGGAAATTCCGGATCGAAATCCACATCCAGGCCGCGGGTCTGATAGAAGAATTCGAAATAGGCGATGGAGGGCGTCTGCGGCCATATATCCCGCATATGGAGCATCTCGCCCCAGCCATTATGGCCGATGATGACATCAGGCTGCATGCCCATGCCGGCCAGTTGCAGCGCCCTGTCATGGGCGCTGCGGGCGCGGATCATGCTGGATTCGAAATCCACCGCATCGGGGTGGATACCCGGGGTTGAGGCGGCCTGCGGCAGATAATTCACCCGGCGCAGGCCCGGTATCTCATTGCTATTGGGCGCCGTCAGAAAAAACACCTCATGCCCGTTTCGGGCCAATAGATGCCGCACATAATGCACATATTGGCCCGGGCAGTTCTGATGGACGAAAAGGAAGCGCATTCTGCTCCGGGAAGAATTGCGCCCGCCACGCCGCGGGCTTGGACAGCGCCCCCCTATTGGGCTGGCGCTGGCGCATCGCCATGATGGCGCCTTCCAGTCTTAATCACTTAAATCTTGATAATTTACAACTCAAGAATGCAATTTTCGCGAAGACAGAGGAAAATCAAACCTGCAAATAGGTCGCCTGCACCGCCGGATCGGCACGGAATTCCTCCACGCTGCCGCGCCAGGCGATGCTGCCGCGGTCGATCACTGCCACGCGGGTGGCAACGCCGAGGCAAAATCGGCTGTTCTGCTCGGCCAGAATGATCGTCGTGCCCAATTCGCGCAGCCGCAGGATCAGGTGGCCGATCTCGCGCACAATCAGCGGTGCCAAGCCCTCAGACGGCTCATCGAGCAGCAGCACCGAGGGGTTGCCCATCAGGCTGCGGGCAATGGTGAGCATCTGCTGCTCACCGCCCGAGAGGCGCCCTGCCATGCGGTTGCGCAGCGGCGCCAGCATGGGAAACATCTCAAATGCCCGAGCGCGGTTCCATTCCCGCCCGCCCAGGCCGGCGCGCTCGGCGATTTCCAGGTTTTCCTCCACCGTATGCTCGGGGAAAACCTGCCGATCTTCCGGCACAAAGCCGATGCCGGCGCGGGCGATGCGATAGGGTTTCTGGCCCGCCACATCCACCCCACGCACCACCACCCGGCCCGCGCGCGGCGGCAGGATGCCGGCAATGGCCTTGAAAGTGGTGCTCTTGCCTGCACCATTGCGGCCCATCAGCGCCAGCGTCTCACCCCGCTCGACCGAGAGGCTGACGCCGAACAGCACCTGGCTCGCGCCATAGGCAGCGTTGAGGCCGTCCACCACCAACTCGCTCACAGCGCGTGCTCCTCGCCCAGATAGGCCTCGATCACGGCGGGGTTGCGGCGAATCTCATCGGGCGTGCCCTCGGCCAGCACGGTGCCATAGCGCAGCACCCGCACGCTCTGGCTGATCTTGAAGACGATATCCATGTCATGCTCGATGAAGACGAGGGTCAGCCCGCGCGCCAACCACAGCCCATGCACCCGGTCGATCATCCGCCAGCGCTCATCGGGGCCCATGCCCGCGGTGGGTTCGTCCAGCAGCAGCACCTTGGGGTCGAGCGCCAGCGCCAGGGCAATGTCGAGCAATTTCTGGTCGCCATGCGAAAGATGGCGGGATTCGGTGCCCGCCAGGGGTGCTAGGCCGCAAAGCTCCATCACCTCATCCGCGCGCTCGGCCACATCGCGCGGCGGAAAGCTACTGGCCAGCGAGGCGGTGCGGCCGGCATGGGCCATCAGCGCCGCTGCCAGCGCATCGCGCACCGTAAAGCTCGGAAACAGATTGGCCACCTGAAACGCGCGGCCAATGCCCCGGCGGACAATCTCGGTGCGATCCAGCCCGGTGATAGCGTCGCCATCGAGCAACACCTCGCCGCCGCTCACCGGCAGCTTGCCGGTGATGAGGTGAAACAGCGTGGTCTTGCCCGCACCATTGGGGCCGATAATGGCCGAAAGCGTGCCGGGCTCGAAGCGCAGGCTCACATCATTGGTGGCGACCACGCCGCCGAAATTCTTGCGCAGCTTGCGCAGTTCCAAAAGGCCGCCGCTCATGGCTCGCCCCGGCTATTGCCCCGGGCCGCCGGCAGCCCGCCATAGCTGGCGAAGGAGCCGGCGGTGAGCCAGCCCGCATCCACCGGCAGGTTCACCCCAGTGATGCTGCGCGCCGCATCCGAAGCCAGAAAGCACACCGCCTCGGCGATATCCTCGGGCGTGACCATCCGGCCCAAGGCGCTGGTGGCTTCCAGCAGCGAGGGGTCACGCTCGCCGGCATCAATGGCCGCACCCAGCGCGGGGGTGAGTGTAAAGCCGGGCGAGACCGCATTCACCCGCACGCCGGAGCGCCCCCATTCGGCCGCCAGGCTTTGCGTCATGGCGATCACCGCCGCCTTGGCCGGCGCATAGGCATGCAGCGGCATGGCCCGCATGCCGGCGATGGAGGCGATGGTGACAATGCTGCCCGCCCCACGCCGGGCCATGCGGCTGCCAAAGGCCACGGCAGAATTCCAAGTGCCGATCTGGTCGATATCAATAACGCGGCGGACCTCTTCCTCCGGCAGGTCCTCGGCGCGCAGCGGGCGCTGGATGACGCCGGCGGAGGTCACCAGGATATCGACCGGCCCGAGGGTGGTTTCGATCTCGGCCGCCGCCGCCTCATTCGCCGCCTGGGTCGCGACATCGAGGGTGATGGCGATGCCGGCAATTTCCCGCGCCAGCGCCGCAGCGCGTGGGCCATCGCGATCGGCCACCACAACCCGATGGCCGCGCGCAGCCAGCATGCGGGCGCAGGCGGCGCCAATGCCGCTCGCGCCGCCAGTGACCACGGCGATCATCATGGCGTGGCCCCGCGGCGTGCCGCGCGCCATTCCATGACGAAATCCAGCAGCCCCTTTCGCAGCCCCAGCGTGATGATCAGCAGAATGGTGCCCATGAAAAGGCCGTGATGCTCGGTCAGCGCCGTGATCCAGTCATTGAGAAGGAGAAAAATCGCGGTACCGACCAGCGGGCCGAGGAAGACCTGAATGCCACCCAGCATGATCATAAAAATCGCCTCGCCCGAGGTGGTCCAGAAGGCGAAGGTGGGGAAGGCGCCGGAGACATAAAGGCTCATCAACACCCCCGAGAGACCAGCAAAGGCGCCAGCAATAACAAAGGCGGCAAGCCGATAGCGATAAACCGAAAGCCCGAGAAAACCGGCACGATCCGGGTTGTCCCGCAGCATCCGCAGCGCCGCACCAAAGGGCGAGCGGATGATCTGCCGCAGCAGCACCACCGAGAACAGCAGGCAGAACATGCCAAACCCCGCCAGATGGGCCGGCTTGGCCAGTTCAATGCCCCAAAAAGCCGGCTTGGGGATGCCGCCCATCAGCCCCTGGTCACCACCGGTCAGCCCGATCCAGGACAGGATCAGCGAATGCAGCAGCATCTGAAAGGCCAGGGTGAGAAAGGCGAAATAAATCTCCGAAAGCCGCACGCACAGCGCCCCCACCACCAGCGCCAGCAGCGCTGTGGCCAGAATGGCGACGGCGATGGCAGCGGGGATGGACCAGCCGCCGCTTTGCATCAGCAAGCCAAAGGAATAGGCCCCCATGCCGAAATAGGCGGCATGGCCGAAAGAGACGAGGCCGGTCGTGCCAATCAACAAGTTCAGCGACATCGCCAGCAGGCCGAAAATCGCAAAGCGGATGGCAAAATCAAGCAGCCCGGATGAACCCAGCCCGGTGAATTCCAGCCCCAGAAACCCGGCCAGCACCACGCCGGCCAGCAGAATATCCCGCGCCATCACGAGCCGCGCCTCCCGCCCAACCCGCTGGGGCGCAGGATGAGCACCAGCGCCATGATGATGAACATCGCCCCCTCAACGAAGAGCGGAAACCCGATTGAGCCAAAGGAGCGGGTAAAGCCCAAAATCAGCGAGGCCGCCAAAGCGCCGCCAATACTGCCCATGCCGCCAATCACGGTGACAATGAAGCTCTCGATCAGGATAGAAACCCCAGCCCCGGCAACCACCGAGCGGATCGGCGCCGAAAGCGCCCCCGCCGCCCCCGCCAACCCCGCGCCAATGGCGAAGACCGACGCATAAACCAAGGTGGTATTGATCCCCAGCGCGCCGACCATGCCGGGGTTGATCGCCGCCGCCCGCACGATGCGGCCAAACCGCGTGCGCCCCATGCCAAAGGCCAGCACGGCCGCGATCACCGCGGTGATGCCGAAGAGAATGGCATAAAAATACGGCACCACCCCGCCGGCGATGATGAAGGGCGGCTGGCGCAGCGAATCCGGCACGCCCATCGAGCGGAAATCCGCCCCCCAGATGATTTTCACCAGATCATCGAGAATCAGAATAATCGCGTAGCAGACCAGCAACTGCATCAGCACATCCTGGCCGTAAATCCGGCTGAGCAGAAAGCGCTCAAAGACCAGCCCTAGCAAGGCCGCACCCACAATGCCCGCCAGCACGGCGGCTGCAAAGCTATCGGTCACGCCATAGGCCGCGAGGGCGAAATAGGCCCCCATCATGTAAAAACTGCCATGGGCGAAATTCACCAAGCCCAGCACGCCGAAGATCAGCGTGAGGCCCGAGGCCACCAAAAACAGCAGCATGCCAATGGTCAGCCCCGCCGCGCTTTGCGTCACCAGGCAGGAGAGCGAGGTGACGCATTCGGCCAGTTCAGTCAGTTCCATGGGGAGGCGTCAGGCCCAGCCCTTGCTGCGTTTCCATTCCGCCTCCAGGCGGAAAATATCGGCCCAGCTGGACGGCTGCATATTCTCAATGAAGGGGTCGGCCGGAATGGTCACGCCCCAGCCAATGGCATAGCCCACCAGGGTCTGGTCCTCGGCACGCATGGTCACATGGCCATCGGCGCCGAAGGGGCTTTCGATGCGCATGCCGGCCAGCTTGGCCGCCACCGCGCGGGGCGTGGTGCCGCCTGCATCGCGCATGGCCTTGCCCAGCAGCCGCACGGCGGTGGCCGCCTGCCAGGACCAATTGGTCGGGAAGGTGTTGAAGCGGCGGTTATACTCGGTGGCGAAATCGAGATTGCCCGGCACGTTCGGGAAATTCTTCAGGTAGCGATTGCCCGAATGCACCCCGCGCGGCAGGTTCCTAATCTGCTGCAAAGTCGTGTAATCGGCCATGTTAACCGCGAAGAAGGCGGAATTGGCGAAAAGCCCGAAGAGCGAGGCCTGCTCCACAAACGTCACCAGATCGCCCGCCCAGAGGCAGGAATAGATCGCCTGCGGCCGGCCCTGGCTGAGGCGGGTGATGTTCTCGGTGTAGTCGGGCTGGAACAGGCGCGGCCATGTATCGCCCACCACCTGCACCTCGGAGTGGAAATACTTGAGGTATTCAACGAATTCGGCCGTGGTGTCGCGGCCATAAGCATAATCGGGCGAGACGGTCATCCAGCGGCGCAGGTTTCTCGCGCGCGCGACCTTGGAGGCATAATCGCCGCCGGCGATGCTGTCATGGATGCCCTGCCGCGCCACGCGAAACGCATTCCAGAAGCGCTGGCGCGGGTCAGCGGTCAGCGAGGAGGTTTCGGAATTGATATGCAGGGTGAGTGTGCCTGTCTCGCGCACCACCTCATGCACCGCAAAGCCGCCCGAGGAGGCCTCGGCATCGAGGAGAAATTCGCAGCCATCGCTGCTGATCATCTCGCGCGCCAGACGGGCGGCCTCGGCCGGGGTGCCGCGGCTGTCGCGCACCACAAGTTCGATTGGCCGGCCATCGAGGCCGCCCTCGGCATTGAACCGGTCCACCTCGATCTGCATCGCATTGCGCGACGAGATGCCAAGCTGCGCCACCCGGCCCGAGAGAATGGTCGGCACGCCCACCTTGATGGGCTGGCGGGGCTGGGTGAAGCCCAGACGGGGAAAACCGGTGATGGCGGCAGCACCGGCAAGGGCAGCGCGGCGCGGCAATGTGAAGGACATGTAAGTCTCCCTGGCGATCTTTGTTCATCGACTTGACCCGACCCTAATTGGGCGGCGGAAGCACTGTCAAATCCTGCTCACTTCGTGCCAAAAATCCGGTCCCCCGCATCGCCCAGGCCGGGCACGATATAGCCATGCGCATCCAGATGGCTGTCGATGGCGGCGGTCCAGATCGGCACCTCCGGGTGGCGGCCATGGAAATGCGCGATGCCCTCGGGCGCTGCGAGCAGGCAGACCATGCGAATGGCGCGGCAGCCGCGCGCCTTCAGCAGATCCACCGCAGCCACCGCCGAATTGGCCGTGGCCAGCATGGGGTCAAGCACAATGACCAGCCGCTCGGCCACATCAGGCGGCGCCTTGAAGTAATATTCCACCGCCTGCATCGTGGCGGGGTCACGATAGATGCCGATATGGGCGACGCGCGCGGCCGGCACCAATTCCAGCATGCCATCCAAAAAACCCACCCCGGCGCGCAGGATGGGCGCGAAGACCAGCTTCTTGCCGGCCAGAATGGGCGAGGCCATGCGCGCCAACGGCGTCTCGATCTCGGTCATCTCCAAGGCCAGGTCGCGCGTCACCTCATAGGCCAGCAGCATGCCGATCTCGTTCACCAGGCGCCGAAAGCCCTGGGTCGAACGCTCCACCTGGCGCAGCAGGGTGAGCTTATGCTGCACCAATGGGTGGCTGATGACATGAACATGCGACATCTCGTTGATCCCTGAGGTGGTCGATCGTGACAGCAGCCGGCTGACGATAACACCGCCGCTCAATTGGGCTTCAACCGCCCCGCCACATCCGCCCGAATGCTCTCCAGCAAGCTCCTGGTCTCACTCGCCTTCACCACCAGCCCCAGCCCATGCGGGTCCGCCCCCATGCCGCCGCGCAGCGTGCCCAGCAGGCCAAAGCGGCTGCGCTGGGCGAAGGCCTCCGGCGTCCGGCTGCCCCGGGCCCCCACCTGTTGCAACAGCACCGGCGCGCCGGACATGCCCGGCAGCATACGGGCACTCACCACAAATTCCGGCTGGCCATTATAATCCAGCAGCGGGTGGCTGGCGGTGCTGCCGGCCAGCAGCAGCGGCAGGTTATTGCTCTCATCCCAGAGTTTTTCCGGCGCGCCGATCACCGCCACGCTCTCCTGCATATCCAACTCCTCCCAGCGCTCCTCGGGGAAGAAGGCGCTCTCATCCAGCCATTGGCTGAAGAGTTGCCGCCCCGGATTGGCCTCCTGCCAGCCGACAATCGCCCGCGCATGCAGCAATGCTGCCAGGTCCACCCCGGGCCTGGGATGCTGGACGATGTTCAGTGTCTCCCCCGCCATCCGCAGTATCGTGCTCTCCCGCAGCGGCCCCGCTGGCCCGGCGAGGTGAAACCGCGTCGAGACCGCAATCGCCTGTGCCAGCGCATGGCGGGTGGTGATGATGGCGGGCAGGCTGCGATCGGCATTCACCGCCACCTGGCAGCAATAGCCGGTGGCCAGGCGAATGCCGGCTTGTGTGGTCACCTCCAGGCGCTTCACCGCATGCAGCAGGCGCTCGGTGATGGTGATGGGTGGAAAGGGCATGACCGGAAGATGGGTCGCTTTGCCGCCGCTGTCAGCCCAGTTGGGCCGGCATGCGCGCAAGCATGGCCACCGCATGCTCGCGCGGCAGAAAATAAAACACGAAGATGTAATCCTCGATATGCTCAAACACCGACGGGTTCGGGCTGGCCTTGGGCAGGCGCTGGCGGTCGAGGCTGGCCATCGGCCGCCATTTACCGCCCTGCTGCCAGAACCCCTCATAGCCCAGACCATCGAGGAAGGCCGGCACCGCATGGGTCGAACCCGGGCGATGCCGCTCCTCGATTTCAACCGAGAGCACCGGCCGGCAGCGGGTGAGGGTGTCCCGCGCGCCGCGCAGCACCTCATATTCGGCGCCCTCGGCATCGAGCTTCACATGGGTGAGGTCGGTCAGGCCCAGGCTGTCCAGGGTGATGACGGACACGCTGTGGCGCTGCTCCTCCACCCCATCATGCTGGGCGTAACCCTTGGCGATGCTGGCCCATTGCTCCTGCGGCACGCCTTGGACCACCGGCACGGTCAGGGTGAACTCGCCCGGGGCATCGCCCAACGCCGCGCGCCGCAGCGTGACATGGGCCGGGCATGGGGCGAGGGCCGCCTCCAGCCGGGTAAAGGCGCTGGGCAATGGCTCGAAAGCCAGCACCCGGCTACCCGGCAGTGTTGCGAAGGGAAGCGTGAAAGCGCCATCATGGGCGCCCACATCCAGCAGCAGGCCTGGGCGGTGCAGCGCGCGGTGAAAGCCCAATTCGTCCATGGCAGATACTCCTGCCTGTCCCGATAACGCAGCGGGAGGGCTTCAGGAAGCGCGTTTGACCAGCGGCATGATGACCCGATTGACCAGGGGAATGACCGCGAGGCCCAGCAGCAGCCCAAGCGCCCCAGCCAGCACCGCCCCCACCAGCCACTCCACCAGGGCCTGGCCCGCCGGAAACAGGCCCGCCGCGCCATGCGCCACATCATGCACATTGCGGTAAAGCCAGCCCAGGCCGAATTCATCCAGCCCATGGATCACAATGCCGCCACCAACCCAGAGCATGGCCAGCGTGCCAATGACGGAGAGCAGCTTCAGCAGCACCGGCATGCCCAGCACCATCAAGCGCCCCAGCGCCCGGCTGAGCGGGGCCAGCAGCCGATCGCCCAGGGATGGCGCATGTGTCGTGCGCAAGAGCCGGCTGAGCGGCCGCGCCTCCTGCGCCAGCGCCAACCCCGCATCATCGGCCTTCACGATCAAGGCCACCGCGCCATAGACGGCGCCGGTGATGCCCACGCCCACGGCGAGGAGCACGGCAAATTGCATCCAGAACCCGTTATCCGGCACGGCGGCGAGGCTGATGGCCATGATCTCGGCCGAGAGAATGAAATCGGTCTTGATAGCGCCGGCGATTTTTTCCGCCTCCATGGCCTCGGCGCTTTGCTCGCCACCAGCCGCCTCCTCCTCGGAATGATGGTGCATGCCCAGCATTTCCAGCGCCTTCTCCGCCCCTTCGAAGCAGAGAAAGGCGCCGCCCAGCACCAGCAAAGGCGTGATCAGCCAGGGGGCGAGGGCGCTGAGGGCGAGGGCGGCCGGCAGCAGGATCAGCAGCTTGTTCTTCAGCGATCCCCAGGCGATGGCGGCCACGATGGGCAATTCGCGATTGGCGGCGAAGCCCACCACATAGCGCGGCGTCACCGCCGCATCATCGATCACCACGCCTGCGGCCTTGGCGCCAGCCTTAGCCGCCTGCGCCGCGACATCATCCAGGGAGGCCGCGGCCACCTTGGCGATGGCGGCAACATCGTCGAGAAGAGCGAGGAGGCCACTGCTCATGATCTGGCTTTCAGGCGATTGCGGGGAGGGTTTGAGCACGGTATCGCGGGGCTGTGAAGCGCGCTCTGCCCCGCCCGTTGCGGCGTCAGGCGATGTCCTGGATCGAATCGATCGATGCCGCGATGGCCCGCTCCAATTGCCAGGCCACCACCTCGGCCTGTTCCGGCGCCACCGCCTCGAAGCGGAGCTGGCTCCCCGGCACCACTTGGCCCAGGCGATGCAGATCAGCGGTGATGACGGTGGCGATTTTGGGATAGCCACCCGCGGTCTGCCGGTCAGGCATCAGCAGGATCGGCTGGCCGTCACCAGGCACCTGCATGCAGCCGGTGTTATTGCCATCCGAGACGATTTCCTTGGGGCCGGCATGCTCCAGCGGCGAGCCCTGCAGCCGGATGCCCAGCCTGTCGGCATTGTGGGTGACCTGATAGGCCTCACTCAGCAGCGTGCGGATCGCCGCTTCGGTGAACATCTCGGCATGCGGGCCGAGCAGCACCCGCAGCGGGCGGCTGCGCTCGGCCGGCACCGGGTGGGGCAGTAGGCGCTCCGGGCCTGGGTTCGCCTCTTGCAACGTCAGCGGCAGGCTATCGCCCGCATCCAGCCGCCTGCCCTCGAAACCACCCAGACCGGCGCGGGTATAGGTCGAGAGGCTGCCCAGCACCGGCGCCAAGGCAAAGCCGCCCTGCACGCACAGATAAGCCGCGCCGCCACGGATGCGGCCAATATGCAATTCCTGCCCAGCCCGGGCGCTGTGGCTGCGCCAAGGCGCGAGCGGCTGCCCATCCAGCGTGGCCGTGACATCCGCGCCGGTGATGCAAATCCGCAGCCGGGCACATTCCACCACCAGCCGCACGCCCACCCGGCACATTTCCAGCCCCGCCATGCCCTGGGCCTGGCCCAGCAGCGCATTGCCCATGCGCAGCGAAAGCGTGTCCAGTGCGCCCGAGGGCGGCACGCCAATACGCTGATGCCCCACCCGGCCCAGGTCCTGGATGGTGCTGAACAGCCCGGGATTGATGATGCGAAGGCTCATGCGCGGCAGGTCTCATGCGGCAGCAGCGAGCCATCGCCAAAGCCCGCCAGCAGCGCATCATATTCGGCGCGCGGCATGGCGCGGTGGCGCACGATATCGCCGGGCGAGAGCAGGGAGGGCGCCTCCCAGCCCGGGTTGAACAGCGGCACCGGGCTGCGGCCCAAAATATTCCAGCCCCCCGGGGTGGCTTGAGGATAGATATTGGACATCTCCAACGCGATGGCCACCGTGCCGGCTGGCACCAGAATGCGCGGCGGCACTCGGCGCGGCAGCACCAGCGCCGGGTCCAGCCCGCCCAGATAGGGCAACCCAGGAAAGCTGCCCACGGCAATGGCAGTATAGGTGGCGCCGATATGGCGGCGCACCACCTCATCCATGCTCATGCCCTTGGTGGCCGCAACCTCGGCCAAGTCGAGGGCGAATTCCGCCTCGTAGCAGACCGGAATGAGCCATTGCCGGCCAATGATGGCGATATCGGCCAGGTTGTCCGCCAGGCCCTCCAGCAAGGCGCGTAGCCGCCGGGCGGAAAGCCGCAACGGGTCATGCAGCACCAGCAAGGAGCGCAGGCTGGGCATGGTCTCAATCAGCCCATCGGGCGCGGCATCGTTCAGCGCCACATCCAGCGCGCGCACATCGGCTACGGCCCGCGGGTCGAGACGGTCGGAGAATTCCGCCAGCATGGCGCCGTCGCCGGCCTGTCGCAGTCGCATCATGCGCGCAGGGTCGCCGCCCTGTGCGGGCTTGGCAAGCGCGGCACGGCTTGCCACGCTGCGCGCGGATTTGAAGGAGGCCCCGCCATGCCCATCGTGAACATCAATGCCGATATCGGCGAGAGCTTTGGCGCCTGGAAGATGGGCAATGATGCCGGCGTCATGCCGCTGATCAACAGCGCCAATATCGCCTGCGGCTTCCATGCCGGAGACCCCTTGGTGATGCGCAAAACCGTGGAGCTGGCCATGGCACATGGCGTCACGCTGGGCGCGCATCCGGGCTATCCTGATATTCAGGGCTTTGGCCGCCGGCCGATGCGGATGAACGCGGCTGAGATCGAGAACATGGTGGCCTATCAGATCGGTGCGCTGATGGGGGTGGCGGCAATGGTCGGTGGCAAGATCACCCATGTGAAGCCGCATGGCGCGCTGAACAATGTGGCGGCCAATGACGAAACCGTGGCCATGGCCATGGCGCGCGGCGTGAAGGGCGTCGATGCCAGCCTGATCTATGTCTGCCTCGCCCATAGCCAGATCGAGAAAACCGCCCGGGCCTTGGGCATGCACATCGCCGTCGAGGGTTTTATCGACCGCATGTATGACGAGGATGCGAACCTGACCGACCGCCGCAACAAGGACGCCCTGCATCACGACCCCGCGGTGGCCGCAGCGCAGGCGGTGGCCATGGCGGTGGAGGGTGTGATCGTCACGCGGGAGGGCAAGCGCATTCCCACCGAAATCCACTCCATGTGCCTGCATGGCGATGAGCCAACGGCCCAGGCCGTGGGCGGTGCGGCGCGTCAGGCGCTGATCGCGGCCGGCGTGGTGCTCAAGGGCCTGCCGGATATGGCGCTGTAAAACCGCGCGCCTGCGGTGGTGTCGGCCGCGCCCCAAAACCGCTAGGAAGGGCCCGTCCCAAGGAGTTTGGCATGACCCGCCCGCCGCTCACCTCGCTGCGCGTGCTGCTGCCGCATCTGCGGCCCTATCTCGGCCGGGCCATCGCCGCCTCCCTGGCGCTGCTGGTGGCGGCGGGTTTGCTGCTGGGCCTTGGCCAGGGCCTGCGCCAACTGATCGATCAGGGTTTCGGCGGCGCCAGCCCGGCCAGCCTCAACGGCGCGGCTTTGGCCATGTTCCTCATCGTCGCAGCGCTCGGTGCCTCCACCGCGCTGCGCTTCTACCTCGTCTCCTGGCTGGGCGAGCGGGTGGCGGGCGATCTGCGCCGCGCCGTGTTCAACCATGTGCTCAGCCTCTCGCCCGCCTATTTCGAGACGGCGCGCACCGGCGACATCCTCTCCCGCCTCACCGCCGATATTGCCGTGCTGCAGGCGCTGGTCGGCACCGCCATTTCCCAATCGCTGCGCAATATCCTGCTGGCCATTGGCGCGGCGTCGATGCTGGTCATCACCTCGGCCAAGCTGGCCGCCATCACCCTGGTGGTGGTGCCGGTGGTGGTGCTGCCGCTCATCCTCTTTGGCCGCCGCGAGCGCAAACTCTCCCGCTCGGCGCAGGAGCGCGTGGCCGACCTGGCCGCCACCGCCGAGGAGACGATCAATGGCCTGGCCACCGTGCAGGCCTTCACCCATGAGGCGGCGGATCGCGCGCGTTTCTCCGCCGAGGTGGAGCGCAGCGTGGGGGCGGCTCTGCGCCGCATCCTCTCGCGCGCCATTCTTATTCTGATCGTGATCCTGCTGGGCTTCGGCGCCATCACCTTCAGCCTCTGGGTCGGCGGGCGCGATGTGATCGCCGGGCGGATGACGGGCGGCGAACTCTCGGCCTTCGTCTTCTACGCCGTGCTGCTGGCCAGTTCGCTGGCGACGATTTCCGAAATCTGGGGCGAGATGCAGCGCGCCGCCGCGGCGGCTGACCGGCTGCTGGAAATCCTGGCCACAACGCCCGAAATCGCCGCCCCCCCCAGCCCCGCCATCCTGCCGCCGCCGCAGGGCCGCGTGGCCTTTGAAGGCGTCCGTTTCCACTACCCCTCCCGCCCCGATACCCCAGCACTCAGCGACATAAGGTTCGCGCTGGAACCAGGAGAAACAGTCGCCCTGGTCGGCCCCTCCGGCGCGGGCAAGACCACGGTGCTGCAATTGCTGCTGCGCTTCCGCGGCCCGCAGGCCGGCCGCGTGCTGGTCGATGGCACCGATATCCGCCTGGTGGAGCCCCAGGCCCTGCGCGGCCGCCTGGGGCTGGTGGCGCAGGAGCCGATGATCTTCTCCGCCTCCGTGGCCGAGAATATCCGCTACGGCCGGCCCGAGGCTGATGACGCCGCCGTGCTGGCGGCAGCCCGGGCAGCGGCGGCGGCTGATTTTATCGCCGCCCTGCCGCAGGGCATGGCAACGCATCTCGGTGCCCGCGGCGTCACCCTCTCCGGCGGCCAGCGCCAGCGCATCGCCATCGCCCGCGCCATCCTGCGCGACCCGCCCATCCTGCTGCTCGATGAGGCGACAAGCGCGCTTGATGCCGAGAGCGAACAGGCGGTGCAGCAGGCCCTGGCGGCCGCCGCGCGCGGCCGCACCACGCTAGTGGTGGCGCATCGCCTGGCCACGGTGCGCCGGGCCGACCGTATCCTGGTGATGGAGGCCGGGCGCATTGTCGCCACCGGCACGCATGATGCCCTGGTGCGCCAGGGTGGGCTCTATGCCCGCCTCGCCGCGCTGCAATTCACCGAGCAAGCCATCGGCGCCTGATCAAAGCCTCGCCAAGGTCAGCCAGCAGGATGCGACACGCCGCCGGAATTCTGAACTACATCCCGGCCAGTTCGCGGAACTCCGCCTCGCTCAGCACCCGCACGCCCAACTCGGCGGCCTTTGCCGCCTTGGACCCCGCATCCTCCCCCACCACCACGAAATCGGTTTTCTTCGAGACCGATTTCGAGGTTTTGGCGCCAAGCTGCTCGGCCCGGGCCTGCGCCTCATCACGCGTCATGGTGGCCAGGCTGCCGGTGAAGACCAGCGTTTTTCCGGCAAAGGGCCCGCCCTCGATCACCTGAGCATTCTCCGGCGTCACCTCGGAGAGAAGATCATCCAGCGCTGCCAGGTTCTTCGGCTCGGCAAAAAAATCCACCAATTCCTCGGCAATGGTTGGGCCAATGCCCTGAATGCTGCCAAGCTCCTCGCGCGCCTCGCTGCCGATGATGCGCGCCGCCTGGATGCGCTCGCGCCATTGCGCCACATCGCCGTAATGCCGCGCCAGCAGCTTGGCATTGGCCTCACCAATGCGGCGAATACCCAGCGCGAAGATGAAGCGCTCAAGGGCCGGCTGGCGGCGCGCCTCCACCGCGGCGAGCAGCTTGGTGACCGAGGTGTGCCCCCAACCCTCCAGCGCTGAAAGTTCAGCCCGGCGGGCGCTCAGGCGAAACAGATCAGCCGGTGACACCACCCAGCCACGCTCATGCATCAGGGCCAGCCGTTCATCGCCCATGCCCTCAATATCCAGCGCGCGGCGGCTGCAAAAATGCTTCAGCCGCTCCACCGTCTGCGCCGGGCAGATCAGCCCGCCGGTGCAGCGGCGCACCACATCATCGCCAATCCGCACCGCATGGCTGCCACAGGCCGGGCAGATATCCGGGAAGACAAATGCCGCGCCCCGCCCCGGCCGATCGGCATCCACCACCGAAACAATTTGCGGAATAACATCGCCCGCGCGCTGCAAAACCACCCGGTCCCCCGGGCGGACATCCTTGCGCGCAATCTCATCCTCATTGTGCAAGGTGGCGTGCGCAACCGAAACGCCGCCCACCATCACCGGCTCCATCACCGCGCGCGGCGTCAGCGCCCCGGTGCGGCCGACCTGAATGTCGATGCGCAGCAAAGTGGTGATGGCCTGCTCAGCCGGGAATTTCCAGGCAATCGCCCAGCGCGGCGCGCGGCCGACAAAACCCAGCCGGGCCTGCCAATCCAGCCGGTCGAGCTTATAGACCACGCCATCAATCTCATAGGCGAGGCTGGGCCTTTCACTGGCCATGCGGGCCTGAAAATCCGCAGCCTCGGCGGCATTGAACCGGCTGCTCAGCGGGTTCACCGAAAATCCCCAGCGGCGCAAAATCTCCAGCCAGCCATGATGCGTCTCAGCCGGTGGCTCGGACGCCTCGCCCATTGCATAGGCAAAAAGCTTCAGCGGCCTTTGCGCGGTGACCGCCGCATCAAGCTGCCGCAGCGACCCAGCGGCGGCATTGCGCGGATTGACCGGCACGGTCACAGCGGGGCCAAGCTTCTCCCCAGCATCGCGCCGCCGCTCCCGCTCGGCCAAAGCCGCCTCCTGCTGCGCCCGATAGGCCAGAAAATCCGCCCGGGTCATAAAAACCTCGCCGCGAATTTCAATGCGGGCGGGGAAGGGCGCCTTCAACCGCAGCGGCAGGTCCGACAGGGTGCGCAAATTCGCCGTGATATCCTCCCCCACCGCGCCATCGCCACGCGTCCCGCCCCGGGTAAACCGGCCATTCTCATAAAGCAGATTGACCGAGAGCCCATCGATCTTCGGCTCCCCCACAATCTCCATCGGCTCGCCCTCTGGCAGGGCCAGGAAGCGGCGGATGCGGGCGCAGAACTCGGCAAAATCCTCAGGCGAAAACGCATTGTCCAGGCTGAGCATCGGCACGCCATGGGCGAAGGCAGAAAAACCCTCGGTTGCGCCGGCGCCCACCCGCCTGGAGGGGCTATCCTCGCGGATCAGCGCCGGGAACAGCGCCTCCAATTCCAGGTTGCGGCGCACCAGCGCGTCATATTCAGCATCGGAAATTTCGGGCGCATCGCGCTGATGATAGGCCGCATCATGCCGGGCAATGTCAGCCGCCAGGCGGGCCAATTCGGCGGCGGCTTCGGCCTCGGTCATGGCCTGCCTGACAGCAGGCTGGCAGCGGCCGCGCGGGCGGCCTCGGTCACGGTTTCGCCGGCCAGCATCCGGGCGATCTCCTCTTGTCTCTCATCGCCGCGCAACGGCTCCACCCGGGTTTCCGCCCGGCCGGCGGCAAAGCCCTTGGCCACCCGCCAATGATGCGCCCCGCGCGCCGCCACCTGGGGCGAATGCGTCACCACCAGCACTTGCAGCCCCTCGGCCACCCGGGCCAGCCGCTCGCCCACCGCTGCCGCCGTGGCGCCGCCAATGCCGGCATCCACCTCATCAAAGACCAGCGTCGGAACCGGCGAGCCAGCGGCCAGCACCACCTTCAGCGCCAGCATCAGCCGCGACAATTCGCCGCCGCTCGCCACCTTCTCCAGCGCGCCCGGCGCCTGGCCGGGATTGGTCGAGACCAGCAGGGCAACCCGGTCCATCCCCTCGGCATTCCAGCCGGCCTCATCGCGCGCCGTCACCTCCACGACCACCCGGGCCCGGTCTAGCTTGAGCGGCGGCAATTCCTGCGCCAGGGCTTTTTCCAGCCGCGTGGCGGCGGCGCGCCGCGCCGTGCTCAGCGCCTCCCCGGCGCTGCGATAGGCCGCACGCGCGGCAGCACAATCACGCTCCAGCGCCGCCACCCGGCCGGTATCGGCATCCAGCGCCGCCAGCCGGCCCCGCAGCAGGCCAAGATGCGGCGCCAATTCCGCCACCGCCACACCATGCTTGCGGGCGGCGGCGCGCAGGCCAAACAGCCGGTCCTCCAGCAATTCCAGCCGGCGCGGGTCCGGTGCGGCATCGGCCATCACCCGTTCCAGCAGTTGCTCGGCCTCGGCCAGCGCATCCTGCGCGGCGCCGAGTGCGGCCAGAATGGGCTGCGCGGTATCGCCCAGCGAGGGCACGCGCTCCAGCGCCCGCGCCGCGGCGCGCAGGGCGTTGCCAGGGCTGCCCGAGCGGCGGTCCCGCGGCTGCAATTCGGCCAGTGATGCGGCAATCGCCTCGGCCCGGCGCTCGCCCTGTTGCAGATGCTGCCGCTCCTGGCTCAGCCGCTCCTCCTCGCCCTCTTCCGGCGAGAGGCTGGTCAATTCCTCCACGGCATGGCGGAGAAAATCCTCATCCCGCATCGCCGCCGCCACCGCCTCACGCGCCCCAGCCAGCGCCGCTTCCGCGCCGCGCCATTGCCGAAAACGCTGCGCCGCCGCCGCCCGCAGCCCGCCCAGCCCGCCAAAAGCGTCCAGCAGCGCGGGGTGGCTGGCGGGATCAGCCAGGCCCACCTGGTCATTCTGCCCCTGCACCTCAACCAGCGTGGCTGCCAGCCGCCGCAGCAGCGCGACCCCCACCGGCTGGTCATTGACGAAAGCGCGCGACTTGCCATCCGCCTGCACCACCCGGCGCAGCACCAGATCATCCTCAATCTCCAGCCCCTGCTCAACCAGGAGTGCAAAGACCGGATGCCGCTCTGGCGGCTGAAACACCGCGGTGACGCTGGCCTGCTTCTGGCCGGCGCGCACCAGACCTTGCTCGGCGCGCATGCCCAGCGCCAGGCCAAGACTGTCGAGCAGGATGGATTTGCCCGCGCCGGTCTCGCCGGTCAGCACCGAGAGGCCTGGGCCGAAAGGCAGGTCCAGCCGCTCGATCAGCACCACATCGCGAATGGCGAGCGATGCCAGCACGCGCGGCTCAGAACACCCGGGCGATGGTGCGGCGGAAGAAGCCGGGTGCCGCCGGCGAACCGGGCGCGCCCTCCACCAGCAGGGCGTAGCTGTCCTGGTACCACTCATTGCCGGGGAAATTGTGTCCAAGCACCGAGGCGGTGCGGCGGGCCTCATCCGTCAGGCCGAGTGAGAGGTAAATCTCGGTCAGGCGATGCAGCGCCTCGGGCACGTGGTTGGTGGTCTGAAAATCCTCCACCACGCGGCGGAAGCGGCCAATGGCGGCATTGAGCAGGCGCTGGCGCTGGTAAAACCGACCGATCACCATCTCGCGCCCCGCCAAATGGTCGCGGCCCAGGTCAATCTTCAACCGGGCGTCACGGGCATAGGCGGTGTCAGGGAAGCGGTTGGCCACATCCTGCAGCGCGGCCATGGCGGTCTCGGTCGCGCGTTGGTCGCGCTGGGCGTCGTTGATTTGCTCGTAAAAGCTCAGCGCCCGCAGGTAATAGGCATAGGCAATGTCACGATGCGCCGGGTGGAGCTGGATGAAGCGGTCCAGCGCTGCAATCGCCTCGACGTAGCGGTTGCGCTGATAATCGCCATAGGCCGCCATGATCTTGGCGTTGGTGGCCCAGGTGGAATAGGGATGGTCGCGCTCCAACTGGTCGAAAAGCTCAACCGCCTGGGGGTAACGGCGCTGCTGCAGCGCCTCAACGCCGGCAGCGTAAAGACCTTCGGGCGTGCGATCGACTGTGGCATTGGGCCGTGTCCGGCTGCCGGACAGGCCGGCAAATGAACCATCCCATTGCGACAGGCCACTACAGCCGGAGAGCAAGGCAAGGGCAGCCAGGAGGGGGAGGATGCGCGTCATGAGCTTCCTATACCACAGCCGGCGCGGGGTGCCACAAGGGTGCCAGCGCGCTGATTATGCGGGGGCGCGCGCCAGGTGGCGCAAAAGCAGCAGGCTCGCCAGCAGCACGAACAGCCACAGGGTGAGCAAGGCAGCGGCGCTGCCGATCACGTCAGCCGCCAGCCCAACCGCGAGTGGCACCAGCGCGAACCCGGCATGGGCGATGACAAAAAAGCCGGCCGTGGCGCGAGGTCGCTCCTGCGGTGCAGCCGCCGTGGCCGCGGCCAAGCCACCCAGATAGACCAGCCCATAAGCCGCCAAGCCAGCCAGCGGCGCGCCCAGCAGTAGCAGCCATAACGAGCCGAGGATGGCGCCGGCAAATACCAGCCCGGCGCCCAAAGTGAGCAGCGGCAGGCCCAGCCGCATCGCCCGCAGCGGCGGCATGGCGCGAAAGGCCTGCTGGGCCAGGGTTCCTGCCAGAATCATCCCCGCCACCGCCCAGGCGCCAGCACGGGCATGGCCCAGCGAGGCGAGCGTGGCCGGCACCGATGTCAGAACCACGCCCGTGACCCCCCAGGCCGGCAACATCGCCATCGTCGAGGCCATGCTGGCCCTCGGAAACAGCGGCAGCCGCAGCGCCGCGCCGCGCGTTCCGGCAAAGGTTTCCGGCAGCCGCGCCACGGCCGGCAGCAACGCCACCAGCAGCGCCAAATGCGCCCAGAACACGACAGGTGGCCGCATCTCGGGCCAAAGCAAAAGATTGAGCAGGGTGAACACTGGCCCAGCGCCAAAACTGCCCGCCGTGCCCATGGCGACCACCCGGGCGCCTTGCCGGCTGGCAGCCTCTGCCGTGGCACCCTGGCGCTCAGCCAATTCGGCGGCCCAGGCGCCAGCTGCGTTAGAAATGCAACCCATGGCGATGCCCTGCATGCAGCGCGCCAAGGCCAGCGGCCCAAGCCCCGGCCACAAGGCCAGCAACAGCGTGGACCCCCCCGCCAGCACCAGCCCGATCAAGGTGCAGTTGCGCCGACCAATACGGTCCGGCAACGGCCCCAGAAGTGGTGCGGTGAGAATGAGAATGCCGGCATAGCAGGCAAAAGCCGCCGCCAGCCTCCCGGTGCCACCCCCGTCGGCATATTCGACGTAGAGCGGCAGCGGCAGCGTGGTGGAGAGCCCCGCCGCAAAAACGGCGAGGCCCACCAACCACATTACTTGCAGGCCGTGACCATAATCTCGACCAGGTGGCGCGGGCTGGCCATATTGGCCTCGACGCAGGCGCGGGCAGGCTGGGCGCCGGCCGGCAGCCACTTCACCCACAGTGCGTTCATCGCATCGCGGTCACGAATATCCTTCAGCCAGATCTGAGCGGAGAGGATGCGGGTGTTGTCGGTGCCATGCTCTTCGAGGGCGGCATCGATCTTGGCGATGACCTCGGCGGTCTGGCCGGTGATGTCCTTGTTCAGGTCATCGGCGGTGATGCCGGCGAGGAAGACAAAGCCGTGATATTCGACGGCGGTGGAGAGGATCGCGTTGGTGCCGCTGCGTTTGATGTGGCTCATATCTGGTGTCCTTCAGGGGTTAAGGGGTAGTGCTGGCGGCCCTTGGAAGGGCTTTGCCCTCCCAAACCCACCCACCAAAGGCCGAAAGGCCTTTGGAAACCAAATTCTCCACGGTCCAGGGCCAGGTCGGCCCTGGTGGGAGGGGTCTGGGGAGGGCAAAGCCCTCCCCAGAGTCACAAGCGCAATCAAGCCACCGCGTAAGCACTGCCCGAAGCCGCCGCCTGGATCATCGTCTCATAGACGCTGACGCCATGCACCGCCTCATCCAGCGGCAGCGGATAGGCCGGGCCGCCAGCCACCGCGGCGGCGAAGGCCTCCAACTCGGCATGCTCGATATCGGTCACGGGAAATGTCTGCGTCTCGGGCGAGCCGGTGAGCGCGCAATAGGTCAGGTTTTCATGGCCATGCAGCGCCGCCCAGCCGGCCGTGCCGAAAAGCGCCACGCGCCAAAGCCGCGGCGCCAGCGCAAGCGTGGCAAAGGTGCAGGTGGCGCCCGATTCCAGCATGGCCAGCATCGCTGTCGTGTCATCAATTGTGGTCGAGACCTTGGCGTGGCTCAGCACCCGCACATCGCGGAAGCGGCCGGCCAGATGGATGATCATATCCACCATATGGATGCCCATGCCGCCCATGCCGCCCAGCGGGCTCTCGGCCCGGTCGGCCCGCCACATGCCGGGCTTGTAGTTCAGCGCACCAGGGCCGCTGAACTGGCCTTCGACATGCAGCAGCGTGCCAATCCGGCCATCAGCCAACATCGCCTTCATCTCGGCCACCGCCGGCAGGAAGCGGCGATTATGCCCCAGCGCCATCACCACGCCCGCCTGCACGCAGGCGGCGACGGCGGCCTCGGCACTGGCCTTGGTCAGGGTGAAGGGCTTTTCGACAAACACATGCTTGCCGGCGGCAGCGGCCTGGATGACCTGTTCCGAATGGATGCCATGCGGGCTGGCCAGGGCCACGGCCTGCACCTGCGGGTCTGCCAGCACATCGGCATAGTTGGCATGCAGGCGAATGCCCTTCTCGGCGGCATAATCGCGCGCCTTATCGAGCGTGCCGGTCGTGCCGGCAACAAAGCGGATGCCGGCGCCATTGCGGCCCTGCACCGAATTGACCAGGGTGCGGCCCCAATTGCCCATGCCGACAATGGCGGTGTTCAGCATGTCTTGGGCCTCCCGGCGTGTTACCAGGAGGCTTTACCGCCAGAATTCACCGGGTGTCCATCCAGCCATAGGGCTTTGCGCCCGGGCACCGCATTCAGCGCGCGGCGGTCTCACTGCGGACGAAGTTGATCGTCATTTCGGGGAAGATGGCGACCAGGGCGATAGCGACCTCACCAACACGGAAGCCGTCCGGGCGGATCGCTTCGACCCGCTTTTCAATATCGAGACAATGGATGAAATTTCATGCTGAGCCATGCGTATTCATGGCGTCGAGCAGCAGATCTTTGAGTTTGGTGCTTACCTCTTCGCGGCTGAAAGGCTTACGCAGGACCACGATGTCTTCCGGGATCCGGGCGAGCATTTCAGAATCGAGATAGCCCGTCATGACCAGGATCGGCATGTGAGGCCAGAAGTGCCGCGCCAAATGGACCAACTCAGCGCCATTCATGTCGTGCATGGCCAAATCGGTGATCATCGCGACAAAGCTGGCCCCGGCCTCAAGTTCTTTGATGGCTGCTTTCGCACCGTGCACCTTGACGACATCAAAGCCGGATTTCCTCAGGAAGGTTTCCACCATTTGAGCGGCGTCGGGATCGTCGTCCACCACGAGAACCCTGTTGGCTCCACCCATCGCAGGGGTTGGGGTTATCAGCGGCGTTTCTGCCGCGACGGGAGCGACAGCGGCAATAGGCAGCCAGATCTCGACACGAGTGCCCTTGCCCGGCGTGCTTGTGATGCGCAACTCGCCGCCGCTCTGCCGCGCGAAGCCTTGCACCATCGCGAGGCCTAGGCCCGACCCCCCCATTCCCTTGGTGGTGAAAAACGGATCGCAGGCGAGAACCAAAGTGTCCGGGCTCATGCCCGTGCCGTTATCCGAAATCGCAATGATGACGTGTTCATTCACGCGGCTGGCGTCGATCCCCAACACGCCGCCATTGGGCATCGCATCGCGGGCGTTCAAGGCGAGATTGAGCAAGGCTGCGTCCAGATGGCTCACATCGGCGAAGACCAGAGGCAAATTCGGTTCCACCCGGACGGCCACCTTGATCTTATGTCCTAGCAGTCTGTCGGATTCCCACCCCCTCGCGGACATTGCACACTACCCGCATGGCAACCTTCGTTCCGTACAACCGTGACCAGTCCTTCCTGCTGCC
>Ga0214921_10001320_pt1 | contig 42834 bp, 42 predicted proteins | sample LL1505_MetaG_FD_177992 | JGI IMG/M metagenome (GOLD analysis project Ga0214921, IMG submission 177992) | Freshwater microbial communities from Lake Lanier, Atlanta, Georgia, United States - LL-1505 | ecosystem: Environmental > Aquatic > Freshwater > Lake | place: USA: Georgia | collected...
TTAATACAGCTTTAATCGCGTTACACCATGAAGGTTTAGTTATTGGGATAATTGGTGTATTATTATGTGTAATTAACATGCTATTTGACATATATCCTATATCGTACATATAATTTAACATACTTGGTTTATATGTATAGTTTGGTATGGATAATTTTTCTTGATTATAATTTGTTATGTATCCATTAACTCCAATAAAATATGCAGAATCAGTATGTAGGGTAAGACTAGCACCATTAGGTGCATTTGCATTACTACTAGTACATAAAAAATCGGATATTGGTATTCCTTTGTAATAATAATAATTGTTTGACATTAATAATAAATACTTATAAAATAATTATTTAAATAAATTTTTAAATATACTCATAATGGAAAAATATATTTATGAAAAAAAAAATGTTATTACAAAGGAATTATGTGTAGATATAATTGAACAATTCGATAACGATAAATTGATAAATTATAATAATATAACTAATAATAAAATTGAGAATTATTATGGTATTTATTTAAAAGAAAATAAAAATGATATAAGTAAATTAATTAATACACTTACATCTGAATTGACAACTTGCCTATCTGAATTGCACAAACAAACTACAAATTTAAATAATAAATATTTTTTTACAGATAATTATATGTTTATAAAATTTATAAAGTCACAAAATTATATAACATATTCATATAATTTTAATGTAATAAATGAGCATTATCACAGCGTGTATAATTTTATTATTTTTTTAAATGATGTGATTGAAGGTGGTGAAGTTGAAATTTTAGGTAAATATAAGATAAAACCAGAAATTGGTAAAATATTACTTTTTCCTTCTGGTTGGTGTTTTCCACATTCACATAAAATTTCTTTATTTAATGATAAATTCATTATTACTGGCGAAATATATAATGAATTTTTTAAAAAATAATTTATAATCGATAATAACATAAATATATTTATTTTTTATACTATTATGAACAATTTTATATATTTAAAGGAACAATCTATACCAGATGAATTATGTGACGATATAATAGAATATTACAATGATGAGCCAAATAAATATGATGGAGTAACTGCTGGAGGAATGAATAAAGATGTAAAAGATACTACTGATTTTGGAATTCCAATAAATTCGAAAGAAAATACAAAATGGTTTAAAATAAATAATTATTTGTATAACGAATTATTTAATAACTTAAAATTATATTTAGATCAACTACAAAATATATCTGAATATTCTTCTGAAAATAATATTGTAAATTATAAAATGTTTGAAACAAATTATTTTTATGAAAAATCATTTATGGTTCAAAAATATGAAAAACAAAGAGGAAAATATATTTATCATAATGACTTTTCATTAGAACAAAATGAATATAGAGTTATTACATATTTATGGTATTTAATGGATGTAAATGAAGGTGGTGAAACTGAGTTTTGGAATGATATTAAGATTAAACCTAAAAAAGGAACATTATTGTTATTTCCAGCTCATTGGGCATTTCCTCATTGTGGAAAAATGCCTATTTCATCAGATAAAATAATAATTACTGGATGGTTATATAAAAGTATATAAAATTATAATTATAAAATATTAATTTTATAAAATATTAATTTACACCTTAAAGATTTAAACATTATTTGTTATAAATTAATATTATGTTAGATAAAATTGGGTTTGAACAAAACAAAGTGACTTATAATATTAACGACAAAAATAATAATTTAATAAATAAAATTACAAATATTGATAAGCCATATTTACTCGACATAACTAAGTGTGATTATGATGAATTAGAATATATCGTTTATAATTTGGCACAATATCATATTAGTAAATTAGACAAAAAATATGAAAATTATTATATTGAATTTTCGAATAATATTAGTAATAATTGTCATATTAATCTTTTTAAAAAAAATAAAACAACATATCTTCCATTAATAACGAGTTATACTTTTTTTAACGACAATTTGTCTCCGATCATTATTACAAATATAGATACTGAAAATTATAAATACAAAGAATTTAATGATGAAAATGAGCTAATGTTTGTGTTTCCAAGTAAATTAACTAATATAGCATTTAATGGTAAATATTATCATATGTTATCTAAAATGTTTACATCAAATTCTTTATATCTTCATGTAGAACCAGTAATTTTAAAATTAAATGTTTATACAGATGTTCCTAACAACACAGAATATTATTTAAATACAAATACAAGTGAAATTACATTTAAAAAAATAACGACTAGTATAGTTAATACGATTGATATATCAAATAATGTATTTAATAATAGTTTATCAGAGAACAACAATTATACTAAAAATGAATACTACGGTAAATTATTGTTAGATACTAAAATTATAAATAAAACATTTATTGAAAATATGTTATATTTTAATAAGTATAATTTTCATAAATTGGAAACTATTTTTTTAAATTATGCGAATTATTTATACGTTAATGGGTTAAATATAAAATTAAAAAATAATGGTTATGTATTAAACGTAAATTTACAAGAAACTATTATTGATATTTTAGAAAAATTTAATTATACATTTATTTTAAAGTCACAAAATAACATATTGAATCAAACTAAACATTTTACAGAATTATCAAATAAATATGGTTACGATTTAATGTATGATATATTACATTGTTACACATGTAATGGTATAATAAATAAAGACGATATAACTATACAAAATAGATTTTATGGAAATAAAATAAATTCACAATTTTATACATCTGAAATGTGTAACTGGATTTGTAATGAAATTTCTTACCATAAAAAAAATAATAACACCATAATCAATATTGAAAATATACCATACATGTTTAGGTTTTTTATTAATGATTTTAATAGGATAAATAGTTATTTACAAAAAACATACGACTTAAATGATATTAAAATTAATATATTAAAAATATTAGTATCAAAAGAAAATATAATTGACGAACATATTTCAAATGAAAAGTCTTTCTTCAAAGTAAAAATATTTTTAAATAATTCGTCGCCAATAGATGAAAACAAAAATAAAAAATCTACTTTTAATATAGGTGACTGTGTTATTTCATGTAATTTATCACAAGATACAAATAATATAGATATAAATATATCATCTGAAAATAATTATATTTTAGTTTTTTTATTAGATTTAATGTACAATTTATAGTAATTTATAATTTATTTAATTTAACTAATAAACATTTAACATTGTTTTATTATTAATTTAAAAATAATAATAAAAATAATAATAAAAATGACATAAATATTACAAAACTATATATTTTAATGAATGCATTAATTAATCATAAATTAAAGGCGATATGTATAACTATACCTAAAAACGCCAGTTTTCAAAATAGATATATTTTAAACGAATATTATGATTTTAATACATTATATGTAATTAGAAACGATTTTAATATTTTTTCAAAAGATAGTAAACAATCTAATAATAATACAGACCAAATACAATTTTTAAGAAATAAAGGGATTTATAGATATTATGAAACATTAAATAACTTTAAATGTAAGGATAATTTGTTTACACCAGAAATATTTAATAAATATTTTAAATTTACATTTGTAAGAAATCCTTATGATAAAATAGTTTCATCTTATGTGTTTTATAGTGAAAATAGACATATGTATAATTTTAAATACAATTCATTTGGTGAGTTTATAATGAATAATAATTCAAAGCAAATGGAAGATGTAGTCTATTCGCATAGTTTTATTACGCAATACGACCATTTAGTTTCAGATGATGGAACATTAAAAATAGATTTTATTGGAAAAGTAGAGAATTTAAATGAAGATTTAATATATGTGCTTAATAAAATAGGCCCAGACGAAATTCTTCATATAAATGAAATTAAATACAATTTACGAGTTCATTTTACAAATAAAGATAAGTTTTGTAATTATTTTACTCAAAAAATACTAGATTTTGTAAATTCATATTTTTCAAAAGATTTCGAAGCTTTTAATTATACTAAATGTAATACAATGAATGAATTAGAAGAATATTGTAATTTAACACATTTAAATAAGACAAATTTTGAAATCAAAAATAAGGAATTGGTACAAAAATATGGGCAATAAAATATTAAATGTAAGATTTAATTTAATAAAAAAATGAATTAAATTTAATCAATATAAATATATACAACTATATTAATTATGATTATTCCAATTAAATGTTTTACTTGTGGTATGGTTCTTGCCGATAAATATAGATTTTATTGTCAAGAAGTGCGTAAAAAAAAATTAGCAAAAAAGGGAAATGATGTATTAGCCGATATAGATAAAGTAGTTTATTTGACAAAAGAATTTCATGATAAAACTCCAGAAGGTGAAGTTTTAGATGAATTAAAATTGACAAAAATGTGTTGTCGTAGACATTTTCTGACTCACGTTGATATTGATTAATGTGACTACTGATTAATATTATTAAAAAAATAAATTATTCTTATTATATTATATAATGGTGAAAAGTAAAAAAAGTAGTTTTAAAAGAAATAAAACTAGAAGAAATAATTCTACAATTAATAAATATAAAATCAAAAATTCTAAAACACACAAACACAAACAACGATTGTATAAAATGAAAGGATGTTATAAAGTAGGTGGAGATGGTTATTTAGCTTATCCCTCCTCAAATGTTCCTAAAATACTTAATCCAGATCTTGCATATACTGGTAAAGGAGGAAATACATCTGCCATATATCCATCTGTAGGTCCTACAAATCCTAAAAATAATATTTTTTTAAGTCCGATTAGTACTATTAAAGGTGGCTCTGGTTGCAGTAGTTGTCAATTAAATTTATTTAAAGGAGGAACATGCGGAACATGTAAAAGAGGTTTAGTAGGAGGAAATGGACAAAGCACATATCCTAATGGATTAATCGGCAAGGCTTGGACACCAAATCCATCTGGTTGGCCAGGTGTATACGGAAATGCATCTGACAGAAATCATTTAGGATATAATACTTATACACCAGTTGATATATCTAGACAAATGGTTGGTGGGAAAAATAAAAAAAATAAAAGGACTAGAAGATGTGGTGGCGCACTTTCAAATACTATAGCTCAAGATTTTATTAATTTAGGAAGAGGCGTAGAACACAGTATAGGAAATACGTATAATATATTTAGGGGTAATTCTTTATCTCCTAATCCTTTACCTTGGAAAGACCAAATAAATATAAAATAGATGTATATTTTAGAAAAATATTAATTACAAATAATAAGTTATTTTTCTATCTATATATAATAATGTCTTTTCCAAAAAATATTAAAGAGCTTTGTGCGCCGTCATTATTATTTTTTGTTATTTCTATGATTGGACTTGTCATGATTGTTTTACAAAATTTAGGAAATAATCAAAGCTATTGTATAGGTTCGTTTTCTTGCCGTGTTCCAAATACTGCATTAGTATTTATAGTAAAATTGGTGTATATATTATTCTGGACTTGGGTTCTTAATTTAATATGCAAAGATGGTCATGTTGGAATATCATGGCTACTTGTTCTTCTTCCATGGATACTTTTATTTGTTATGATTGGATTGATTATGTTAAACAAATAAAATAATTTTAACAAATGGAAATAAAAAATTATAAATAATTAATTATAAATAAAATATTATATGTAATTATTTTACTTGGTTGAAATTTTTATTTTTTAGATTTATTAGATTTATTACATTTATTAGATTTTTTTAACCTTTTTAGATTTTTTACCTTTTTAGATATATTATATTTTTTAGATTTTTTAGATTTATTATATTTTCTTTTGTGTTTTGTTCCGCCACGGTATCTAGAACTTTTGTAACTTGAAGGTATGCGGCCACTATCATCTTGTCGATCTTCCAACCTAGGCACATCTGCAAACACTATTCCTCTGCTCGGAAGAGACATACTGTATAATGCATTGGCAATAGGCAATTTATTATTAGAATCAGAATCACGTTTACGTTTATTACTAGAACTATCATTTTCTTCTGTCATATTAGTAGTAATATCAGTTTTATCAGCATAATTTATTGGCACATCTTCTAGTGCTTGTACTTCAATTGGTTTATTTGGTAATGATAAATAACGATCATTTGCGTGCCTAAAGATGTAACTATTAATGTCTTCTTGAAAATATTCAAGATCATCTAAACTTATATTATCTATTTTAGGTAGATTACTAAAAAATGATTTATTTAATTCAACTACTGAACATGGATATTTTGAGATGTTATTATATGTATCCATAACATCTTGTAAGGTTTTGTCTTTAAAGAAACTGTAACATATTACAGCATCAAGTTTACCAAAAGTGGGAATAGTAAATTTTATGTTATCTTTAATAAAATATAGACTATATGTTTTGTTTAGGTTTTTTAAAAAAAATTGTCCTACCTTATCAGAACCCTTATTTATATACTGCCTTATATTTCTATTATCAAGAGTAACAATTTGACTAAGTTCATTTAATTTATTTATTGTCTGAAAAAATATATCATCAGAAAACAATAACTCACGATTATTTGGGTCCATACCAGTCGAATATAATTCTTGACCATTTAATAATAAAGCAATGCTATTAAAATCAATACCACACTTAATAGATATATACGTTGGAACATTAATATTTACGCCTGGTGGATTATAAACATATTGATCGCTTGGGGTATCTAAAGGAACGTATAATAATTTAAAATATTGATTTATAGGAACGCCCATAATATATGTATAATTAATAATTAAAAATAGTTTCATGAAATGTAAAACATTATCAATTTTAGTAAAATAATCTGTTAATTGGTCTCCATTTGGTATGTTATTTGGTATGTTATTTGGTATGTTAATATTTCTATTTCTTTTAGTATTTTCTGAATAACGAATAATACTAGGTGGAATGTTTGATGACGATTTATTAAAAAAATTCATTTATATATAGTTCATAAAAAATAAATATTACACAAAAATACTACAAATAATTATACCAATAATTATACCAATACTAATTATAATTATAATTATAATATTATTATAATGTTATTATAATATTATTATAATATTATTATATATTATATTTATAATATGTCTAAAAATGCAGTAACATATAAAAAAAATGGATGGAAATATATATCCGTTAAAGGAACACCACATGAGAGAGGATATGCATATGGATACGTATGTGCAGATGATTTTAAAGAAATTCAAGAAATGTTACATTTTTTGATGATGGAAGCATATGGTCTCGAATGGACACAATTAATTAAAAAAATATGTGAAGATTTCAAAAAACTTACCAAAATAGAATTTAGAGAATTTTACGATGAAATGGAAGGAATTGCAGAAGGTTGTAAAGCCGGAGGGTGCAATACAAATATAGACGAAATAATTGCATGGAACTTTTATTTGTCTATTTCATATTGGCTTTCAGTTAAATCTGATTCTTATGGTAGCCGTGAAGGAGGTGGAGCAAAAGATAGGTGCAGTGCATTTATAGCAGTTGGCGATTGGACTGAAGACGGAAATATAGTAGTCGCACACAATTCTTTTACCGATTTTATAGATGGACAATGGGGTAATGTAATATTAGATATGCAGCCAGATAAAGGACATAGATTTATTATGCAAACTTCACCATGCTGGATATGGAGTGGTACTGATTTTTTTATTACTTCAGCTGGAATTGTAGGCACAGAAACAACCATCGGTGGATTTATGCCTTATGAAAAAAAGTTTCCGATCGGATATAGAGCGAGAAAAGCTATGCAGTATGGCAATTCATTAGACGATTATGTAAAAATATTATTGCATGAAAATTCTGGAGATTATGCAAATTCATGGTTATTTGGAGATATAAATACTAATGAAATAATGAGACTTGAATTAGGATTAAAATATCATAGTGTAGATAGAACAAAAAATGGAGTATATATAGGATTTAATTCAGTATACGACGAGAAAATAAGAAATATTGAAATTCATAATTCTGGATTTTATGATATTAGAAGACACCAAGGTGCAAGATATGTAAGACTTAGTGATTTAATGGATGAGTATAAAGGAAAATTAAATATTGAAGTTGCAAAAAAAATTATATCTGATCATTATGATGTATATCTAAAAAAGGAAAACAATCCTTGTTCAAGAACAGTTTGCTCACATTATGATTTAGATGCAAGAGAATATATGTCACAAGAAACTAGACCAAAACCTTATGCCCCACATGGTGCAGTTGATGGAATTGTGTGTGACACCGAACATGCTAAAAATATGAGCTTTGTAGCGAGATATGGTAATTCTTGCGGAATTCCTTTTGATAAAAAAAAGTATTTTAAAGAACATAGACAATATGAAAAATTTTATAAATATATAAAAGATAGACCATCAGAATCTTGGACAGAATTTTCAATTACTAATAGTAATAATAATATTAATAATAGTATAAATAAATCAAAATTTAGAATAACAAAAAAGAATAAACGTAATCTACATAAACAAATGCATAATAAGAGTAAAAAAACACATTAATTTTGTAATAAATATTATATTTTTAAATAATTTATTAATTTAAAAAATATTTTTTTATTAATTTAAAATATATATATAGTAATATTATGCAAAAAATTTATGGTGTTTATTTTATTTGTTGCATAGAACATTATTTAGATATTGTTAAAGAACAATTAGACTGCTTGAATAAAGGATTGATAAATATAACTGATAAATTAATTGTATTTATAACAAAATATAATAAAAATGAATGCGTAGAATTGGATGAAATTTTAAGTAAATATGATAATATTGTATCAATAAAAACAAGTGATAATCCATTTGAACAATTTGCTATAAATAATTATAAAAAATTTATTACCGAAGAAGATTATTATCTTTATTATTTTCATACAAAAGGATTAAAAAAAAAAGAAGATCCGTATTTAAAACTTTATGAATCAAGAAGGCAATTATTAAATTATTATACAATTGAACAATACAATATAAACATAAAATTATTAAATAAATATGATGCAGTTGGGTGTAGTCTTCAATTATATCCAAAAAAACATTTTTCTGGAAATTTTTGGTGGTCCAAATCATCATATTTACAACATCTTAATGAAATAAATGGTGGTTATTTGGCACCAGAAATGTATATATTAAGCAATGATAATTGCAAATATATATCTTTAGCAAATGATACTAACACAGTACTTATAGATAATTATAACTTTCCCAATGAAAAAACAATTGAAGAAAATATAACAGATAAATTTATAATTATTGATGAACACAAAAAATTATTATTTATGTGTTAATAAATACTTATTATATATTTCAAATTATATTTTGTATCATTTTTGTGAATGTTGCGTAATTATTTTTTAATAAATATATTATCTAAAAATGCTTTGTTCATTTTGGCATCTGAATATCCATTATCATAAAGCTCTATAAAATTGATATTTTGAATATTTTTGTGTATAAAAACAAAATTACTTAAATCTAAAACTGAACTTATTTTATTTTTAATTTTACTATGTGTATCATATATTACAACATCTTTTTTCCACATATTTGGACTAACATGTAATACTGAATTTGTTAAATTTAAATATGGATATGTGCTAAATCCACCATCAAAAGTGTACATATTATGATATCTATTTGATAATCCTCCAGTTACTAGAGGAATATGGGAACTTGCAATGCAACAATTTATGGCGTCGTCTAAATTATCAAAATCTGAAAAAATACTCGTTTGCAGATTAAAATCTTGAATTGTTGTAACACCTATAAACAAACGGTTTAAATCAAAATCTTCATCTGCATACGATTTTAATAATTTATACTTCATGTAATATTCTAACTCTTTAATTGATCTTGATTTTTTTAAATCAGCGTTTAATATATTATATATAAAATCATTTGAATTTTTATTTAAACACATAAATAAACTATTCCATGCGCCAGCAGAAGCTCCAGAAAATATATAATCAGTTAAATTATAATTTTGTTTAATATAATGTAAAATACCCATTAAATAAAATCCTTTAACACCACCGGGAGATATAGATATTAATTTTTTATCTTTAACAAATTCATTTTTGCCTAAATATAATTCTATATCTTTTTCAGAAAAAACATTTTGGTGTTTATTTGTTATAATATTTTGAGAATGTTTAATTTTATTTATAATATTTTTATCGTTAAATGCATAAAACGTTTTATACATAATTTTTCCACAATTTATTATATTGAAAAAAGTCATACAAAATCCTAATAATATAGATATACTTTTCATTTATATATTTATATCATATTTTTAATATACTTTTAATATATTTTTATGAATAAAATATATATTAAATTATAGTTTTACAATAGTGACGCAAGATAACAACCATTGTATTCTTCAATACCACTATGTACTAAACGAATTGTAACATCTGCATAAATACTGCCTCCCATTTTAGACCAACGGTCACAAAATAACCAGTCTTCTGAATAATAATGTGTATTTTCTATTCCACAATCAAATAATGCATATGCATATTTATTTTCTGATTCTGTTAAAAAACATGTGTCGTCAATGTATTTTGTAAAAGAATATTTTAAGAACATTTTTTCTATTAGGTGACGTTGTATTAACATAAATCCGGTAGCAAGATGTTTTATTTCTGTTAGATTATTGTCTATATGCAATACTCCACTATTCACATTCAAGTTATATTTTAACAAGTTGTGTTGTATCATATTACTGTCGGTTAAATTTTTTAAAATACCATTTTTATTTTTAGTTTCAATCCATTTATCAACATTAGAACCTTTATTATTTTCATATAATTTATTCCAATGATAGCGTTTTTGTGGATAAATACCACCAACTAAAGGTTTATTGTATAATATTAGTTTCATAATGTCCAATGGATGCCACGATATATCACTGTCAATGAACATAATATGTGTCACTGATTCATCATTCATTGCTTTAGCTATTAAATTATTTCTTGCGCGTGTAACTAAACTATCGTTTTTACAAAAATGCAAAACTAATTTAAAATTATATTTTCGAAATATTTCAACTGTATCAATAAGACATTGTGTATAAGATATATGACACATTGATCCATAACAAGGTGTTAATATACATAATTTTGGATTATTTTCTATAACAAATTTTATTATTTCATCTTCAAAATTATTATTATTTTTTATTTCTTTTAAAGTATTTTGTTGTTGTATAGTATTTGTATTTTGTTGTTGTATAGTATTTGTATTTTGTTCTGGTATAATATTTGTATTTTGTTCTGGTATACTGTTTGCATTAATTAAATCATCTTCTAGAGATTTATTTAATTCTTGAATCATACATTGGATGTTTTCTTCAAACATTATTGTTAATAAATATATTAAACCCTTTATGTTATTTTAAAGCATCTTATATATATTTTAATTATATTATTTATTATTATTTTTGAATAATATAATTGAATAATATAATTTGTAAATTTATCAAATATAATTTATTAATTATAAGTTATTTAATAAATACAATTAAAAATATATAATTAATATAATAATATGAATACTGAAAGCATATCTTGGAAAATAATCGACAAATATTTTACTGATAACCCAAATAATTTAGTTGCACATCATTTAGAATCTTATAATGATTTCTTTAATTATGGAATAAACAAAATATTTCGTGAAAATAATCCTATTAGATTCATTGAGAGAGAAGATGAAAATGTGAATCCAAAAAAAAGAAATGAATGTCTATTATATTTGGGAGGTAAAGATGGATCTAAGATTTATTTTGGAAAACCCATCATTTATGATGATAATAATGCACATTATATGTATCCTAATGATGCAAGGTTACGAAATATGACATATGGAATTACTATACATTACGATGTTGAGGTTGATTTTGTTTATTATGTTGGAGAAACAAAAAAAGAACATTCCATTAAATTAGACAAAATTTTTTTGGGAAGATTTCCAATAATGTTGCAATCTGATTTATGTATTTTAAAATCATTAAATCGTGAAGTTAGATTTAATATGGGCGAATGTCGTAATGATTATGGCGGATATTTTATTATCGATGGAAAAGAAAAAACTGTAATTGCACAAGAAAAATTTGCGGATAATATGCTTTACATTAAAAGTAATAAAGATGATGATATATATAGTAATTCTGCTGAAATTAGATCTGTTTCTGAAGATACATCTAAAGCAATAAGAACAACTTCTGTAAAAATTGTTGCACCATCTCCAACATTGACAAATAATCAAATTGTCGTGTTGGTTCCAAATGTAAGAAAACCAGTTCCTTTATTCATTTTAATGAGAGCTTTAGGAGTGATATCTGATAAAAGCATAATAAAAACTTGTCTCTTAGATATTGATGCGAATGAAAGTTATGTTGATTTATTTATACCATCAGTGCATGATGCAAATAAAATTTTTACACAGCAAACTGCTTTAGAATATATTGCATCATTTACTAAAAGAGGAACTGTTTCTGGAGTAATGGAGATTCTCTCTGATTATTTTTTACCACATATTGGTGAATTAAATTTTTTAGAAAAAGCATTTTTCGTTGGATATATGGTTTTTCGATTATTAAAAGTCAGCACAAAAGAAGAAAAACCTACTGACAGAGATAATTTTCGGTTTAAAAGAGTTGAATTATCCGGAACATTAATTTACGAATTGTTTAGAGAATATTACTTAATACAAAAAAAAGCAATATCACAAAAAATAGATCAAGAATATTATTATCATAAGGGCGAATATACTGGTGAAGAACAATTTACAAGAAAAGAAAAAAAACAAAATAAAGAACTCACAAAAGTAGTTGAAACAAGTGGAAAAGATAGTAGCGTATACAAAGATAATTTTATAGGACTAATTGAAACAAACTTTAAACAATTTTTCAAAGAGAGAATCGTAGAATCTGGATTTAAAAAAGCATTTAAAGGCAATTGGGGATCAGAGGCACATACAAAACGTCTTGGTGCTGTTCAAGATTTAAATAGATTAAGTTGGAATACATATATATCACATTTGCGAAAAATAAATTTACCATTAGATTCAAGTGCAAAAGTTGTTGGACCAAGGTTGTTGAATAGTTCGCAATGGGGATTTATTGATCCATTAGACACACCAGATGGAGGAAACATTGGATTGCATAAACATTTAGCAATTAGTACATATATATCAAGCGGTTCTTCTTCTTATCCTCTTATAAAATGGCTTAGAATAAACACTCCTATAAAGCTTATTTTAGAATGTTCAACTGAAAATTTATATAATGCAACAAAAGTATTTGTAAATGGAATATGGGTTGGTGCTATTGACACACCAATTGAACTAGTTAATCTTCTTAAATTATATAGAAGAAATGGAGTTATACCTACTTACACAAGCATATCATTTGATTATGAACATAACGTATTGTATTTATATAGTGATGCTGGAAGATTAATGCGTCCAATATATTATATTGATGACAATAAAGAAAGTTTTAATCGTAAAGAAGTAATTGACTTATTAAATAAAGGACAAATCACATGGGAACAAATTATATCTGGATTTAAAGAAAAGTCAGATGAAAACTTTTACACCAAACAAAATAAAATTTATGGACTACAAGAATTATATCCAAATATAGGAAAGCAAGAGAATGAAATAATTTTAGATTTAAAAAAGTATAAATCTGTTGTAGATTATGTAGACACATCTGAAGAAGAATCGGCATTAATTGCAATAAATGTTGACGACTTAAAAAAATCAAAATATTATACTCATATTGAGATTCATCCGTCTTTAATATTAGGAGTTATGGGAAATCAAATTATTTATCCAGAAAATAATCCATTACCTCGTAATTCTTTTTCTTGTGGTCAAAGCAAACAAGCCGTATCCGTATATCATTCTAATTATCAAATGCGTATAGACAAAATGGGTGTTATATTGAATTATGGACAAACACCCTTAATCAAATCAAGATATTTAGAATATATCAATAATGAAGAACAGCCTTATGGTGTTAATGCTATTGTAGCCATCATGAGTTATACTGGATATAATGTAGAAGATGCTATTTTAATTAATGAAGGGTCTGTTGCACGAGGAATATTTAGAACAACTTATTACTCAATGTATGAAGCGCGTGAAGAAAGTTCTAAAGTATCCGGAATGATTAATTCTAAATTTGCAAATATTCAAAAAAATAATGTAATCAAATTAAAACAAGGTTATGATTATAGTCAACTAGATGATTATGGAATGATTAAAGAAAATACAGAATTAAATGACAAGACTATTTTAATCGGAAAAATAAATTCTAATTTAGAAAATTCAGAAGTTTGGATTGATGATTCTGTAAAACCCAAAAAGGGTCAATTAGGATTTGTAGATAAATCTTTTATCACATTAGGCGAGGAAGGATTTAATATCGCAAAAGTGCGTATTCGTGAAGAGAGAATACCAGCTATTGGTGATAAAATGGCATCTCGTGCTGGTCAAAAAGGTACATTAGGTCTAATTATTTCGGAACAAGATATGCCATTTACGGATGACGGTATACGTCCAGATCTAATTATAAACCCACATGCATTACCTAGTCGTATGACTATTGGACAAATAGTTGAATCATTATTTGGAAAAGTGTGCACAAGTTATGGCGCATACGGTGATTGTACCGCATTTCAAGTTAAAGGTTCAAATTATTCAACATACGCGCCCTTATTAGTTAGGGCTGGGTTTAATTATACTGGAAACCAATTATTATATAATGGTATGTCTGGAGAACAATTAGAATCTGATATTTATATTGGTCCTACATATTACATGCGTTTAAAACATATGGTAAAAGATAAAATCAATTATAGAGCACGTGGCCCTAATACGGCATTAACTAGACAACCAGTTCAAGGTAGAGCAAATGATGGAGGTCTTCGTATCGGTGAAATGGAGCGAGATGGTGTATTAGCACATGGAATGTCTTATTTTTTGAATGAATCATTTTTAGTGAGAGGTGATGAATATTGTATTGCTGTATGCAATAAATCTGGAACAATTGCCATATACAATGAATCCAAAAATCTATTTTTAAGTCCTATGGCAGATGGTCCAATTCATTTTATAACTACACCAACTGGCGATATGAATATTAAAAATATAAGTAAATTTGGACGTTCATTTAGTATTTTAAAAATACCATATTCACTTAAACTTTTGATTCAAGAGTTACAAGTAATGAATGTCCATATGCGCATTATAACAGAAGACAATATAGATCAATTATTAAGTATGAGTTACTCAGATAATATCTCTCATTTGTTAAAAATAAAAGAACCTTTAAAAACAGCGGTGTCAAATGTTCAAACTGAAATAAATAATATTATTAGACAACCACAAAAACAAAATTTAGCCACATTAATTCAACCTCCGATATCCGAAGAAAATATTTCACCAGAATACGCACCATATTCACCAGCATATGTTCCACAAGCTTCTTCTGAAAATCAATCTCCAGAATATGCTCCATATTCTCCAGCATATGTGCCAAGCAATACTCCATCATATAATTCTGATTCTTCAATAGGTTATGCGCCACAGTCTCCAACGAGTCCGCCACCGCCAAATTATGGTCAACAATATTATGTACCACAGTCTCCAACCAGTCCACCACCAACAAATTATGGTCAACAATATTATATTCCTCAGTCTCCAACAAGTCCTCCTCCAACAAATTATAATCAAACTAATATTCCTTTGTATGAACCTCAGTCTCCAACAAGTCCACCACCAACAAATTATGGTCAGACTATTGTTCCTCAGTCTCCAACCAGTCCACCACCATCAAATATACTTAGTATTTTAGAAACTGAACCAACTAATAAAGAAGAATTAAAAGAAACAGAAGAATCAAAAGATAATGAAGACAATAAAACAATTAATATTTCTAATGCAGAAACAAAAAAAATAACGCTGTAAAAATAAATTATAAATAAAAATACAAATAAAAAATAATAATTATTATTAATAAATAAAAATGAAATAAACATAAATTAATAACAGATTAGTATAATAAATCAAAATGACAACTCAAAATACAAGTATTTTAATTCCAACAATATTTAAATCAAGAAAAACAATACTTGATTTAATGAAAAAACAAGATTACAATGTAGATGATTATGCAAATTTTAGTATTAATGAAGTTAATTCTATGAAACAAAATAACCAGTTAGATATGTTGCTTGAAAAAAAGGTTGAAGACCCTATTACACAAAGAAAAAATAAAATGTATATTCGTTTTTATTTGGGAAAAACAATTAGACCTTCTAATCTACAAGAAATGATAGACGATTTATTTATTTTAGAAGAAATATTAAAAAAAGAAGATACGTTATTTATTATAATCAAAGATGAAATTAATGAAACATTAACAAATGAACTAAAACATATTTGGGAAAGAGAAGGTATATTTATAGTAATTGAAAGTATAAAACGTTTACAATTTAATATTTTAGATCATCATTTAGTTCCACCTCATCGTGTTATGAATAATGATGAAGTTCAGACTATCATGAAAAAATATAACATTACTGATAAAACACAATTTTCAGACATTTCAAGATTTGACCCAGTTGCACGAGTAATAGGATTAAGACCCGGACAAGTATGTCATATTATAAGACCAAGTAAAACTGCAATCCGAGCAAATTATTACAGAGTTTGTGTATAGATATAGATTAATTTATTTTATAAATAATTAATAATAAATAATAAAAAAAATATTGGACGATAATTTGTCAGTTTATAATATCATTAATTGTGATGAATATTTAATTGAAGAAAAAGAGATTTTTTTACAATTTATAAAAAATAAGGCAAATACTGAATACAAAACATTTCCAATTGTTTTTTTTAATAGAATATTTATTGGTGGATTAGCTGAATCTATAGAATTTATAAAACAAAATTTATTTAATTGTATATGATTTACACCTTTTTCACAAATTATGAAATTTACTACGCCGTTTATTTATTATTTCCAATTATTTAACACTGTATCCAAATCATCTTCATCACCTAAGTTTTCAATTAAATAAATCGGATTATATAGTTTCTTTGCATTCGGTTCTCTTACTTTTTCCCATAACCATTTTCTGAATTGTTTTTTAAATTTTAAACAATAATACAAATGACGAAAATTATTTATTATTTGTACATTTTTTTTTATTTGAATTAAATTAATTCTATAGTTTATTAAAGTATTGCTATTTACTGGTTTGTAAATAGCAATATTAGAATAACTTAATAGTTTTAGATTTTCCGGTAAAGTAGGCAACAAAGTTAATTTATTATTAGTACAAAATAATCTTTTTAGTGTTTTCGGTAACATAGGTAAAGAAGTTAATTTATTATTACTACAATATAATTCTTCTAGATTTTGCGGTAAAGTAGGCAAAGAAGTTAATTCATTATTAAAACAATATAATTTTTGTAGATTTTTAAATCTAGTTAAATTCGGTAAAGATGTAATACTCCTACCACTAACATTAAGGATTAATATATCTTCGGATAAAGAATTTAAATATGTTTCAATCGAGGTTGTCATTTTGGTATAAATTATATGTACTTTAAAATAAAAAAATTGTTTCAATTTTTTATTCCTACAAAATCGGCGTAGTAAATGTCATAATTTGTGAAAAAGGTGTAAAAATAATATTATTTTATACGTATATATAATATAGATAAAAATGGTTTATAAAAAAAATAGATGTTTGAATTGTTTAGGTTCTGGGTTTGTTAAGACTACAAAACAAATATGTGAAAATTGTAATGACGGTTATTGCAATTTATGTGACGACAATGGGTTTATAAAACAACAGCCGTTTACTGAATGTGATAAATGTGATGGATTAGGAGAAATAGAAAATAATGATAAAAAATAAAAGTAATTTAACCAATATAAATATTCTTAGTAAGATTTATATAAATATACTATTATAAAATATTAGTATATATTAATATGACTACAATTAAATTATCAAATCACAATTATAATAAAAATACAAATAATTTTGAAACACAACTTGAGAATCTACAAAATCAATTACCTTCAATTTTAGCCGATTTTAAAAAATATTATGTTTTTTACAACAAAAATCCAGAATATAATGAATACCAACAATTATTTGAAAACATTAAAAATAACTTAAATAGTATAAATTCTGAGTTGTTTAGCTTAGGTAATGATGTTCAAGTAAGTATAAATAATTTAAGTAAAAATATGATTACAATAAATAATTCAATACAAAAAGATAAAAGTATAAACACAAAATTAAAAAAAAAACTTAATATAGTTGTTAACAAAGATGATAGCACATATGAACTCATAAATGAATATAATACTATATATAATGTTGAGTATTTAAAAAATTGGGCTATGCTAATAAACATAATAGTTGCTTTTTATATGACATATTATATATTTAAAATTAAATCTATGTAAAATAATGTTTAAAGATTATATGTATAAACTATTAAAGACAAATAATATACAAAATATAAATAATGCAAAACATATAAATAATATAAATAATATAAAAAACAATGCAGCATTACAAAAATATATTTTAAATTCGACGTACAAATCTATTGAAAAAAAATGTAATTATTTTAATAAAAATAAAATTATAAATAATACAAAAATATATGACATTACAAACCAGCCACTAAATAATAATAAAATATTATTTTTAATTTTTACTGTGCCTATATTATTATACTTATAATATAAATATAAAATACTTATAATATATCAATAATAATATATCAATAAAATAATATATTTTTATTTTTGTAATATATAAATGAATAGTAGCATATTAAATTTAGAAACCTTAAATTCAGAATATAATATTAATTTAAAAAAATATGAACAACTTTTATTGGAATACCAAAATTTTTTGCAACAATCACAGACATCAACATCGTTAATAAGCATTAATAATCAAGCATATTGGGGTTCATCTGCATTGTCAACCAATAGTAACATATCTACTGTTGATGATTGTGTGACATTGTGTCAGTCGAATTCAAAATGTTCTGGCGCAACTTATTCATCCGATAAACAACAATGTTGGTTAAGAAGTGGTGATAGTGTTCCTATTCCTTCAAATGGCACATACGCAATTATTACTCAAAATATGAATTATTTATTAGTCCTCCAATATTTAAATAATAAATTAACTAATATAAATAATAATATCCTTCAAATTATTGAACAACAACAAGAATCATATGATACTCAACTACAAACTGAACAAACTAATAAAACAAATCTTTATAATAACTATACAAAACTAAACGAAGAGAGAAAACAAATAGAAAATACTATTAAAAATCTTCAAAATATAGATGAAATACAACTAGATAGCATGCGAATAGTCAATAAAAACTATTATTTTTATATTTTATTATTATTTATTGCAATAATTGTTATTATTGTGTTAATAAAATATATACCTAAAATAGTAAATAATAATTCAAATGTTACTTACGGTGGATCTACTATGAATAAAAACATTGGTATAAGTATTACAGTATTGTTTATAATAGCAATTATTATTTATTTGTATAATAATAAAATTGTATAATAAGAAATTTAATACAAATATATTTTTTTAATTTTTGTATTTATATATATTAATAATACATATGAATAATATTAACACCCCTTCATTAAATCAAGGATATAAATATAAAAAAAAGGATAAAAAAAAGGAAGGATTTACAAATTTAAATATTAGCGATAACGGAATAACTAAACAATCATTGAATGTGTTAAACGAAACAAATATTTCAAATAAAACAGATAGTATTGATGAAATAGTCAATCAATATAAACAAACTTTGTCAGAATACCAAAACTTATTACAATCTATATCTGGCAATACCGAAAATTATTTACAAAGAACAAGTCCATCAAATCCATATTTAAATAAAGTAATTAATTTTTCAACTGGTGAATATTCATATGTTACAAATCAAGGTGTTGCAAAGTATATTCCAAATACAACTGTTTTAAATAGTTTAGGATTATCGTCTAGTAATATTATAGAGGTTACTGTTCCATGGGATCAAACATATGCAACTCCCGGAAATACAATAAATACAACTCCGTCACTAATTACTGGAACCCCTATTCAATTAAATCAGAGTGTAGGAAATGAAGGAAATAATATATTTGTTGACACATTAGTAGAAAACTCAACTGCAACATATGTTGGATGCTATGCAGATAATACTACGAGTAGAGCAATGACATTTGTAGGTGGAACCCCTTCTTCTGGAAATTATATACAAAATAATAATTTCTCTCAACCTCAAATTAGTGCAAATACATATTCTTTAATTAATTCATCAACTCAAGTTCCTTATTGGTCATTTAATGCATATATTTTTAATTCTTATTCTAATTTAGCAAATACTACTCCTTATCCAAATGGATTACAATGTGCGTGTATTTATTCTACACAAAATTTTTCACAAACAGTCTCTTTAAACACAGGAATAACATATGTATTATCCTTTAGTGCATTTGGATATATTTCAAATAATTCATCTAACACATTAAATGTTCTTGTAAATAATACATCTGTATACAACGTAACTCCAGATAATTCGTGGAATACTTACTCTACTAATATTACGGTAAATACTTCTGGAACGGTAAATATTTTATTTCAAGGTTCAAATATACAATCTTATATTTTAATTCAAAATATTCAATTATTAGTGCAAGGTAGTGCTACTTCTGGAAGTTATACTTATGATACATGTAAACAAGAGGCTATTAATTTAGGATATCAATATTTTGCATTACAAAATGTAAATACTTCTACTAATTTAGGGTATTGTGCTGTAAGTCAATTACAAACAAATGCAACACAATATGGAACAAGCTATGTTCCAAATGCTCAAGTTGTTTTATGGTCATCATCAACATCTGGACAAACTGGGAACACTGTAATATTAACAACTACCGGAATGCTTTCTGTAATAAATTCAAGCGGAACATCTGTGTATAGCACACCATATAATAGCAATGCACCAAGTAATTATCTTGGTTGTTATAGAGACAGTCCTGCTGGAAGAGCGATGCCTTTAGTAAATAATGGTTCACAATCATATACCAATACATCTTGTAAGAACACAGCACAAAGTCAAGGACAAGGTTATTATGGATTACAATATTATTCATCTTCATCTGGACAATCACAATGCGGCACAAGTAGCACAATGCAACAAGCATTAAAATATGGTAAAGCAACAAATTGCACACAGTTGTCTGATGGTTCTTGGTCTGGTGGAGGATGGTCGAATGCAGTATATAACACGAATAGTCCACAAAGTAATTATTATTTAATTTTACAAGATGATGGTAATATGGTAATATATAGAGGAACTGGACCAAATGATAATCAAGGTTTAATATGGGCTTCAAACACGCAAAATTTACAACAACAAGCAAACACAACTTATGCAGCAGTGAATGGAAAATATTCTCAGAACTGGATTGCTTCTGGATCTACTTTAGCTCCAGGCGACTTTGTTGGATCTACAAATGGTAATTTAGCTTTGATTATGCAAACGGATGGAAATTTAGTATTATATACTTTTAAAAATACACTTAATTGTCAAAAAATGACAGATGGAAATATGGGTGGAGGCGTAAACGCCAATGCATTATATCAGTTAAGCGAAGTAGGTGTCCCAAGTAATATGGGACAGTTAGCATACATAGATGCAAATTCAGAATTACATACATATCCATCTTCACAAGTGTCTTTGTCAAATAAATATACAAATTTGTCTAATACAGATAGTTCTGGTAATGATATAGATGGAGTAACATATGGAAATGCTACTGTAGAACAATGTAGCATGACATGTAATGAACTACCTAACTGTTATGGTTTTGTATTTAATACTGAAGGTAATGTATGTAAACCTAAGAGCAGTGGAATGTATCCAATTGGACAAAAACAATATAATGTAAACTCTTCAACATATATTAGAGAAAGACAACCTACAAGTCCGCCATTAGGGGTTCCACAAAATTCAACAAATACAAATTCAGTTACTTATCAAAATTATGTAAATGGTGGAAATTTTAGTTCTTCATATGGATTAGCAAATGCTACTGAATCGCAAAAACAACAATTAGCTACTTTAGAACAGACTTTAAATGAATTAGCATCCAAATTATCTGGAACAAATACTGAATTGAGTAATTATAATAATTTAGTGGATGAACAATCTTTTATAAATTTAAATGGCATAAATAAATATTTGTTTAGTTTAAAAAATACAGATAGTAAAATAAATAAAATTAAAAACAATAAAAATGTTACTAATATATTAAAAGATAGCGATATTGTAGTATTACAAGAAAATTACGAATATTTATTTTGGGCAAGTGTAGCATTTGGAGTAGTATTAATATCTATGAATATTTTGAAATAATTATATAATTTATATTATCTTCATATAAATTATAATATATGTCATCAAATGAAAGTTCTAATTTTGAAAACAATAATCAACAAATATTAAACGATATTTACACTTTACAAACATTTGAACAAGAATTAATTACCAAACTAGGACAAAGTACAGATAGCACAATACAAGCTGAAATGATAACTAAAATAAATCAAATTTCAAATATGCGCATAAATTTATATCAAACGTTGAGTAATTTGAATACATTATATACAAATAATCTAACTTCAACACAATATACATTAAAAGACCAAACAGATGCTATTGCAATAATTGAAAGTGAATTAAATACTTCAAAAGAAAAACTAAATGAACTAGAACAAGATAAAACAAATAAAATACGTCTAATAGAAATTAATAATTATTATGGTGACAAATATCAAGAACATTCGTCATTAATGAAAATTATAATATTTACTTTAGTGCCTATTATTATTTTAGCAATACTGTATAATAAAGAAATTATTCCAACAAATATATATTATGGTTTAATAGCAATTGTTTCCGCAATTGGGGCTTATTTTCTATGGTATAGATATTTTTCTATTATAACTCGGGATTCTATGAATTATCAAGAATATGATTGGTATTTTAATGCAAGTAGTGCACCAAAAATTGCAGATTCAACTGTTGCAAGTGATCCGTGGGCGTCTAATTTAAATATTGGGTTAACATGTATAGGACAAGAATGTTGTTCGACTGGACAAACATATGATAGTTCTTTAAATCAATGTATAAGTGATACATCATGTACAGTTACGGAGTCTTTTGTTAATAATGTTTTAACAAAAAAAGAATACAAATATAAACCAGATATAAATTTAAATAGTAACTTAATATTACCACATAATAGTTAAATATAAATAATTATAAATAAATTATAAATAAATTATAAATAAATTGTAAATAATTATAAATAAATTATAAATAAATTATAAATAAAATATAAATAAATTATAAATAAATAATCATATCTAATTATCTATTTATTTTTCTTATGTTTGTATAATATAATATATTATGTCAAATTCAGCTACTTTTAATATAAATAATTTAAACTCTTTAATACAGCAAGCGAGTGCTACAATAGGTTGTGATACTAATTGTCAAAAACAGCGTAATATAGAACTTTTACACCAAAAAATGTTAGATGCTGAGGTAAACAATCTTACTTCTGAAAATCAATTACAAGTTGCAACTAAAAATTATATGACTGTAGCTGAAGGAACAACTGCGTATAACAGCTATTTAACAGATGATTTAACATCAAAGGCAACTCAAATTGCAGAAGTATTTCAAACAAATTTTAATAACGAATCTAATAATGTTAAAAGTAGTATTAATGTATACAATGGATTAGTAGCTAATTATAATAATGTAGAAGAATTACATGCTAAATATGTTAAGGAAAATGAAAAATTAGAAAAAGAATACAAGAAAAAAAACTTTGATACAATAACTAATGAGAGAAAAACACAATACCAAGATCAAGGGATTCAAAAATTACATGTTTATCATAAAATACTTTTTTACATATATATGATTGTTATAATTATGTTTATTATTTTTTGTTTCACAAGACAAAGTTCTTATAGTTGGAAAATTAAACTTGCGGTTGTTATTGCTTTTATTATACTATATTTTGTATCTTCATATTTGGTTTCATCTTTTATAAATGTATGTTATAAATTATATTCATTGCTTCCTAAAAATGTACATTTATCAATATAAAAATAAAAAATATAGTTTATTACTATTACCACGTTCTAAACATAATATATTATATAAAAAATAATATATTATATAAAAAATAATATATTATATAAAAAATAATATATTATATGACGTATACATTTTACATTTACAACTATTTTTTTATAATTCAGACATTTCGTCTGCATCTTCTTTTGGATATATAATTTTAACAGATGACCACCCAGTTGTTTTATGACATTGTCCAAACTTTTTATCCATGTAGTCATATAATTCTTGCCCTTTTGGAATTTTTCTTGTTCCTTGTTCTCTCTGAAACCATAATTTAAACTCTTGACCTAATTCAGTTTTCTTTATTCTATCTTTTGTATTATTTGTTTTTTCGATCATTTCAGAAATAAATGCAGCAATATGATCTTGACCTTTTCTGTAATTTTTAGATGCACTCATAACTACTTCACAATCTTCAACAAGTCCATCTGTTTCGAAAGCTCGATGAACAAGCATACTTGCAAATACTGGTGCGAATAATGGCAATTTATCTTTTAGAGATTTATCTTTTTTAAAAATGTATGGTGTATCATCTGTATGTGTCTCATCGTCATCTATAAATTTACTCATAAAATCGCATTTTCTTATTCTTCTCCAAGTGCCGTCATCGTTGCTGTCTACATCAAATAAATTATTTGTGCATACTACTAAATTAAATTGAGGTTCAAATACTTCAGATTCTGAATATAGACCTCTTGCTTGTATTGGATCTCCACCAGTAAGCTCCTTCATAATGCCTTCATTCAACTTTACTCCTTTAGACGGTTCTTGCATTACTGCATATCTGATTCCTTTTAACTTAAGAACTTCATCTGATGTTCCGCCAATTAATCCTCTTTTTTCTGTAACAAGTGTAATTGGAACTGTCCCTTTATATTCGCCTAATGTTGATGACATTAAATCAGCGAGAATTGATTTACCATTACTTCCACTGCCGTGATATACATTAAAAGTTTGATTTTTATTTGTTCCAATTAAACAAGAAGCTAAATGATCCCACATATATTTATTTAACTCCGGAATTGGAAAAAGTTTTTCCATGAAACTCAATATTTCTTCTGAAATATTATTATTATTTGTTTCTTTGCAAATCATATCGTAAGGCAAATAATCAATTCTAGTTGTTTTTGTAAGATAATCTTCCGGATACCCTTCTCTAAATACCTTTTTATTAAAATCTACAACACCATTATTAAAACATAACAAATATTTATTAGTATCCATTTTTTTAATAAACTCGCCATCATAAAATAATTCCATGGCTTCTCTCATTATATTATTTTTATCTTGAGTTTTTTTCAACTTTATTTTAATAGTTCCAATATTTTTCATTTTATTTTTAAGGAAAACTGCACGATCATCATTTGCGTCATAATGGTTAAACTCTTCTTGTAATTTATCACTTTTGTTTACATATAATCCATACATTTGCTTTGAAATAGCTTCTCTTAGGCTTAATCCTTTGTCTATGCACCATCTATGATTTTTAAAAACATACCATACCCCTTTTTTATCATAACTTACACATACATATTTATCTTTATACATTTGCTTTAAAACACGTGCTAAATCATATTCTGCAAACTCTTCTTTTGACTGCATATTTAAAGTTTCTTCAATGTAATAATCAATTGATGAATTTTTTACTTGTTCATAACCTTCTGGATTATATTGTTTTGCCCAATACATTATTGAACGACGTGTTACACCTTCTTTAGAAACATTAAAATATTTTTTCCATTGTACATATAAACTAGGAATAGTGTCATAGTCAAAATCAGATGCTTTACTTCTTAGACATACCCATGATAAAAATAGTCTCTCATCAGTGCGTTTTAAAGCAAATGCTACTTGTCTATTTAATAAATGTGACCCAGGACTGTAAAATTGTTCAGTCAAGACTTGTGTGTATTCATGTATTTCTTTTATTTCGTATTCATCTGGTTTTAGTTTGTTTAACATTAAATTAACTGCTTTATCTAATGTTTCTTTGTCGTGAATATCTTCATATGATATATATTCTTCATCCGAAGAAGTATCATCATTTGATTTATAAAGTCTATTAATTTTTATTTTACTTGATATTTTTTGTTTTATATTTTTTTTACTCAACTTTGCATTATACTCATCTAATATTTTTGGATTTAGCTCGAACTTTGGATTTGAATCATTTTGCACAGATAATTTTATAAAGTTTTCTTTTAAATTAAAATCATCAATGTTTTGTTCATTCATCATAAATTCACCATCTGTTTTATCATAAGATATCACATAGTGTTGTGTAAGTTCATATGCATCATTACCAGGTTTCCTTGAGCCGTATAATTGCCAATTTATGCAACCTTTACTAATTCCTTCATCTAATACAGAAGGCCAATCATTTTGCAAAGGCAAATCCCAAATTTCGTGTATTTTATTTAAAATTTTATTACGAATTATTTGTTGCATTACAAAATCAATTTGAATATTTATAAACATATGTATTCCATCTTTTGTTAATGATTTGTCAGTTAATCTATTTACATTTGGTTTTTCAAATATAAATATATCAAATGATTTATTTTCTTCAAATATAAAACAATTTTTTAATTCTTCTAAATAAATAAGAATCATATCTTGAATATGCTCTGATGTGTGTTGACGTGTTTCTATGTCATAGCTATATCTAAAATCAAAATCGAGTGCCATCGTTCCGCCATATTCAAGCTGTTTTTCTGTCAAATATTCTTTTTTTTTATTAACAAAAATATGTTCGTAATATAATTTGTAAAATTCTTGTATATCTTCTTTTGGTATAACATATGAACCACCATATATATTTAATTCGTCATTTGGAATTCTAGTATGGGTTATTGCCTTTCCTACATTATTTTTAGCACTATGCTTTGCTAAAAACTCATTTAAATCTTTAAATTGTGACGTTAATATCATTGTATTGTTATTCATATGTTATTATAATATATTAACAATTTTTTATTTCATTTTTTTAATTTAATAATTTACATTATTAAATTAATATAAACAAATATTATTATCTTGTTGTATAATGACAAAATTTGTATCAAAAGAAACCGTTAATAGATTGTTAAAAGACGTAAAACAAATAATGGCGAATCCTCTTACAGAAAATGGTATATATTATATTCATGACGAGTGTGACATGTTAAAAGGGTATGCTCTTATAGTTGGACCATCCGAAACGCCTTATTTTGGTGGTTATTATTTTTTTGAGTTATACTATCCTCAAGATTATCCTCATAACCCACCTAAGGTTGTGTATTGCACAAATGGTGAAGATATTAGATTTAATCCCAATTTATATAAATGTGGAAGAGTATGTATATCTTTGTTAAATACGTGGCGCGGCGAACAATGGACATCTTGTCAAACTATATCTACAATTTTACTAACATTATGTAGTTTACTTTGTCAAAATCCTTTATTGAACGAGCCAGGTGTAAATTTATCACACCCAGATGTTTTAACATATAATGAAATTATTGAATATGAAAATTTAAATGTAGCTGTGTGCGATATAATTAATAAAAAAACATCTTCACAAATGGATTTCTTTGAAATGTTTGAATCATTTATAATTGAAAATTTTATTAAAAATTGTGATAAAATGATTGAAATAGCTAAGGAAAAAAGTATTACTGAATTTACTGAACAAAAATTATTAAAAACAACATTTTATCAAATGAATGTTAAAATTAATTATTTTAAACTTATAGATAAACTATTAGATTGTAAAAATAAAAGAATTCCAAAGTAAATCTATAAATGTAATATAATTTTAAAAATAAATATAATTGTTTATAAAATAAAATTGAAATAAAACAATAAATAATATAAACCTATATTATATATTAATAAATATGCATTTCTGTACTAACTGTGATAATATGTATTACATCCGAATTAATGCAGATGATTCAAATACATTGGTATATTATTGTCGTAATTGTGGAAATGAAGATAAATTGCTATCAGTAAATAACGTATGTGTATCTAAAACACAAATTAAAAAAGCAGATAATTCATTTAATCATATAATTAATAAATATACTAAATTAGATCCTACATTACCAAGAATAAACAATATTATGTGCCCAAATCCAGATTGTAACACAAATAAAGGAGATAAAGAAAGAGAAATTATATATATTCGTTATGATGATACAAATATGAAATACATTTATTTATGTAGTGAATGCAATACAGTGTGGCAAACAAACAGCGTAGCATAATTATTTATTATAATCGTAATGATACAACAATTATACTAAAATTAATTTATCTAGTCATCTTCTTTCCTCTCTTTAAAATAATTAAATATATCTTCTTTAAATTTTTCACTCATCATACTAGTAGGAATTATTATTCCAAATGGATCATATGTTATATGTTCTTTAGGAGAATATTTATGTTCCATCAAAATTTTCCATCTATCAGTGTATCTACGATTTTGTTTTGTTCCATGATAATGATGCCTAACCACTCCAGGAACATATCCGAGTTTTAAATTAGTTGTTTTTTTTTGATACTCTAACATACTATTATTATAATCATCTGAGTAATTTATATTTTTAATAATCTTACATGCACCAATAAAAGAAAGAGCCATAACATTATCTCCAGATCCTAATATTCCTTTATCATATAGCCCTCCTATTTTTTCGTATGCTTCTCTAGTTATAGCCCATGCATAACCCGGATGCCAATAGTCAACCTTTTTTGTTGTATATTTTTTATTTTTACAATAATTATATCCAAAACCGTTAAATATATTTAATGTGGTATTATCAAAATTCATATCAATGCAAAGATTAAATATCTGAACCACATCTTTATAACCATTTAATATTTTTAAGGTATCGGTAGCCCATGTGTAGCTCTCAAATTCAATATCTGCGTCAATCCATGCAAATGCCTTATAATCTTGTGGAAGTAAATATTTAACAGCTAAATTTATCATATTTTCTTTGTGCCATAAAGGCACATTTGTTTTAATTTGTAGATGAGTTTTATTGTTTACATCTGTAACAAAATATTTTTGATTTTCATATATTAATTCAACTATATATAAGTTTACACAATCTTCTTCTTTCATTCTATCAACAAACTCTTTTAATAACTTGTATCTTTTTAAATATAAACATGGATTTGAGACAACAATAATAACATTTAGTTTATCTTCTATTGGAAGATTATTTTTTAAAATATTTTTTAAAGTTGTATTATTATTATTATCGTTATTATTATTTAAATTGCGTTTAATACAAATATTTACTTCAATATCATCTATTTCAACATCGTTGCCAACTACAGTCATTATATAAGTTATTTATGATATTTTTTTAAATTGTTTATTGAATTATTCAACTATTTTATTTATATTTAGTTTTATATAAAATTGAAATAATATTTTTTTAATTTATTTAAAGTATTATTTAAAAGTATCTTTAGTAATTATAAAATAATGAGCGATTATTCTTCATACAGTGATAACAGTGATAGTGATAATGATAGTTATGGTGGCAATAATATTAAACCAACTAATCGTCTAAATACTTTACCTAATAAAGCAAAGGTAAATCCATTATCTTCTGAAAGTTATTTTGACTTTGACAGCACTCCATATCTCGGAGGTGCAAATGGTTCAGATGATGAAAAAGATATTGAAGAAGCTGAAATTGATCAAGATATTGAAGAAGGTGAAGAACTAGATGCAGAAGAAGGTGAAATTATTGAAAAACAAAATGATAACGAAGATATAGATGAAGATGAAATAGGCGACGATGAAGATAATGATATTGATGAGTATATTGATGATGAAAATGAACCTATAGTCAATTCTAAAACTACTGAAAATAAACAAAATAAAAATATTAATAATAATGCTTCTAACAAAAAAGCAAAATCTGCACCAATTCCAAATTTGTCTGATTATGATTCAGACAACGATGATGACGATGAAGATGAAATTGATGAAAATTATTTACAAAAATTTGATACAAATATTAAAAAAAATTATATAGACGAATTTCATCAAGAATGTTTTAGTCATAATTATGATGAAATCTCAAAAATGACTACAGTAGTTAGAGATGCATATGGTATTATTATTGACCCATTACATAAAACTATACCATACTTAACTAAATATGAAAGAACAAGAATACTAGGACAACGCGCAAAACAAATTGAACAACTTAAAGAAGGTGACAAACCATTTGTAAAAGTTCCAGAAAATATAATAGATGGGTATATTATAGCAGAATTAGAGCTTCAACAAAAAAAAATACCATTTATTATTAGACGTCCATTACCAAGCGGAGGATGTGAATATTGGAATTTAAAAGATTTAGAAATTATATCTTTTTAGGTAATAAATAATAATAAATAAAATATCATGTTATTTATAGCTGTAGTAAATATAAAAATATTTATTTAAAATGTATTAAATGTTTTGTTATAATTTATTGTATACATGGTTGAAAACATAATAAAATTAGGGTTTAATTTTTTATTTGGAATTGCAAGTGTTTTTGGTATAGGTTATGTTTATTCTTGTATTAAAAATATTGATCACCAAAAATATCAAGATAATCGTGTAAAGCATGATTATATTTTAGAACTTATTAAAAAAACAGATATAATTATAAAGCAAAACGAAAAAATAATAAATGAAAATGAAAAAATATTGTTAAGATTAAATACTATAACAGATAGTTTACACTTTAACAACAAAATAATTACTGAACAATATGAAAATATACAAAATATAATGTTAAAATTAATAATAGATAATCCTCCAACCCCAAAACATAAAAAAGACACTCTTGATTGTGAAAAAGAAGAATATGACATGATACATCATAATAAATTAACAGATACCATAATACCTAATAATACGATTGCAACAAATAGCAACAATAAAGGTATTTTTGGTCTTTTTTAAATTGTATAAATAATGTAAAAAATTGTATATATTAAATATATGAAAAATATATTTGGAATATTAAGTAATTGTCTAAATACTTTTATGAATTTTATATTATGTAAAATAAGACCAATATATAGTGATAAACAACAATACATTAATGATGATAATGATAAGTTTGTTTATTCCAGTTTAGTACACCAACACCCCGTAATTTTATTATAAAAAGTATTTATAAAATCAATAGATTTAATTAAGAAATAACTATGTAAAACATATAAACCTATTTTTTCATATATTATATTGTATTATATGAAAATTGCATTATGTTTTATTATTAATTATGATCATATTTTAAATAAAGAACATATATGGAGAGAATGGATAGAACCTAATAAAGATATAATAAATGTTTATTTTTATTATGCTGATTTAACTAAAATAAAATCAGAATGGATACGTAAGCATGCTATACCCACAAATTTAATAAAAGAAACCAGTTACTATCACGTAATTCCGGCATATTTATCTATTATGAAATATGCATATAATAATGATAAATATAATTCGTGGTTTTGCATGCTTACTGATTCTTGTTGTCCAATTATCTCTCCTCAAAGATTTAAGTATTTATTTTATAATTATTATAATAAAAGTATAATTACGTGTAAAACTGCATGGTGGAATGTATCATTTCATAAAAGAGCAAATTTGGCGTTATTACCCCAAGAATTACATTTAGCAAATGATGCATGGTTTATATTAAATAGACAAAATGTGTCACAATGTGTAAATTTTATATACACACATAAAAAAATAACGAGTGTTATTTGTTCTGGAGGATTAGCAAATGAAAGCCTATTTGCAATTATTTTATATGTTTATGGTGAATTTAATAATATAATTAATTGTTCAACACATATTATAGATTGGTGCAGAAGATCATCTACAACGAGTCCTCATATATTTAAAGATGGAGACAAATTGGATATTGATATAATTGAAAAAACGTTGAAAGAAAATGGTTATACAATATTTATAAGAAAAGTATCATCCGAATTTTCAGATGATATTTTGCGTAAATACATATATGAATATTCAAAAGATGCTGATGATGATAAACAACTTATACTTAAAGACCCTTTTGCTCTAATCAAAACATATAATTTATTTTTAAACTGTATTAAAATTTCTTTCGGATTATTATTTGTATATTTTTTATTTTTTATCTTCTTTTTGTTTACTTGAATCTGTAAAAGATGGTATTTGAGTTATTCCTCTTCCGATAATTAGTGCATGAATATCTTGAGTTCCTTCATATGTATTTACTGCTTCAAGATTCAACATATGTCTTATTATATGATATTCGTCTGATATACCATTTCCACCTAGCATATCTCTAGCATTTCTTGCAATATTTAATGATTTTAAACAATTATTTCTTTTTATAATAGAAATATTTTCTGGAATGGATATATTTTCATCCAACAATCTTCCGACTCTTAAAGATGCTTGAAGACCAATGGTTATCTCTGATAACATTTCAGTAAGTTTTAATTGAACAATTTGATTTGCAGCAAGTGGTCTATTAAATTGTTTTCTATCCAAACAATATTCTCTTGCTCTTAAATAACAATCTTCGGCAGCACCAAGAACCCCCCAAGAAATGCCATATCTAGCATTGTTAAGACATGAAAAAGGACCTTTTAACCCTTTAATGTTCGGAAGCATATTTTCTTTTGGAACTATAACATTATCCATAAAAATCATACCAGTATTTGAAGTTCGTAATGAAAATTTACCTTCAATTTTAGGACATGATATTCCTTTCATATTTTTTTCTAATATAAATCCTCTTATATCATTATTTTCATCTTTTGCCCAAATTATAAATATATCTGCTATAGGAGAATTTGTAATCCAATTTTTACTACCGTTTAAAATATAGTTACCGTCTTTAAAAATAGCTTTTGTTTTCATTCCAGCTGGGTCACTTCCATGATCTGGTTCAGTTAAACCAAAACAACCAATAATGTTACCTTTTGCTAATTTAGGCAAATATTGATCTTTTTGTTCTTGTGAGCCAAATTTATATATAGGAAACATAACTAATGAAGATTGGACACTAGCACAACTTCTATAACCACTATCAATTCTTTCTATTTCTCGCATAATTAAACCATATGAAACATAATTTACTCCAGAGCACCCATAACCATTTAGTGTAGGACCTAATAAACCAATATTTCCCATTTCTTTCATTATATTTTTATCAAATGTTTCATTTCTAAATGATGAGACAACATTTGGCAATAAATAGTTTTTTGAAAAATTATATGCTACATCTTTAATATATTTTTCATCATCTGTTAATTGTTTTTCTAATAAAAATGGATCTTTATAATTAAAAATATTTCTTGAAATTAAATTATTAATTTTAAGTTTTTTAAAATTATTATATCTAATAAACATGTTATTATATAAAAAATATTCTTTATATAAATATTATTTATATAATAGTATCAATTATTTATTTTGTATAATATATAATGAATGATTATCTTTATCATGGCACATCAACCGCATATTTAATAAATTTATAAATTTTTTAACTCGTTTTCCATCTTTGTCCACAATCTATACATGTTACAAAAATAGTCATAGGTTCATCTGCAGATCTCGTTTGTTGTAAATAATATGTACATTTATTTGATTTACATTTTCTGCAAGTAAATGTATCTGTAGCTGCCTCCAAATTTGTCTCAAATTTATACTGGTCTCTTTTACTTTTAGCATTTATGAGCTCAGTCCATTTACTAGGAGATAAATCTTGATGTGTCATAAATGCAACTGTATGAGGTTTAATTGTTTCGTTATTTATTTGTTCAATTATATTTTCATTTAAATTTAAATAAATACTACGAAGTCTATCTAAATAGATTTGCACAAACCCCTTATTATCCCATTTTTTAACAATTTTTTTAAGGTCTGCTTCTTTTATTGAGTAATTAAAAATTCCTTTTTCTAAATTTAGACTATTTTTTTCATTCTTTAGAACTTCATTAAGTTTTTGTCTAACATTTTCTCTGAAAAGAATTGGATTATCTATCGTTTTAATTGACATTGGCAAATATGATTATTTACAATAATTATATTTAAATTCTATTTATTTTGATTATATTTTACTTGATATAAATCTAAATTATTTATATCAATTTTATTTAAAACTCAAAAAAATATACTAATATATTACAAAATACATTTCTAGAACAATTTCTAATCTGCGTAATCATAACTTTCTTCACTTAATTCAGCACCATCTTCCTCACAGACAGACTCATCTTTTTCTTTTACAACAGCATTATTTGTTTTATTAGTTTTAGTCTGTTTTATACAACTAGTATATTCTCCAGTATCTTCTGATACATCACTATTTGAATCACATGTTTCATCGTCATCATCATATACGCTACTACTATCATCTACAACAAATCCGTCTTTTAAATAACCTTGTTTTGTTTTTTTCTCTTTAGGAATATGTTTTAATTCGTCTTCTTCTTCTTCATCTTCTAATGCAGTAGCATTTAAATCTTCGAAACCTCCAAATAATCTTTCATATATTTTTTCCCACATAGGTACAGATAAATTTGTGTAAGTTTTAATTCCATTTTCATTTCTTGTTGTTGCTACAATAGCACAATTTCCAAAAAACAATTTACTATCAATTGGAGGTGGAAAATCGTATTTATTTTCACTATTTGCTCTTCCATCGCTTTTAGCAAACAATTGTATAGTGTATTTATTATTTTCATATTTAACATTCCATTCTGTTTGTTGAACAAAATTATCTGATTTTTTAAATCCACACTTTTTAAATAATTCTTCTTTTTTAAAATCTTTAACTAAAAGCGATTTTAAGACACCAGATTTTTCAACGATAACAATATTTAATGAACACGCCATGCAAATAATATAGTATATACAAAAAAGTATAATATGTTTAAATAGTTTATATAATATAATTAATTATAATATTTTTGTATGTATTTTAGCAAAAATATACATTATATAATGATACAAAAACTTTCAATATATTATAAATAATAATCTACATCATTATAATGAACATCATTTAATTTTATAATCATCACTTTTATGCTTAATATACTATGTAGAGTTATTTTATTAGGTGTTTTATTTTTATATTAGTATATAATATAAGTATAAATGTTTTCTTATGTAATAAATAATCCTAATAATTTTGTAATTAAGAATGATTATTTTATAATACCATTTGGTCATAGATGCACATCTGCATTAGCGTGTAAATATGCTAATATTCGTAAGTGCTCATTACCATTTGATTGGTGTTTCACATTATTTCCAAATAAAATTCAAAAAGTATTAGAAAATAATTTTGACGATTTTATTCCTAATGTGCATAATGGTATTTTTCATAATAAATATGGGTTTGAGTTGGCACATTTTAATACTGATATTAATAAGGGGATTGAAGAATATAAAAGAAGAATTGATAGATTTATTGATATTATAAATCAACCTAAAAAAATATATTTTGTTTATATTGACGAAGATTATTTAGGTAGTAAAAGTTATCGTGAAGATGAATTCAATGATAAAATTTTTAATGAAATGTTAGAACTTGAAAAATTTATTAAATGTAAATATATAAATATTGATTATAATGTATTGTACATTAATTTCAAACATCATAATATACCTAGAAATTCTAATATAATAAATATTGTAGTACACCCAACTAATTTATATGATACGCCTAGCAGTGAACAATGTTGGAACTTCAGATATTATTGTGGCAAAATATTAGCAGAATTGTTTAATATTAGTTTAACTTTAAATTTCAAACCTGATGTTAATATTTATAATAATTAATCATGTTTTACACCTTTTATCATTTTAAATAGGCGTTTTAAATGATAAAAGGTATAAAAAAATAAAATATCATAATACTATTTAAATTGTGTTTATATGGTCCAAACTAAAACTATTTATATAATATGTTATTCTGGATATTTCAAGCTATTTTAATTTCTTTAGTATTAATAAGTTTAATTCATTATTTTATAAATTATTTTAAAAATACATTGACAGTTCCTAAAGTAAAAGATTTAGTAAATTTACCCACTAAAAAATACGAAAATATTTATAATACTATTTTAAATAAAGAAAAAGAAGATAGTAATGAAATGAAAAATGAATTAAAAAATTTTTTAAAAAAACAGCTCAATGATACAAATAATACAGATTCACACATTGACAATACAAACTTAAATTATACAAATATAGACACTATAAATATGGGAGCTACTGAAATATCTCAATTAGATTCATATATAGTAACTAACGACCCTAATAATGTAAATAATTTTAATATAAGTGAATCAAATAGTATAGATAATCTTTACATAAATAATTCTTATATAAGTGATATAAAGATTTAATGATATAAATATTAATCCTTGTATATATAATGATAAACTCTACAGAATATCAACAAATACTAAACAATTTACCTCATATAAAACTTTCTTATGAAAATATTATACATAACAAAGTTTATAATGCAGATATATTATTAGCAATACCTAAAGGTATTAAAAGTTTTGTTTGGTTTACTACATACCACAAACAAAATGTATGTTTTATTATGGAATTAAATGAAAATAAAAAAATACATATAATTAAAAAAATTAAAGTATCGTTTAGTTCTGATTTAGCTAACGGGTCTGGAACAATTTTTTATGGAACAAAAATGTATTATTTAAATAATCATTTTTTTATAATTGAAGACATATTTTATCATAAAGGTATTAATGTATCTACTAATAATTGGCATAACAAATTTTTATTATTCAAACAAATATTAGAGAACAATATAAAACAAAAATGTTATTATACTACATTTATGTTACCAGTAATGGATACTGTATATGATAATTTAATAAATAAAATAACTAATCTAAAATATAAAATACAAACAATACAATTCAAACAATTTACAGATTTTAATACATTTTCATATATGCACCATGAAAAATTAAACAACCTATTAAATAATAATAATAATAATAATTACATAAATAATAAAATTATAAATAATAACATAATTAACAAAATTTATACAAACAAACATCAAAATATTATTCAAAAAAATAGTAAAGAGAGAAAATTTATAGTGTTCAACGTTAAACCAGATATTCAAAATGATATATATCATTTATATTGTTACAATAATGACAATTTAGTATTATATGATACAGCAAATATACCAAATTTTAAGACAAGTGTTATGATGAATAAGTTATTTAGAACAATAAAAGAAAATGATAATTTAGATTATTTGGAAGAAAGTGATAATGAAGATGAATTTGAAAATGAAAATAATAACAAATTTGTTAATTTAAAACAATCATATAATATGTGCTGTTCATACAATTATAAATTTAAGAAATGGACTCCTATACAACTATCTAATAATAATTTTGATAAAATTGTTGAATTAAAAGAAATAGAGTGTTTAATAAATAATTAAATAATCTCGTATAATATTTTATAATTATATATTTTATACAAATATATACATGTCACAATCTTCTAAACCAGATATTACTTTTTATTATAGTGTAGATACTGAATTGGGTGCTACATTTGAACAACAACCCATAGGACCAAACATTATTCAATATTTTAAAGCACCATTATATGACGTTATTCCTTCGGTTTCACCTAATTTAGGCACGAGTATTGGATCAACAACTTTTACAACAACATTATTTGATATAAATAATACTACTGGAAATTATGATACAATAGAAATAGGAGTATTTTATTTACCAAATGGGTCAATAACATTTACGCCAAATATATTATTTATTAAAGATGATAAAACTGGATATTATTTAGCACCAGCAGATACTACAAATGTTTATAATATTTTATCCGGTACGGACGAGTATTTAAATTGTAAAGGGTTTATTGAAATTATTACAGATGCTGCAAATATTATTAGAACTATAAATATTTATTTTCTAAAAACATTTACAGCAACTGCATCCGCATCAGCTACTAAAATAGATTGTGATGGAAATATAACAACAGTGACAGAAACTGCGAGTGCGTCATCACTTATTTCTGCAGAAGACGCACAACAAATAGCTAAAACAGTAGCACAAGGATTAGTGAATGCATTAACATAAATAAGTAATTCATAAAATAACAAAAAATATAATTATAATAAAAATATAATCATATTATATATGTCAATAGACTATAAATCATCTGGATTTCCTTTAAGTAATATTAATGGAAATTATGTAAATACATATAATACACATAACCCAAGTATTTTTAGCAGTAATACAGTTCCCGGACTTCCCGGGTTAGCTGGTTCAAAAAATAATGTGGATGCAGCGGATGGTAAAGTCCAAGGTATTTGTGTATTTAAGGGCGGTTCAAAATCTTCAAAAAGAAAAATAAAAAATATTAGTAAAAGGTATAAGATGCATCGCAAAAGAAAAACAATTAAAAAAAGTTTAAAAAATAAATCAAAATTAAGAATAACAAAAAGAAAATTTTCGCGTAAAAGAAAATTGCGTGGCGGATACAGTCAATATCAAAATAATTTACCAATGACACCATCTTATTCTGTTGTTGGAAATGGAGGTTCAAATATTCCTACATATAAAATGTTGTCAAATTGTGTGAACTGTGTAGATAATTACAACCATTTTACTGGTAAAGGTTTTCCAAGTAGAGGACATTAATTTTTATTTATTTATTCTATTTATTATTTATTTCATTTATTATTTATTTTATTTATTATTTATTTTATTTATTATTTATTTCTTTTTTTATAAACAAATTGGAACATTATTTGGGAGTTCATCTTCAACTTCACAAGTATCATCATATTCACTATCAGAATCTTGTGTAATACTAACGTCTGTGGAACTATTGCTTTTAATAGATGAATTTTTAAATTGCTTCATTATATTTGTTTTATTACAAGTTAATGTATTATTATTTATATTACCTACTATTTTAGGCTTATAAATACTTTTCCATGAAGTATTAGAACCATTATAATCAATACTACTTGTTCCAATTATTTCATAATTTTGTTTTTTATAATATGCTTTACGTTTTAACCATTGTCTTTGAAACACATCATGAGTATCAACAAAATCATATATAATAGGTTGTTTAGTTGCATGTTTTGCTCGTAATATTCTACCAACTGTTTGCACTATATCTGTTTTTGGAGTTATTAAAAATTCAGAATTTAATGATGGAATATCAAGACCTTCTTGCGCCATTTGATAACTACTTAAAATGATTTGTTTTTTTTCGCTTTTTTTTAGTTCAGCTTCACTCATTCCGCCTACATAATAACCTACAGATGCTAAATTTTTACACACTATTTTATTATACATATATTCTAAAACATTTAAATTATGCGCCATAACAATTGTATGAGTATCCTCAATTGGTTTTACATAAGGATTTTCAATATAATTTTGTTCAAATGCTAATACTTTTAAACAATACGGACATTTGGGACGCTTTTTTGTTTTTTTAGCGGTTACTGATGAAGATGTGTTACTTATAAATTTATTATTTATTTCTAACACTGGTTCTTTAGCAGTTTCAACAATTTTATTTAAACAATGCAAACAATATTTTACTGTATTGCAGCAAGTATTTTTCAACAGATAATTTGTATTTTTTCCGCATATTTCACAAGGTGGACAATTATTGTCCATATTAGTTTTATGTTGATTAATAATATTTATATCTACATTTTCAACTTGAATAAAATCTACAAGAGTTTTTATTATAAATTCTGTTCTTTTATTGTAAGAACATAATTTACTTATCATAGAACTAATTTGAGGATTTCCTCTATAATCTAAAATAGTATTGTTAAAATCTTCGTCATTACATTTATATGTTAATACTTTAACTAATAAATTATCTTCACTTTTTCTCTCTACTTTATAAATTATATTCCCTAAAAACATTTTAAAAACATGAGTTGTTCCATCTTTCCTTTCCATAGTAGCAGATAATCCAAGCATATATTTCGTTACAATTTTAAATAAGGCAGTAGAAAACGTTTGACTGGATATATGATGAACTTCATCTATTATAGTTAGTCCGAATTCATCAAATACTTCTTGAGGATAATCTTTAGATACTAAACTTTGAAGCATACAAAGAACAATATCCTTATCTTTTATGTCTATAGTAGGACCTTGTATTTTTCCTATTTTTGCTGTTGGTAAAAATTGGCTTATTCTCTCTATCCATTGATTTAACAAAAATTCTTTATGAACAATAACAATTGTTTTCTTTTTTAATTGAGATAAAATATATAATGATGCACTTGTTTTGCCCCATGCACAAGGTAATTCTAGTAACCCTCCACCATACTGTTCTTTTATACAATGATTTATGTACTCATTAACAACTGGTGTTTGATATTCACGTAACTGTCCATTAAATGCAATATTTATGTTTATGCCTTCACTAATTTTTATTTTAGACGGTTTTCCAAAATTTTGTATTCCATAATAATGTGGAACATATAATTTATTTCCAGATTCTCTATATACCGGAAATGATTTATTATCACTATTTATACCATGTGTAAATGGTTTTATTAATAAATCATTTCTAATTTGTTTTTGTTGTTCAATACTTAATTGTTCTTTCAATAATGTATAACCTTTTTGTCCTAAATATGTATTTAAATTCATTTTAAGGTATAATATATTTAGAACAAACTATTTATGTTGTTTTCATAATTTTATAAAAAGGCAGCAATAATATTTATAGTAATTATAATATAATTTATGTATGTGATTAAATAAAATATATTAATATGATATATGGATAGTTTTTCAGAATTATTTAAAAAAGAACATATGTCTGAATTAGTTCTTGCAATTTTATTTATAATTTATTTGATAATGGGTTATAAGACACCAGAACCGATCGCCACAATGGTTGATACTTTAGTTGGGAAAATTACGATAATTATTATAGTAATTTATATGTTTATTAAACTGAATCCTATATTGGCAGTTCTCGCATTATTTGTTGGATTCGATTTAATTCGTCGATCATCAATAACAACTGGTATAGATGCATTAAAGAAATATGCACCAAGTGAAGAAAAAAAACAATCGCAATTTACAGCATATAATCAGTTTCCATATACTTTAGAACAAGAAGTAGTTAGTAAAATGGCGCCAATTGTAAAATCCGGGGCAAGTTTAACAAAAGCTTCATATAAACCTTCTTTGGATTATACGTATGATGCGGCTTCAATCACAAAAGCTTAGACATAAAAATAACAAATTTAATAAATAATATTACAAACAAGCAAAAATATAATATTATTTATAATTTGATTTTATTTATTTACATTTGATTTAACTGATTTTTGTAGATTGCTAATAATTTCTTTTGTAGTTTTTTTTGATGTAAAATACTTATACAAATAGTTTAACAAAAATATAGTGGCTATAAATATTATACACCCAATTATAAATTGAATTACTTGTAATGCTCCACTTGAAGATAAATCATATGATACATCTGGTTTTACATAACCTACTGCAACTTCATCAGTTGATGTACCAGTAGGTTGGCATGAAATATAAATATCTCCAGACGCTCCACTTGATGAACTATTTGGACCATTTAAATTATAAAATAACATTTCGCCCGGTGTAGACATAGGAAATTGAGATATCATATTGCTTAAACTATTTAATGTTGTTTCGTTTACTTGGATCGCATCATTAATGCCAAATACAATATAGTCTCCTTGTCCAATTTTATTTGTGTTTGTATATGAAAAAAACGGCTTAATCGGAACTATATTTTCTAGATTTACTGTAAATGTTAAATTTGTAGATTGTCCGGGTTGATTTGCATTTGAAGATACTGCATTAATTATATCTGAAATCAATGACTGAGAACTAGATGAACTTACTAATGGAACGCAAACATATAAATTTTCACCTCCAGATACTGGCGTATGTCCAATTACAATTTCTGCATTTGCATTTGTAGAGTTAAATATGTGTATAGATGGTGAATAAATTTTGATATTTGACACATTATAAGAATTATTATTGTATATTATTGTTTGTCCACTTGTATTATCATAAGTCAATTGTATATAATATTGTTTATTTGTAGCAACAACATTGCTTTCAGAATACTTAAAATTGTATGAACATTTTAAATCACAATTTCCTTGAACATTATCTTGTGATATATTTATAGAAGTATTTATGGAAGAATTGTTCATGGAAGACATTTAATATAATTATATAAATAAAAATATTATTTTATTATATAATAATGAATTTAACTAAAGGTAGAAAACATAAATTGTGTAAAAATAAAAAACAAACACAAAAAAAAAAAAAAACTAAAAAAAAAACTAAAA
>Ga0214921_10001321_pt1 | contig 42815 bp, 44 predicted proteins | sample LL1505_MetaG_FD_177992 | JGI IMG/M metagenome (GOLD analysis project Ga0214921, IMG submission 177992) | Freshwater microbial communities from Lake Lanier, Atlanta, Georgia, United States - LL-1505 | ecosystem: Environmental > Aquatic > Freshwater > Lake | place: USA: Georgia | collected...
CACCAGAAGAAATCGTGGCCAGCCTCAAAAAGGGCCTGTACGCCGTCAACTTTGGTGGCGGTCAGGTGGACATCACTTCTGGCAAATTTGTGTTTTCTACTTCGCAGGCCTATTGGGTGGAAAACGGAAAGATCCAATACCCTGTCAAAGGCGCTACCTTGGTCGGCAATGGCCCAGACGCTTTGACCCGTGTGAGTTTGATAGGCAATGACATGGCCCTCGACTCAGGCGTTGGCACCTGCGGCAAAGAAGGCCAAAGCGTGCCGGTTGGTGTCGGCCAACCCACTTTGCGCATCGATGGATTGACGGTTGGTGGAACCGCATAAAAAAATGTAAAACTCGACTGTGATACATTTCAGCCCATGAATTCAGCCAAGTTTTATTTTGCTTACTTTTTTATCTCACGCCCCCATGGCGGTCGAGAGGTATGAACGTAAGCAAACGCTCTGAACTCCCTAACCAACCGCCGAATCCCTCGGCGGTTTTTTTTTGCAGGTACACACCATGAAACACAGCCACGAAACCTTTTATCCCACATCTGTTGAGAAAACCAGTCAGACCGACGACCAACGGATTAAGGACATCACCGTGCTACCACCTCCCGAACATTTGATTCGCTTCTTTCCTATTCAGGGCACGCCCGTTGAAAAGCTGATCACCCAGACCCGCAAAAATATCCACAACATCATGCATGGCAAGGACGATCGCTTGCTTGTCGTCATTGGCCCTTGCTCCATCCACGACCCAGCTGCTGCGCTGGAATACGCGCGCCGCTTGAAGCCTTTGCGCGACCAATACGCCAGTACATTGGAAATCGTGATGCGCGTGTATTTCGAAAAACCGCGCACCACCGTGGGATGGAAGGGCTTGATCAACGATCCTTACCTCGACGAGAGCTACCGCATCGACGAAGGCCTGCGCATCGCGCGGCAGTTGCTGATTGAGATCAACCGTCTTGGCCTGCCTGCTGGCAGCGAGTTTTTAGACGCCATCAGTCCGCAATACATTGGCGACTTGATCGCTTGGGGCGCGATTGGCGCGCGTACGACTGAGAGCCAGGTTCACCGCGAATTGGCCTCGGGCTTGTCGGCGCCGATTGGTTTTAAAAACGGAACCGACGGCAATATCAAGATCGCAACAGACGCCATTCAGGCTGCTGCAGGCGGCCACCACTTTTTATCGGTCCATAAAAACGGCCAAGTCGCGATTGTGCAAACCAAGGGCAACAAAGACTGCCACATCATTTTACGTGGCGGTAAAGCCCCTAACTATGACGCAGCAAGTGTGAATGCAGCGTGCCAAGAATTAGAAAAAGCCAAGTTGCCCGCGCGCTTGATGGTCGACTGTAGCCACGCCAACAGCAGCAAGCAGCACGAACGCCAAAACGATGTCACACAAGACATTGCCAAGCAAATCCGCTCGGGTTCACAGCATGTATTTGGAGTGATGATCGAGAGCCATTTGCAAGGTGGCGCCCAAAAATTCACACCTGGTAAAGATAACGTGGGCAAACTCGAATTCGGCAAGAGCATTACGGACGCCTGTTTGGGATGGGACGATTCGGCAAATTGCTTGAAGGTATTGTCTGAGGCGGTGGCAGCTAGACGTTGAAAATTTTGTAGTGCGTTGCTTGGGTGGGATTTGTCAACCAAGCGCTTTCAAAAGCTTGTCGTGAATGCCCCCAAACCCGCCGTTGCTCATACAGAGCACATGGTCACCGGCTTGAGCAGCGGTGACCACTTGTGCGATGACTTCGTCGACGGTTTTTCCAACCAGCGCACGTGCGCCCATATCAGCCAATGCTTCCTTGGCATCCCAGTCTAAGCCGCCTGAGTGGCAGATGGCCAAGTTGGCTTCTTCCAAACTCCAAGGCAATTGGGACTTCATGGTTCCGAGTTTCATGGTGTTACTACGTGGCTCGAACACCGCCAAGATGCGCACATTCGGCCCGACTTTGCGTCGCAAGCCGTCGAGAGTTGTGCGTATCGCCGTAGGGTGATGCGCAAAATCGTCGTAGACGGTGATCACCCCGTCCGCACGTGCCACCGTGCCCCGCACTTCCATACGTCTGCGGACATTTTGAAAACTTGCTAAAGCTTCAGCGGCTTGGGGTACGGATACACCCACATGCTCAGCAGCGATGATGGCGGCCAGAGCATTGAGTTGGTTGTGCACGCCCGTGATGTCCCAGCGCACGCGTGCCAATTCTTTGCCTTGGTGAATAACGGCGAAGTCGTTAGGCGGGCCTTCTATAGACCAAAACGTGTGTGCGTTGGCATTGTTGGGTGTGTTGGACCCGCTGTTTTGAGATTGGGTGTTCGTTGGGACAGGTGTTTGTTGCGCCAACTTTGCTGCAGCTTGACCCAAGCCAAACTGGCTCACGTCGCTCCAATGACCCATGTTCAACACGCGTTGCAAACTTTCTTCATCTGCATTCACCACCAATCGACCACTGGCGGGGACTGTGCGTACAAGATGGTGGAACTGCCGCTCGATAGCTGCCAAGTTGTCAAAAATGTCCGCGTGGTCGTACTCAAGGTTGTTCAAAATCGCGGTGCGCGGGCGGTAGTGGACGAATTTGCTGCGTTTGTCAAAAAATGCAGTGTCGTATTCGTCGGCTTCAATGACAAAAGGTGTGCGTTGGATCTGGCCATTGGCACCTTGAGAACTGGCTTGGCCCATGCGCGTTTGGCCCAAGCGTGCCGAAATTCCAAAATTCAAAGGCACGCCGCCCACCAAAAATCCTGGTAGCAAGCCAGCCGATTCCAAAATCCAGGTCAGCATGGCGGTGGTCGTGGTTTTGCCGTGGGTGCCAGCAACAGCCATCACGTGTCTAGGGTTCCTGGGGTGGTGCAGCACATGGTCACACAACCATTGCGGCCCACTGGTGTAGGGCGCACCGCTTTCCAAAATAGCTTCCATCAACGGGAATTTAGGTGAGCCATCGGCCAAGCGAGCACGCGACACTACATTGCCGACGACATACATATCGGGTCGAAACTGCATTTGGTCGGCGGCAAAACCTTCCACCAAATCGATGCCTAAGTCCCGCAATTGGTCGCTCATGGGTGGGTATACGCCAGCATCGCACCCGGTGACTTTGTGGCCGGCCTCTCGGGCCAATGCGGCTAGACCGCCCATAAACGTGCCGCAAATGCCCAATATATGTGTATGCATCGAGTGATTTTAGAGGGCGAGCGACAATAGACCGCTTATGTACACGACCGAATTTGAGATCGCTGCCACCGCTGCCCGCATGGTAGTGGAAGAGGGCTTGGAATATGGCCCCGCCAAGCGCCGTGCGATCAAACAGCTGGGCCTCGCAGGTCGCGCGCCCTTGCCATCTAACGATGTTTTGGAAGAGGCAGTGCGTGACTACATAGACACCTTTTGCGCTGACACCCAACCCTCGGCGCTCAAAGCCTTGCGCGCATTGGCCTGTGTATGGATGGAGCGCATGGCCGAGTTCAACCCCCACCTTGGTGGCGCAGTATGGCGGGGGACGGCGACGGAGTTGTCTGACATTTATCTGCAGCTTTTTTGTGATGATTCAAAGTCCGCAGAACTGAAGTTGATAGACAAACAGGTGCGCTACGACGTGAGTACGGTCCAAGGCTTCCATGGCGATGTGGTCGACGCGCTGAGTGTTTTATGCGCGTGCCCAGGGTTGGAGCAGCACGGCGCGGCACAAAAAGTGTTAGTCCACCTGATGGTGTACGACCGCGACGACGTGCGTGGCGCCTTAAAGCCCGATAGCCAAGGGCGTGCACAAAGAGGTGATTTGCAGGCACTTAAGCGATTAATGGAGGAAGATGCATGCAAATAAATCTCTCTAAACGCAATGCCGTATTGAGCGGCGTAGCAGTTTTGGCGGCCTTAGGTGGCGCCACCGTTGCACTCAGAAAGCAAGCGTCTCGCCTTCATTTTGAGGCTGAGCAAGCACTTTGGTCAGCCGAGTTTGACACCCCAGATGGCCAAATTTTGAAAATGCAAAATCTCCAAGGCAAGCCGCTGGTGATTAATTTTTGGGCAACTTGGTGCGCACCTTGTGTTGAGGAAATGCCTTTATTGGACGTCTTCTTCCGTCAAAATTCACCTAAAGGTTGGCAAATGGTTGGATTGGCAATTGACCAGCCTAGCCGTGTTCGGCAGTACTTGAACCAAAATGCGATCAGCTATCCCATTGGATTGGCGGGCATGTCAGGCACCAACCTTGGCCGACTTTTAGGTAATGAACAAGGCGGGCTGCCATTCACCGTGGTGTTAGACGCTAATGGGGGTCTTATCCAGCGTAAATTGGGCAAATTAAGCGCCCAAGAGATCCAGACTTGGGCTTGAGAAGCTGAAATTGGTGTAAATTAGCCCCTCTTTGCTTACAAATAAGGTATTTTATGGATTTGAGAAAACTCAAGACGCTGATCGACCTAGTCTCTGACTCCAATGTCTCTGAACTTGAAATCACAGAAGCAGAAGGTAAGGTTCGTATCGTCAAGAGTGGTCCATCCCAGGCCATGCATATTGCACAACCCGTTGTGTCAAGCGCTCCTGCCTCGGCAGCTCTGTCCCCAGCACCGGTTGCGCCTGTCGCGCCCACACCTGCAGAAGTCGCCGCCGCCGCAACTGATGCCGAGCCAGACGGCCACGTGGTGAAGTCGCCTATGGTGGGTACTTTTTACCGCTCATCGAGCCCAGAGGCGGCCGCTTATGTGGAAGTGGGAACCCAAGTCAAAGAAGGTCAGACCATTTGCATCATCGAGGCGATGAAAATCCTCAACGAAATTGAGGCTGACAAGTCCGGCACCATTACCCAAATCGTGGCCCAAAACGGCCAGGCGGTGGAATACGGCGCGCCTTTGTTTGTCATTGCTTAAGCCTCGGTAGTTGAGCATGTTCAAAAAAATCCTGATTGCCAACCGAGGCGAGATCGCCCTGCGCGTGCAACGCGCGTGCCGCGAACTTGGCGTTAAAGCGGTGATGGTTTATTCCGAGGCCGACAGAGAAGCCAAATACATCAAGCTGGCCGATGAAGCGGTCTGTATTGGTCCAGCCTCCTCCACTCAAAGTTATCTCAATATGCCCGCCATCATTGCGGCGGCAGAAGTCACCGATGCCGAAGCGATTCACCCTGGCTATGGCTTTTTAAGCGAAAACGCTGATTTTGCGGAGCGGGTAGAAAAGAGCGGCTTCCAATTTATCGGCCCCACTGCCGAGTCGATCCGCATCATGGGCGACAAGGTGTCGGCCAAGCAAGCCATGATCAAAGCGGGCGTGCCTTGTGTACCCGGTTCTGAAGGTGAATTGCCAGATGACCCCGCACAAATTCGCCGCATTGCCAAGATGGTGGGTTATCCCGTCATCATCAAAGCCGCTGGTGGTGGTGGTGGTCGCGGCATGCGTGTGGTGCACTCAGAAGCCGCGCTTATCAACGCAGTGTCTATGACCAAAGCCGAAGCAGGTTCAGCATTTGGCAATCCAGCGGTCTACATGGAGAAATACCTTCAAAACCCAAGACATATCGAAATCCAAATCTTGGCCGACAAGTTTAAAAATGCGGTGTATTTGGGCGAACGTGATTGTTCTATGCAACGCCGTCACCAAAAAGTGATCGAAGAAGCGCCTGCACCTGGCATCCCACGCAAACTCATCGACAAAATTGGCGAGCGTTGTGTGGCTGCTTGTAAAAAAATTGGTTATCGCGGCGCAGGCACCTTTGAGTTTCTCTATGAGAACGGTGAGTTTTATTTCATCGAGATGAATACGCGTGTGCAAGTGGAGCATCCTGTGACCGAATACATCACGGGCGTCGATATTGTGAAAACGCAAATCATGGTGGCAGCGGACTTGAAGTTGCCTTTCTCACAACGCGATATCGCTGTCAAAGGGCACTCGATCGAATGTCGTATCAATGCGGAAGACCCGTTCAAGTTCACGCCGTCTCCAGGTCGCATCACCATGTGGCACGCACCAGGCGGTCCTGGTGTTCGAGTGGATTCTCATGCCTACACCAACTATTTTGTACCGCCGTATTACGACTCGATGATCGGAAAAATCATTGTGTATGGCGACAACCGCGCGCAGGCCTTGGCGCGTATGCGTACTGCTTTGGCAGAAACTTTGGTCGAAGGCATTAACACAAATATTCCTTTGCACCGCGAATTGATGAATGACGCCAAGTTTGAAGCCGGCGGCACCAACATCCACTATTTGGAAGAGTGGCTTGCTGCTCATAAAAGATGATGTTTGAGTTGGGCTTGGTGTGCCCAGAGGCTAGCGTTCAAGACATCAGCGAGGCTTTAGAGGCATTAGATGCATTGAGTGTGTCGGTCGAAGACGCAGATACGCAATCGGAGTCAGAGCAAGCCCTCTTTGGCGAACCTGGTATGCCGCCGCCCAAAGAGGCTTGGCAACGCTCCAAGGTTGTCGCTTTGTTTGCCAAAGAAGTGACGGCCCACGATGCTGAACGCTTGCTGTTGGTGCAAGACTTTTTCACGCACTGCCAAAGCCTTGGCGTGTATCCTGTGGAAGATCAGGATTGGGTCACGCTCACGCAATCGCAATTTCAGCCCGTTGAAATCACGCCTGACTTTTGGATTGTCCCTACTTGGCATGAACCACCAGCACAAGCTAAACGCTTTATTCGGTTAGACCCAGGTTTAGCGTTTGGAACAGGAACGCATCCCACCACACGCATGTGTTTGCGGTGGATTGCATCGCAAAAAAATCCTTTTACACGTGTTCTTGACTATGGCTGCGGTTCAGGCATTTTGGCGATTGCTGCGGCGTTGCATGGCGCGCAAACTGTGGACGCCGTAGATATAGACGAAGCTGCGATTTCATCTGCGCTTTTGAATGCCAAAGCGAATGGCGTGACATTGCATGCGGGGCATTCTGAACTTGCGGTGGGGGCTTATGACACTGTGCTCGCCAACATCCTGGCAACGCCTTTGAAAGTCCTGGCGCCTTTGTTATGTAGCCATGTCAAACCGACAGGTCATTTGGTTTTGGCTGGTATATTGGAGCGTCAGGCGCAAGAATTGCAACAAGCGTATGCGCCTTATTGCAAACTTCAAGCCAGCGATCAAGAAGATGGCTGGGTTCTTATGACGGCAACTCTCTGATGCACATCACCCATTGCCCTAACTGCCAAACCGCTTTCAAAGTGCGCGAAGAGCATTTGCTAGCGGCCAATGGTTGGGTACGTTGTGGCAAATGCCAAAACGTCTTTGAAGCGCATTTGTATTTTGCGCACAAAACAGCTGTCAATGAAGCTGCGCCTTTTTCACAAGAAAGACAGTCGATCGAAGGTGTGCGGCCTGGTTTGTTCACGGGTGACGCCGCGACGCACAAGCAAATGCATAGCGGAGCGGGCTGGTTTTGGCCTTTTATGTCTGTTTTGTTGGCTCTCGCCATTCTTTGGCAAGCTGTGTTGTGGAATCGCCATTGGTTAGTGGCTGAGGAGCCGGTATTGCGCAGAACCTTAGAGGCCTTGTGTCTCCCCGTTGCCTGCAAGGTCGAGTGGCCGCAAGAGCCCAATAGCGTGCTGATAGAAAACAGCAGCTTTAGTGAAAATCCAACAGGTGGTTTCAATTTGCAGATGCGCTTTAAAAATATACAGCGCCATCCTGTTGCAACGCCTTGGCTAGAGGTGACTCTGACGGATGTACAAGACCAAGTCGTGGTGCGTCGCGTCTTGAGTATCGAAGACTTGGATTTGCAAGACCATATCGCAGCCATGCGCGACCAGCGCGTGCAATTTAGTTTTGAAGTGGACGCTTCCTTACGCGAGCGCATTGCCGGCTACCGCGCTTTGATTTTTTACCCTTAATTTTTCTTAGAAAGTAATTTGTATGGCATCGCTGATTTGCGGCTCACTCGCGTTTGACACCATCATGGATTTTGAAGGTCGGTTTGCTGAACAAATCTTGCCTAACCAATTGCATATCTTGAACGTATCTTTTTTGGTGCCTGCTTTGCGTCGCGATTTTGGCGGCTGTGCTGGCAATATCGCCTATAGCTTGAAGATACTGGGCGGCACACCGTTGCCCATGGCAACCTTAGGAACAGATGGCGCAGACTATTTGGTGCGTTTAGCGAATTTGGGCATTTCCAGTGAGTTTGTGCGATCGGTCTCAGACACCTATACCGCCCAAGCCATGATCATGACGGACAAAGACAACAACCAAATCACCGCATTTCATCCCGGCGCGATGATGCAAGCGCACAAAACCAAAATCGAAAAGCGTGCTGATATCCAACTCGGCATTATTTCGCCGGATGGACGCGACGCCATGCTCGAGCATGCGGAGCAATTCAAACACGCCGATATTCCTTTTGTCTTCGACCCCGGCCAAGGTTTGCCGATGTTCGATGGCAAAGAGCTGATGCATTTCATCAACCTCTCGACCTGGGTCACCGTCAACGACTACGAAGGCAAGATGTTGTGTGACCGCACAGGACTCTCTAGTGCAGAGCTTTCACGCCATGTCAAAGGCTTGATCGTGACTTTGGGCGCAAATGGTTGCGAAGTCTGGGTGGATGGCCAAAAAACACTCGTGCCTCCTGTGAAAGCCAAAGAAGTGGTGGATCCCACAGGTTGCGGCGATGCATGGCGCGGCGCCTTGCTATTCGGTTTGGAGAAAGGTTGGTCACTAGACAAATGCGCTGCGCTTGGCAACGAAGTCGGTGCACGCAAGATTGCACAACGCGGACCACAAAACTACCAAGTTAGCGATTTACATATCGGCTAATATTTTTCTGCCTTTGCGCACCCCAAGAAAAAGCCCGAGGCCTTGCGGCGTCGGGCTTGAGTAAACGATAAATCCTATTGCTGATTGTTTAAGAATCAGGGTCTGCTTGCCGTTGGAAACGGCCATGCAGCTTGAGGATTTAAAGTGGTTTGCGCATGAGCGACGGCAGCGGGTGCTTTCGCGGCTTTCTTGGGCGCAGGTTTTTTAGCAGCCTTTTTAGGGGCAGCTTTTTTGGCAGCAGGCTTTTTCGCGGCTTTCTTCGCAGCAGGCTTTTTCTTAGCTGCTACTTTTTTCGCGGGCTTTTTAGCTGCGGCTTTTTTAGCTACGGCTTTTTTAGCTACGGCTTTCTTGGCAGCAGGCTTTTTCTTAGCTGCTACTTTTTTTGCCGCTGGCTTTTTCGCTGCAGCTTTTTTAGCTGCTGGCTTCTTCGCTGCGACCTTCTTGGCTGCCGGCTTTTTAGCGGCTACTTTTTTAGCGGCTGGCTTTTTAGCTGCCACTTTCTTTGCTGGGGCCTTCTTTTTAGCGGCCGGTTTTTTTGCAGTTGCCATTTCTTTTCTCCTAGATCAATTTTTTAGATCGTTGAGTGAAAACACTTTGCACCGGTTGGTAGCATGCAAAGCGATTCATGGCGCTGGACCCGGGTCCAACCCCATGAACACGTTGAGCCCGTCACAACACCTCGTAAGTGGGTGTTTATAAAAGTGACGAACAAATTCAGGGACATATGGTTTTAAAAATCAGTCCCAAGATAAAGCGCCGCCCGATTGGTACTCAATCACGCGAGTTTCGAAGAAATTACGTTCTTTTTTCAAGTCGATCATCTCGCTCATCCAAGGAAAAGGGTTTTCCTCGTTGGGGAACAACTGCTCGAGACCGATTTGGGTTGCGCGGCGGTTGGCGATATAGCGTAGGTAGCCTTTGAACATGGATGCGTTCAAGCCCAACACGCCACGTGGCATGGTGTCTTCGGCGTAGCGGTATTCGAGTTCAACCGCTTGCATGAACAAGCCTTTGATTTCTTCTTTGAAAGTCGCCGTCCACAGGTGTGGGTTTTCGAGTTTGATTTGGTTGATTAAATCAATACCAAAATTGCAGTGCATGGACTCGTCACGCAAGATGTACTGGTATTGCTCTGCAGCGCCAGTCATTTTGTTTTGGCGGCCGAGTGCCAAAATTTGGGTAAAGCCAACGTAGAAGAAGAGACCTTCCATCAGGCAGGCAAACACTATCAAAGACTTCAACAGTTTTTGGTCAGTCTCGGGCGTACCAGTATGGAAGTGAGGGTCCATGATGGCGTCGATGAAAGGAATCAGGAACTCGTCTTTATCTCGGATAGATTTAACTTCGTGGTACGCATTGAAAATCTCGGCTTCGTCGAGGCCCAAAGACTCCACGATGTATTGGTAAGCGTGGGTATGGATCGCCTCTTCAAACGCTTGCCGCAACAAGAACTGGCGGCACTCAGGCGCTGTGATGTGGCGGTAGGTACCCAACACAATATTGTTTGCCGCCAAAGAATCAGCTGTGACGAAAAATCCGAGGTTGCGCATGATCAAGCGGCGCTCGTCATCGGTCAGACCGTTAGGGTCTTTCCACAACGCGATGTCACGCGTCATGTTCACTTCTTGCGGCATCCAGTGGTTGGCGCACGTGGCCAAGTATTTTTCCCAAGCCCATTTGTATTTGAAAGGCACCAACTGGTTCACATCGGTGTGGCCATTGATGATGCGCTTGTCTGCAGCATTGACGCGTCGAGCACTGGTAGCGGCAGCTGTTGATGCAGCAGACACTGGTGTGGCTAGGGTTGGGATAACAGGTGCTTTTGCGCCGTCATCCAAGGTGCGCAGGGTGACTGGCGCTTGTGCGCTATGGGAAGTTGTAGAGGGAGGTGTATCCATCAGGCGGCTGGTCATGCCGCTTGCGAAGGGGAGTGGTGCTGAAGGTTTTACTTCTTCGTCCCAGGTCAACATAGGTTATTTTCCAATTCTCAGATTATCGATGCAATGCACCCAAACGCAAAGCGTTGCGAGGGTGCAGAACGGGTTTGTGTTGTGCAAATACAAATGGGCGTGATTGCCAATCACTGACAAGCTTCGCAAGTCGGATCGTCAACACCACAAAACTTCACGTCGGTGGCGGCCACTGCGCTCAACTGTTGCGCTTGCGCAGCCATCGCAGCAGCTTCGAGTGCACTCAATCCACCGATGGGTGAGCCTGAAGACACTGAGTTGTGTGAACCTGCTTGCACCGTGGACTTTTCGACTTGTTGTGCGCTAGAAGTGCGCAGGTAGTAGGTGGTTTTTAAGCCGCGTAACCAAGCCAACTTGTAGGTCTCGTCCAATTTCTTGCCGGATGCGCCCGCCATGTAGATGTTGAGCGATTGCGCTTGGTCGATCCACTTTTGGCGACGCGATGCGGCTTCGACCAACCATTGTGGTTCCACCTCAAAGGCTGTGGCGTACAAGGCTTTGATCTCTTGTGGCACGCGGTCGATCGGGCGCAAGGAGCCGTCAAAGTGTTTGAGGTCCATGACCATCACGTCGTCCCACAAACCGAGGCGCTTCAAGTCGCGCACCAGGTAGCTATTGATCACCGTGAACTCGCCAGACAAGTTGGACTTGACCGACAAATTACCAAAGCAAGGTTCGATGGAAGCGTCAACGCCAATGATGTTGGAGATAGTCGCGGTTGGTGCAATCGCCACGCAATTGGAATTACGCATGCCGTCTTTGGCGATTTTGTGGCGCAATGATTCCCAGTCCAAAGTGGTGGATCGGTCTACATCTAAATAACCACCGCGAGCAGTCGCGAGAAGGTCTAAAGAGTCCAAGGGCAAAACACCTTTGTCCCACAAAGAACCTTTGTAGCTTGCATATTGGCCGCGTTCTTTGGCGAGTTCAGTCGATGCCCAGTAGGCGTAGTAGCAAACCGCTTCCATCGAGCGGTCCGCAAACTCGACGGCAGCTTGTGAGGCGTAAGGAATACGCATTTCGTACAAGCTATCTTGGAAAGACATGATGCCCAGGCCAACAGGGCGGTGGCGCAAGTTCGAGTCACGCGCTTTTTTCACGGCGTAGTAGTTGATATCGATCACGTTGTCGAGCATGCGCATCGCGGTAGAGATGGTACGTTTGAGTTTGTCGTGGTCGAGTTCTTGGCCGTTCGCGCCTTCGATCAAATGCTGTGACAGATTGACCGAGCCGAGGTTACAGACCGCGGTTTCAGTGTCGCTGGTGTTCAACGTGATTTCGGTACACAGGTTGGACGAATGCACAACGCCCACGTGCTGTTGGGGTGAGCGCACATTGCATGGGTCTTTGAAAGTGATCCATGGGTGGCCTGTTTCAAACAGCATGGTCAGCATCTTGCGCCACATGTCGGTAGCTTGGACGGTTTTGCTGGGTTTGATTTCACCGCTCTTGGCTTTGGCTTCGTATGCCACATAAGCTTTCTCGAACTCGGCGCCGTAGAGGTCGTGCAAATCGGGAACATCCGAGGGCGAGAACAATGTCCACTCGCCTTTTTCCATCACGCGACGCATGAACAAGTCTGGAATCCAGTTGGCGGTGTTCATGTCGTGAGTGCGTCGGCGGTCATCACCCGTGTTTTTGCGCAACTCTAAGAATTCTTCGACGTCTAAATGCCAGCTCTCCAAGTAGGTGCAAACAGCGCCTTTGCGCTTGCCGCCTTGGTTCACCGCCACGGCGGTGTCGTTGACAACTTTCAAGAAGGGCACCACGCCTTGTGATTCGCCATTGGTGCCTTTGATGTGGCTACCTAATGCGCGCACGCGAGTCCAGTCGTTACCCAAACCGCCAGCGAATTTAGATAGCAAGGCGTTTTCTTTGATGAGCTCATAAATGCCATCTAGGTCGTCAGGCACGGTAGAGAGGTAGCAGCTAGAGAGTTGTGAGCGCAAAGTGCCGCTGTTGAACAAAGTTGGTGTGCTTGACATGAAGTCAAAGGACGACAGAACCTCGTAGAACTCAATCGCGCGCGCTTCGCGGTCGATTTCGTTCAAGGCGAGACCCATGGCGACGCGCATGAAAAACGCTTGTGGCAACTCGATGCGTTGTTTGCGCACGTGCAAGAAGTAGCGGTCATACAGGGTTTGCAGACCGAGGTAGTCAAACTTCAAATCGCGACCGGCTTTGAGAGCAGAGCCCAAGCGCTGCAAGTCAAACTGCAACATTTGTGGGTCGAGCAATTCGTTGTCAACGCCCTTTTTGATGAACTGTGGGAAATACTGCGCGTAGTGCTGTCCCATGTCGGCGTGCAGAACTTCTTTGCCCAACACTTCTTTAGCGATGGTGTGCATCAGCAAGCGTGCAGTGGCGTAGGTGTAGTCGGGGTCTTTTTCGATTAAGGTGCGGGTGGCCAAGATCGCGGCTTTGTAGACCTCGTCCATCGGCACGCCGTCGTAGAGGTTACGCATGGTCTCGGCCATGATGGGCTCTGCACGCACATCCGCGCCCAAACCGGCGCAAGCGTCATTGATCAAACGTTGCAGGTGCTGCAAGTCCAATGGTACGCGTTGACCACCTTCAAGCACATGCATGGTGGGGGCTGCGGGCGCGGCTTGTTCTTTGGTTTGGGCGCGCTCTTGGGTGCGGCGCTCGCGGTAGAGCACGTAAGCGCGAGCGATTTCGTGATGGCCACCGCGCATCAAACCGAGTTCGACCTGGTCTTGCACGTCTTCGATGTGGAAGGTGCCACCGCCTGGACGTGAGCGCATCAAGGCGCGGACCACGGCTTGGGTCAAAACGTCCACGGTTTCACGCACGCTGGCAGACGCCGCGCCTTGGGTGCCATGCACGGCCAAAAACGCCTTCATCATGGCCACGGCAATCTTGGCGGGCTCAAACGGAACTACCGCGCCATTGCGGCGAATAATTTGGTAGTGGGCCAACAGGGTGGGGCTGTCGGCGCTGATGCGGTCTTGGGTGGTAGCGGGGAAAGGTGTTGGATTAATTTTTGTAGTGGATTCAACAAGTTGCATGTCGTTTTTCTTCCTGTTATTCAATTCATGTGTGCGGGTGGCTTGCAACTTGAAAGACGAACTTTTTAAAAGTGAAGCAACGCGACCCCACACTATATCTGGTGTGCGTGACTCCTTCAAGGCACTAGGGGTAGTGTTTTCAAGGATAAAGGGCTTTTTTCTTCCGTATGGCAAAAACGTCATTAATTTTTAGCAAGGCGATAACTGAATCAGGCCATGTAGAGATTAGGGTTTTTAAATAAAAGCTTTATTCCATGCGCTTTTTAAATGTGTTTGCTTCGCCAATGCCCAAGAAATTGGGAGTGCGTCTACTGAAGACAAAATAGTCCACCCATCCCAACATAGGGAAAGCAATTAAATATTTTTTTTTGCTATTTTTTCGCCTAAGCGCGTAGGCGGAAAAAATGAATTTGAAAGTACTAATTTATCTTGGAGTAAATGCCAATCAAAGCCTGAGCCAGGGTCGAATTTGCGACCAGGCGCGATGTCTTCGTGGCCTGCGATGTGCGCAATGGGGTAGTTGTTTATCAATTGTGTGCACAAGAGTGAAAGAGTTTCGTATTGCGCTACATCGAATGTTTCGCCCTCTAAACCTTCGAGTTCAATACCAATCGAATCGTCGTTGCAGTTATCACGCCCGCGGTAATGCGACACGCCGGCATGCCACGCACGTTTGTTACAACTCACGAACTGCATCAGGCTGCCGTCTCTGCGAATCACAAAGTGTGAGGAGACTTGCATACCACGAATGCTTGCAAAGTAGGGATGGGCGTCCCAGTCAAGTTGGTTGGTAAACAGCGCTTCTATTTCAGGGCCGCCATACACGCCAGGCGGCAAACTGATGGAGTGAATGACCAGCAAGTCAATCTGTACATGGTTTGGACGTTCTCCAAAGTTGGGGGAATCTATGCGCACGGCGTGCGACCACCAACCCTCGTGCCACTGCGAAACCCCAAGGTTCACGTACGGCCCTCGTGTTCTTGCAAATGTTGTTGGGTGCAGTAGGGCGCAGGTTCCCCATTGGCTAAGAGTTTTCCAAACACGGCTTCTTTTTCAGGAATATGCAAACCGCAGTGCGCACAGGGCAACATGACATTGGGAACTTTGCTTTTTTTAAAAGAAGGTGAACGCTTTCCACTGCGCTGCTGACGAATCCACCATAAAACGGCAAAGATGACCGCTACCCAGATCAGGTATTTCATGCTGTGCGGCCCAGAACCACTTCCATCACAAAGCGTGAGCCTACATACCCAAGCAAGAGCAAGCCGGTGCCCGTATAAAGAAACCGAATAGCAGTGCGTCCTCGCCAGCCGAAACGTTGCCTACCCACAAGCAAGACCGCGAAGGTGAGCCAAGACAACACGGAGAAAACCGTTTTGTGGTCCCAACGCCAAGCGGCATTGGCGCCATACAAACTGTCTCCAAACAACCACCCTGCGAGAAGCGTAGCTGTCAGCAAGACAAAGCCCGCTGAGACGAAGCGAAATGTCAACCGCTCCAAAGTGAGGATGGGCACATCGATCGATGCATCGACCGCCATGCGCATATTTTTTTCCGCCTGCGACAGGATGGTGGCATGCACGAGCGCCGCAGCAAAGAGTCCGTATGACGCAATTCCCAAAGCCCAATGCAAAGGTAACAAAGCAGACGCATTGGAGTGCATCGGTGCGCCAGGAAACACCGCAGCAATCAAAACGACTGAAGCGCCAAGAACCATCAGTGTCCAGCGGGTTTTGAGTCGTGGAAACCAGTGCTGCTCCAACACATAAAAGGTCAGCATCAGCCATACCGTGGTCGACAAAGCGGGCGCAAAACCAAAACGCATGACCCCATCTTGTGATCCAAATAGAGCAAAAGCCAATCCAAGACCATGTAGGAGCCAAGGTGCGACCAACAAGCGGTGTCCAGCACCAGATGCGAGGCGAGGGCCCATCCACGCGGTGAGTGCGTAAGCAAAAGCGGTGGGTATTCCTAACCAAAGGTTAGGAGAGATGTCACTGGCTAAAATCATCGGGCAAGTTTAGCGTTTTGCTCGACGCATCTCATGAAACCCCTATGGGGATAAATATGGCTTCAGCCCTTACCGACAAACTCTCCCGACTAGTCAAACAAATCAGCGGTCAGGCGCGCATCACCGAAAGCAATGTCGCCGACATGTTGCGCGAAGTACGCATGGCCTTGCTGGAGGCTGATGTGGCATTGCCTGTGGTGCGGGACTTCATCGCAAGGGTGAAAGAAAAGGCCCTGGGGCAAGAAGTCATCGGTTCTTTGCAGCCGGGCCAAGCCTTGGTCGGCATCGTTAACCAAGAACTCGCCGCCACCATGGGCGATGGCGTGAGCGATCTGAATTTGGCTGCGCAACCACCCGCAGTCATTTTGATGGCCGGTTTACAAGGCGCGGGTAAAACCACTACTACCGCCAAACTCGCGCGTTGGTTAATCCAACAACGTAAAAAGAAAGTGTTGACGGTGTCGGGCGACGTTTACCGACCTGCAGCGATTGAACAACTCAAAACCGTTACCGCACAAGTGGGCGCCGAGTGGTTTCCCAGCAGCGCTGATCAAAAACCGCAAGATATTGCACGTGAAGCGCTGGACTATGCACGCAAGCATTACTTTGACGTGTTGTTGGTCGACACCGCAGGCCGCTTAGGTATTGACGAAGCCTTGATGCAAGAAATTCAAGCCTTGCACAATGTATTGAATCCGGTTGAAACCTTGTTTGTGGTCGATGCGATGCAAGGCCAAGACGCGATCAACACAGCCAAAGCATTTAAAGACGCATTGCCTTTGACGGGCATAGTGTTGACCAAGCTCGATGGTGACTCACGCGGCGGCGCGGCCTTGTCGGTTAGGCAAATCACTGGCGTGCCGATCAAGTTCGCGGGCACCAGCGAAAAAATGGACGGCTTGGAATTGTTCGACGCCAACCGCCACGCGCAGCGTGTCTTGGGCATGGGCGACATACTGGCGTTGGTCGAGCAAGTCACTGCGGGCGTCGACATGGCGGCCGCGCAAAAGTTGGCTGACAAAGTCAAACGCGGTGACAACTTTGACTTGAACGACTTTCTCTCGCAAATTCAGCAAATGCGATCCATGGGCGGTTTGTCCAATTTGATGGACAAACTACCAAGCCAAATGGCCGCGAAAGCCAAAGACGTCGATATGGGCAAGGCTGAGAAAGACATTGGTCGCAAGCAAGGCATCATCCACAGCATGACCGACTTAGAGCGGCGCAAACCTGAGCTCATCAAAGCGACACGCAAACGCCGCATCGCTGCAGGCGCCGGTGTTCAGGTGCAAGACGTGAACCGCTTGATCAAAGAGTTCGAGCAAATGCAAGACATGATGAAAAAAATGCGCGGTGGCGGTTTGATGAAGATGATGAAGCGCTTGGGTGGCATGAAAGGCATGCCAGGAATGGGCGGTGGTTTTCCTGGAATGCGCTAAACCGCGCTCTCCGATAACACCACTTCACCGCGCAGCGAGTGCGGATTGGCCTCTGTAATCCGCACATCAATAAGTTGGTGCATCAAACGCTCTGAGAGCGGACCCGCTTGAAAATTCACCACGCGATTGCATTCGGTGCGGCCACGAAGTTCGTTGGCATCTTTACGTGAAATGCCGTCGACCAAAATCTTTTGCACGGTACCCACGCGTTCTACATTGATCGCACGCATGTTGTCATCAATGATTTTCTGCACCTCTTGCAAACGGCGCAATTTCACCGCATGCGGCGTTTCGTCGTGCAAATTGGCAGCCGGAGTACCGGGGCGAGGGCTAAAAATAAAACTAAACGAGTTGTCAAAGTAGATGTCGTGCATCAGCTTGATCAACTTTTGGTGGTCTTCTTCGGTCTCGCCCGGAAAGCCCACGATGAAGTCTGAACTCATCGCCATATCAGGGCGAATGGCGCGCAGTTTTTTCACCGTGCTTTTGTATTCCATAGCGGTGTAGCCGCGCTTCATCGCCATCAAAATGCGATCACTTCCGTGTTGCACGGGCAAATGCAAGTGGCTGACTAACTTGGGTACTTTGGCGTACACGTCAATCAAGCGCTGGGTGAATTCGTTGGGGTGGCTAGTGGTGTAGCGGATGCGCTCAATGCCAGGGATATCGGCCACCAATTCAATCAACAAGGCGAAGTCGGCAATGTCTGCAGTGTTTCCCATCACGCCTCGGTAAGCGTTCACGTTTTGTCCCAACAGTGTGACTTCTTTCACGCCTTGTGTTGCCAAGGCCGCTATTTCTTTCATCACGTCGTCCAAGGGACGGCTGAACTCTTCGCCGCGGGTGTAAGGCACCACGCAATAGCTACAGTATTTGCTACAACCTTCCATGATGCTCACGAAAGCGCTGGCGCCTTCTACACGCGCAGGGGGCAGATGGTCGAATTTTTCGATTTCAGGAAAACTGATGTCGACTTGTGGACGCTTGAGCGTTTTGCGTTGGTCGAGTAATTCAGGTAAGCGGTGCAAAGTTTGCGGGCCAAACACCACGTCTACATAAGGTGCACGGGCAATGATGGCATCGCCTTCTTGGCTGGCCACACAGCCGCCAACCGCGATCTTGACGCCTTTGGATTTAAGGTGCTGGACGCGACCTAAATCGGAGAAAACTTTTTCTTGCGCTCTCTCGCGCACAGAGCAGGTGTTGAAGACGATCAGGTCGGCTTCGTCGACATTGCTGGTTTTTTCGTAGCCTTGGGTTTGGCCCAAAACATCTGCCATCTTGTCCGAGTCGTACTCGTTCATTTGGCAACCGAAGGTTTTAATAAATACTTTGGGGCTCATACGGGAAATCTCCCGTCATGTGTGCAGCGGTTCATGGTTTAGATCCAGAGGCTGTTGAAGAGTTACCATTGTAGGTGCTAAAGGTTGACCAACCATGTGCCGATAGGTACGCAAACCATCACAGTGAACGGCTATGAAAAAACATTTACGTCTGATATTTGAAATCCTCATGGGCTTGCTTTTAGCGGGCGCTGTCAGCGTGGCTTACTGGAGTTATTCTGGCAAGAGCCACGTCATGGGTGAATTGACTGAAGCCAGTGAAGGCATGGAAGAAGCCCAACAAGAGTTGGACAAAACCTCCAAAGAGCTAAAAGAAGCGCAAGAAAAAGTGGCGGAATACGAGTCTGCTGCCAAGCAAATGGCGGCCATGAAGGACGCTTTCTCCAATGGTGTGGTCTTGCAAGACTACGAAGCATTCATCAAGGCACAAAAAGGTCCGATCATCAGCGAGCGCCAATTAGGTTTGGGTGCATTGCGTATGCTTACCAAGGGCGCAGACGATCCTGACACCGTCAGCGCATTTGAAAAAGCGCTCGAAATGGCCGAGTGGACTTCCCGTCTCAAATCTATTTGTGCCGCACAAAATGCGCTTGCAGCGGCTGGTCAAAAAGTCAAAGTGTTGGCTGATTGTGCGGTCGAGGGAGATAAAGGCCACGGTAAAAAAGCCCACGCGCCACATTGGGACTACGTGGGTGAAATGGGACCAGACAAATGGGGCAATGAGTTCCCCACTTGTGGCAAAGGCACCAAGCAAGCGCCACTCAATATCGCGGGTCCTTTTGAGAAGTCTAAAGACGTGCTGGCTGTCGCTTACAAAGAAGGCCCCCTCAAAATTTTGAACAACGGGCACACCATCCAAGTCAATGTGGAGCCTGGCAGTACGTTGAAGATCAACAAAGACGTCTACAACCTGTTGCAGTTCCATTTCCACCGTCCTAGCGAAGAGCAAATCGACGGCAAACCCATGGCGATGGTGGCGCACTTCGTACATAAGAGTGCTGAAGGTAAATTAGCGGTTCTCGGCGTTTTGCTCAACGAAGGCAAAGACAACGACGCCATCAAAACGATTTGGGACAAAGCGCCAAAAGCAGAAGGCCCAGAGGTCGTAGTCGACGGTGTGAAATTCAATCCAGCTGTACTGGTGCCCGCCGCCCTCACGCACTACAGCTACGAAGGCTCACTCACTACGCCACCTTGTACCGAAGGCGTGAACTTCTACATTTTGAAGACCGCCATGGACATCGGTAAAAAGCAAGTGGCTGACTTCCCATTTAAGAAAAATGCACGCCCAGTGCAGCCTTTGAACGGTCGCAAGATCAGCGCAAACTAATTATTGATAGGTTGCACCGTGACCGTGTGGTCTAAGTTGCTTTGGTTCGGGATAGCAAATAGCAATGGCATTGCCACTGCTACGAGTAAAAATGCCAACACCAAAAATATCAACAACATCTTGAAAAACTCAGGCGAGTCTGGGTATTTCGGTTTGGCTGGTTTTACGCTTGGTGCTTGGTAGGAAACGGCCATCCCCATTTGCGAAGCTTTGGCTCTGCTGCTGTGAAACACATTGGCCACAGGCAATCCGTTGTCTTGCACGCCGCTCAAAATAGAAGCGACTTTGAGCGCCGCTTGGATTTTGAATTCCACCGAACTAAAAGCGCTGACGCCACCTTCTTCGAGTTGGGTGATTTGTTGCAGGCTTAAATCGGTCATACGTGCCAGTCGTGCACGCTCTAGTTTGCACATCTTGCGCAAATTCGTAATCGCGTGACGGTCGACCAGATCTACTGTCATCTCTTATGCCAAACGCCCAATGTGCAATACAGCAGCAAACGTTTTGGCGAATGTTTTAAACCAGCTTCAATCGCTCAGATGAGGGCACAACGCGCGTCAAGCGCACGCCGTAGCGGTCATTGACCAAAACGATTTCGCCTTGCGCGACAACCGAGTTGTTCACCAGCAAGTCGAGTGGTTCGCCCGCAATTCGGTCGAGTTCCACCACGCTACCTTGGGTCAAACGCATCAGATCTTTGATTTTGATTTCTGCACGACCGACTTCGATCGACAAATTCACCACAATGTTTTGCAACACCTCGGGGTTGATGTTGCCAGGCATCGTCGGCTTGAAGTCCTCAAGCGTGGGCTCGTGCTCCTCATGCCCTGCTTGTTCAGCAGGCACTTGTGCTTCTTCAGCTTCTGTTTCGGTGTTTTCGGTGTTTTCACTCATGGTGGTTTCCTAACTCAAAGTTTTCCATGAACATGTTCATGGTCGATTTGCACGGCAACTTGCGAACCGCGTGTTCCCACATTGACGTGGAAAGCAGGGACGCCGTTGGCAGTCATCAGCGCTGTGTCGTCTTTCTTAAAGAACAACAAATCGCCTTCTTGCAAGTTGTTTAAATGGTGCAAAGTGGTTTTGACTTCGCCCATCGTGACCTGCAATTCCAATTTCGCGTCGCCTACGGCTGCAGCCAAATCACTGCGCCACTTGCGATCGGATTCTTCGTTCCCTTCGCCGCTAGAGACGCGACTGCTGAGCAATTCGCGAACAGGCTTCAGGGTGGCGTAGGGGTAGACCAAATCGATGAATCCGCGCCCGCCGCTAGCAGTTGCATCGGCTTCAAAGCGACTCAACACGACCAAGTCGTTCTCATCGGCAATTTGGGCGAAATGGGGGTTGATTTCAGAGCTGATATGTTCGCATTCGATCGGCATCAAAGGCGCCCATGCGTCGGTCAGTGATCGGAAGAACACTTCCAAAATAATTTTGATGATGCGCGATTCGGTCGGAGTAAACAAACGCCCGGGTGGTAAATCGGTAACACCTTTGCCAAAACCGCCAAAAAAGCTGTCTAGCGAGCTAAACACCACATTGGGGTCGATGATGATTACCGAGTTGCCACGTAGTGGCCCCATGCGAATCATATTGACAGCCAATGGCGGCTTTAAATCTTGCAGGTATTCGCTGTACTTCATGATCCGCACACGCGTAGGGTTGACGCGCGGGCTAGTTCGCAAAACTTCGAGCAAACCCATTCTGAACATACGGATAAAACGCTCGTTGATCATGTCGATCGACGAAACATTGACCCCTAGGCTACTGTCTTCGCTAGCGAGGTCGTGTTTGCGCACCCGCACCTTGGTGTTGAACCCAGTGTCGGTCTCGATCGAACCGTCGCGCACGCCCTCTGAGAGAGCGGCGAGTTCTTCATCCGAGAGCAGATTAGATTTCATAACGATTGGTTCTTATGTCTTGTCGTGCGGATTTATTGCATCACAAACGACGTGAAGAAAACGTCTTCGATACCACCAAAGTCTTCGTACTTCTTCAAGATATCGTTCATCACGACTTTGATTTTGGCGGCGAGTTCACTACGGAAGTCTGGGCGTGACGCCTCAGCCTCTGTGGTTTGGCGCATCACATCCAAAATACCTGAGCGAATCGCAAATTCATGCTTTTTGACGTTGTCGAACACCCGGTTGTCATAGTGCGTCATCACGGCAATTTGCACGACCATCACTTTTTTGCTGGCAGTGAGGTTGGTCATGAACTCCTTGTCGATTTGCAGATAGGTGTTCTCAAAGCGCGTATTTACACTGTCTTTCGTCACTTTATCGGGGCCACCAGGCGTGGCCTTGGCTGCTTCGGCTTCTTTGTTGAGTTCGTCGACCTTTTCATGTGCCGCCGCCTCACTCTTATGCTCGAAAAATCCCGAGAAATAAAGGGTAGAGAAGACCACTACGACCAATAAGAGGATCGTAGAAATGGCGATCAAGGCGATTAGAAGAATCGGCTTCTTCTTTTTCGGTTCGCCTTCGACGACTTCTTCTGCTGCTGCTGGTGCTTCTGCGGTTGCCATAGTGTTTTCTCCTAAGGGTCAGATTGTGATCTGTTAGTTTTAAGCGTACAAGTCAAGCAATGACGAACTGTCTTTGCCACGGTTTGCAACGACTTGGGCTGTAGTGTCGCTGTTGTTGGTGCCTGCTCTGGAATTGTCCCTAACTTGGGGTTGCGGTGTTGAATTTCCAGAGGCGTTTTGTTGGCTTTGGCTGCCGTTTTGTCCCACTTGTACAAAGCCAGCGTTAATACCAAAGTTTTGAAGTGCGTCGCGCAAACGTTGCGTGCTGTTTTGTAACAGATCGCGCGTCATCGCGTTTTCTGCACGGAACACGGCATCGAGTTTGCCGTCTTTCATTTCGAGTTGAATTTCAACGCCACCCAAATGGGCTGGGCGTAAGCCAAACTTCATTTTCCATTGGCCGTCGCTCAATTGCTTGTGCATGCGCGCGGCCATTTCAGTCGCAAGTTTGTCGCTCAATTGGTCGTACACCTCGTTCAAAGGGGTAGCAACTGTTGCGACCTCTTTGTTGGCCACAGAGCGGTTATCGCTGGCATTGGACTGTGCTAGTGTTTGCGCAAAGCCAGAAGACGATTGACCCGATGTGTCAGAAGTGCCGGACTCGCTTTGCTCTCCCATATTTTGAGAAAAGCTAGACGCCAAGCTCGTAATGTCTTGTTCCTGCAACTTGCCATCTAGCAAAGACAACACTGACGCAGTGCTTGGCATGTTGAAAGCTTGGGAAGTATTGCCACTTTGAACGGGCAATACGGCCGGTGGCAAAACAGTCATCTGGATATGCTGGATCGATGCCATCTCTGCTTGGCTCAAGCCATTAACAGGCAAGCCACTGATTCCAAAATTCAATGGCGCAGCCGCGGCGCTTTGTAATAGATTGGCGTTTGCAGCAGGGCTTTGCATGCTAGAGGACAGCGCCTGTGTCACCGCTTGGTTGAAAGCACTGGCTTCGGTCTGCGCCATAGTGGGTTTCTCGGTCCCACCATTCAAGGCGGCGCCTAGTAATGTGCTTATATTGAAACCAGGGTTGCCGTTGGGCAGTCCATTAGCGCTTGTGGATGGAAAACCATTCGCTCCAGGCGTACTTATTTGGGAAGCAGTAGGGCCCACCAAATTTTGAATCGTTGCTGCATCATCTAAGCCCATCGCTTGGGAAGCAGCAGGGCCCATCAAATTTTGAATCGCTGCATCATCTAAGCCCATCGATTTGGCAAATGCGGTCAAGCTCTCAGGGCTAGGCGCCTGTCGTGGGTCAGTGATGATGTGCACTTTGGGGCTCAGAGCAAACATTTGTAATTTGTTGGTGGCTGCATCAGACGCATTGGCAAGTTCTTGTGCAGCCAAGTTAGCTGCCGTGCGTGCTACTTGTATGCCAGCCGCCGGGTTGGTCAAAGCGTTGGCGACGGAGTTGGCGGCCGAAGCAGCCAGAGCCAATGCATGTGGCATGTCGCCCTGCCAACTTGTTGCTGAGGCGGAGTCGTTGTCTTGAGTATCCGTAGAAGTTTTACGGCTGCGGTGGGAACTGCCAGAAGACGATTTCGCGCTTGATTCTTGCTTGTCTTCTTTGTGTGCTGGGGCATCTTCCGAAACCCGTGCATTGTTTTTAGGTGTTGTCTTGTCTTGGTTTTGCGCCTGCGACGCCGCATCTTTATTAGCCAAAAGAGCTGCATGCTCAGCGGCTTGCGCGCTTTCCGCATGGATCGCATTGCTCGTAGCGGCAAAGCTTTGCCGTTGTGAGGCTGGCAATTGCTGTAATTGCCGCGCCATGATCTGGGCAAAGTCGAGCCCCAGGCCCTGACCGGCGACAACATCCGCCCCGCTGGCAGGCCCTAGTGCAGGACTGTTTGCGAGAGGAGTGGCGGTTCGAGGCGCCGTTGGCAGTGGAAGGTAACTGTTGAGGTTCATGGTGTTTCAAAACAAGTTGACGCAGTAACTAAGCAAGAACCGTGACAGGTCACACCTTGCCGTTTACCTTGCCATGTGCTTAGGTGTCAGTTTGGGTTGGCACATCGATTGCTTGGTGTACTTGGCCGTGACATGGTGTTACGGCAAAAAAGCAATCTAAACGTTCCAATTTCAACTGGATTTCACTGATGAGCACACTCACTCTGTCAACGATTCGACAGAACTTGTCGAAATTTGACCTCACCGGACTCAGTATTCCGGTGGTGGTGCTCGTCATCATGGCCATGTTGGTGTTGCCACTGCCACCGCTGTTGTTAGACTTTTTGTTTACTTTCAACATCATGTGCAGTCTGGTGGTCATCATGATCGCCATCAGCACCCGTAAGCCGCTCGAGTTTTCATCCTTTCCCACCGTCCTCTTATTTGCCACCATGTTGCGCTTGGCGCTGAACGTGGCCTCGACCCGTGTCATCTTGGTCCACGGCCATGAAGGCGCCCATGCGGCGGGCAAAGTGGTAGCCGCTTTCGGCGAATTCGTGATCGCTGGCAACTATGTGGTCGGTTTCATCATTTTTGCGATTTTGATGATCATTAACTTTATTGTGGTGACCAAAGGCGCAGGACGCGTCTCCGAAGTGAACGCCCGCTTTACCTTAGACGCCATGCCAGGCAAGCAAATGTCGATTGACGCCGACTTGAATGCCGGCGTAATTGACCAGGAAACTGCCAAGAAGCGTCGCGCCGAATTGGCCCAAGAATCTGATTTCTTCGGTTCGATGGACGGCGCTTCAAAATTTGTGAGCGGTGACGCCATAGCGGGCTTGTTGATTCTGTTGATCAACTTGATCGGCGGCTTGATCATCGGTATCGCCCAACACGACCTGCCCGTTGCAGAAGCCGGCAAACTCTACACCTTGCTGACTATTGGTGACGGCTTGGTCGCGCAAATCCCATCTCTGTTGTTGTCACTGGCTACCGCCATCGTGGTGACCCGTGTGACGACCACCGAGTCGATCACGGAGCAGGCCTCCACCCAGTTGGCCAACCCAACCGCACTCTTTATATCTGCTGCTATCTTGGTCATTCTGGGCATGGTGCCTGGCATGCCACACCTGATGTTCATCACTTTGTCAGCAGCCTCTGCGGGTTTGGGCCTGATGATCATCTCTAAAGAAGTGCAAGAAGAACAAGCCGTCCAAGCGGAAAAAGACGCAGCGCCCGCCGAGGGCCCTAAAGAACTCGACTGGGACGACGTCGACCAAGTCGACCTCATCGGTTTGGAAATTGGTTACGGCCTCATTCCTTTGGTCAATGCTGAAACCGGCGGCGAACTGATGTCTCGCGTCAAAGGCGTACGCAAGAAACTCTCTGCCGAGTTGGGCTTTCTGGTCCAACCCGTGCGTATCCGTGACGACCTCAATATCGATCCAGACTCTTACAACATCGTGCTCAAAGGCGTGGTGCGTGGCAAGGGCGAAGTCAAAGTCGGTCGCGAATTGGCGATCAACCCTGGTCAGGTCTATGGCCAGCTCGAAGGCATTGCCACCCGCGAACCCGCATTTGGTTTGGAAGCGGTGTGGATCGAACCTTCACAACGCGACCAAGCCCGTACCCTGGGCTACACCGTGGTCGATGCGGCGACGGCTATTTCGACCCACCTCAATAAAGTCTTGCGTGAAAACGCGGCCGATTTGCTCAGCCACGACGAAACCCAGCAATTGCTCGACAAACTCGCGTCCAAGTCGCCCAAGATCGTGGAAGACTTGGTCCCCGGCAAATTGTCTTTGGGCATCTTGACACGTACTTTGCAAAACCTGTTGCAAGAGTCCGTCTCGATTCGTGACATGCGCACGATTGCCGAAGCGTTGACCGAAGCCAGTACCCGTACCCAAGACCCCGAACAACTCACTGCCATCGTGCGTCCCAAGTTGGGCCGCATGATCATGCAAAACCTCATCGACGGCGACAACAGCTTGCAAGTCATGACCTTGGAGCCCACGCTTGAGCAGTTACTACACAACGTGTTGCAACAAAGCCAGCCTGGCCAGCCCGTCGTGATGGAGCCGACCTTGGCTGAAAACTTATTTGCCGCATTGCGCGAAGGTGCGCGCGCCGTAGAAGATATGGGACACCCTGCCGTGTTGGTGGTCTCTCCAGTGATCCGAGGCTGGCTCTCGAAAGCCGCACGCTTCCGTGTGAACGATTTGACAGTGCTGTCCTACAGCGAAATCCCAGATGACCAAGCCGTCAAAGTGATCCACACGGTGGACGCCAAGAACAAAAACGACTGATTTAAACCATTGACCAAGACAGAGTGAGCAACTTATGGAACTCAAACGAATCCTCGCCCGCAATGCAAGAGCCGCCAACGAAAAGGCGATCGCGCAATACGGTTCTGACGTGCTGGTCATTTCCAGCAGCCAGGTCAATGGCCTGACCGAGCTCATCGTGGCAGTCGATCTTCCAGCGCTTACTACAGAAGAAGCCGAACCGTTTCTCAAAACAGAATTTGCTAACGCCTCTAATAAAGAGCCCGCCAGCAAATTTGACGTGCTCTTGGGCCAAACCTTGGAAGACAACAAGCGCCAAGCGCGTGAACGCCAAGCCACCCAAGTGGCCAAGCCGATCATCCAAGTCAACGCCAAAGCAGAGCCGGTGAAAGCGAAAGTTACCGCCAAGCCCACAGCCAAAGCCAAAGCCAGCGAAGCCGAACAAGAAATCCGCGACCACGAAATGGTGCGTGGCCGTGAGATCGTCGAACTCGTGCGTGAAGAGTTGGCTTCTTTGCGCCGCGAATTCAAACTCAGCCAACAAATGGCCACGTGGCAAGGCACCATGCCTCTGCCACCCGCTTTGACACCTTTGCGCGACGCTCTTAACGATGCGCCGATCCCCGTCGCCTTGCGCGCTTTGTTGATCGACAGCATCAAAGACCACGACAACATGGCCGACGCCAAACTCGCTTTGCAAAACCAACTCACCCACGCGGTCGAGCAAGAACAGTTGGCGATGCCTACCTCTGGCGTTCACGTCTTAGTCGGCCCTTCAGGTGCTGGTAAGTCATTGATGGTGGCGCGTCTGGCGCAAGCCGCATCCCTGGCACACGGCAGTGAAAAAGTCATGGTCATCAGCTACCACGACCAACGCGCTGGCGCTTGGAACCAAACCCAGTTACTCAGCGCCCAGTCCGGCGTCGACAGCTTCCGCGCGATCAACATCGGCACCCTGAAGTTGCTGCTCGAAGAGCATGCCAGCCGCCGTTTGATCTTGATCGACACCTCGGGCGTACAAATGCAAGAGCGTTTAAACGAGATACGTGGACTGCAACAAGACATCGGCGTACATGCCGTGGTACCAGTCGACGCATCGTCTGCTACCTTACGCCGTATATTTGAGAATAACGACAACACTTGGTCGAGTTTGATGCTCAGCAAATTGGACGAGTCCAACCAGCCTTGGGCTTTGTTGCAGTTCTTGACTGAAAAATCATTGCCTGTCTCGGTCGCTAGCCAAGGCGATCGCACCAGTGACTTGGTCGAAGAGGTCGCGATGGCCGATTTGGTCAAGCGCGCACTAGACAACCTGGTGTTGCCAGAGAACACTGCACAAGCCGAATCGGCCCAAGCCGCTTCGCTGGGTGCGTTGACGGTAAACAAGTTACAAAAAATTGCAGCCCATTACCAAACCGAAAGCACAGGTCTGACCCATGAGTGAACAACGCAAAACAGAAGTCATCGGCATCGCCAGTGGCAAAGGGGGCGTGGGTAAAACCACGTCCTCGGTCAACTTGGCTGTCGCTCTGCGGCAGTTGGGCCACAGCGTGATGCTTTTTGACGCTGATCTGGGTTTGGCTAACGCACAAATCGCTTTGGGCGCGCGTGCCGAATACAACCTCGGTCACTTCTTGGCAGGTCAGAAAACTATGCAAGAAATCATGCTCACCACCCGTCAAGGTATCAAATTGATTCCTGGCGCGTCAGGCATGCAAGAGTTGGCAGGTTTGAGTCAATTACAAGCAGCCAGCATCGTGCAATCGTTTGGCGCACTGACCGACGAAGTCGATTTCTTAATTGTTGACGTAGCCGCTGGCATCTCGCCATCGGTCTTGTCTTTCTTAGCTGCTTGCCAGCGCCGCTTCATCGTGGTGAAAGATGATCCGTCTTCTATTGCTGATGCTTACGGCACCATCAAAATCCTCAGCAAAGAAATGGCTCTGGACGAAATTTACCTCTTACCCAATATGGTTGGCAGCCAAACCGAAGGCTGGAAACTCTATAAAAAACTCAATGACGTCTGCGTGCGTTTCTTGGGTGAATCGGTGCACTACCTGACGTCGATCGAAGAAGACGAAATGGTTTTGCGGGCCTTGAAGAAATACCAGTCCGTCATCGAGATGGCGCCTGGTTCGGCTGCCTCGCGTGATTTCATGCGCCTGGCCGAGGCTTGTACCCACTTACGTCCGATAGACCAAGCGTCAGGCGGCATGCAATTTTTCATGGAGCGGCTGATTCTTGGCAATCCGTCGGAGCACGTATGAAAGCACTTTCACCCTTAGAAATGTATGGCGCCTGCAAACCGCCAGGCGAAGAATTGGTCATGGCCCATCTAGGCTTGGTCAAACGCGTCGCTTTGCATCTCAAAGCCCGTATTCCTGCCTTCATGGAACTCGACGAGCTCATCCAAGTCGGCATGATTGGTTTGCTTGAAGCCTCGCGCGCATTTGACCCCGTCAAAGGCGTAGAGTTTGAAAACTTCGCCCACAGCCGTGTGCGTGGTGCGATGCTTGACGAAGTGCGCCGCTTGTCTTTCCTGCCCCGCTCTGCTGTGGCGTTCAACAAGTCGCACAACGAATCGATCCACACCTTAGCTGCTGAGCTCGGCCGAACACCCACCCAGTCAGAAATTGCTGACTACATGGGCAAAGACTTAGAGGACTTTCACCGCGAACGCGGCAAAGCCAAGCGGTTTGAGACCTATTCGATGGAAGTTGTTACCGAGGAAGTTATGGCAATTGCCGACGACGCATCGCAACAACCCGACGTCATCGTCGAAGAAGCGGAGTTCATGGACGCGGTGACCGATGCCATTGCAGAACTGCCCGAACGCGAACAGCTCGTCATGCAGCTTTACTACGTTGAAGAATTCAACCTCAAAGAAATTGGCGAAACCCTTGGTGTCAGCGAGTCACGCGTGAGCCAAATCTTGTCCTCTGTGGTCAAGAAATTGCGCGGTTCGCTTAATCTTGAAAACACTAGCACAGCAGCCTTGAAAGTTAGGAGAGCAGCATGAGTAATTTCATGATGAACATCATCTCTTGGATTCTTCTTTTCTTGGTGGTTCTGACCTTGTATTTGATCGACAAAGTCAATCACCTGGCCAAACTCTACGAAGCCCCTCAACCCGAATTGCCCCCTCTGCCAGAGCCGGAGCCTCCTAGCGACATCTTGTTCGCAGGCCTAGAAGGCAAAAAACTCTGGGACGCCATGAATGGCAAAACCGTGGAAGGCTTCGATGCCAGTTTGATCGACGCTTTGCGCGCCCACTACGAACCTATTTTGCGTGAGCACATCACGCTTACTTTCAAAGACGGTTTGGAAGACGTAGATGGTAGCGAAAGCCGTGTACCGAGCTCTGAGCGACGGGTCACGACATTGCGTGGACATATCCAATCGTGGTTGCCACCCCAACATCTGGGCGGTATTTATCGTGCGGCATTGGAGTTTGCTGGGTCTTATAAAAAGAATCCGCAGTCTCAGGTGTTTGAGCGTTTGAAGCAAACCGTCGATAGTGTGACTGGCATGCTGTATCAGCGCGCAAATATTCCTTTGGAAGTGCCGTTTTCAGAATTTTTATTCGACTTGGCCAAGGAAGACGAACTTCAAGAAGAACACCAAGAAGAAGCTAAAGACGACTCTGTGCTTGCATTGACCGATGAGTCAACTCAGGCGAACCCGATCGACGCTGACGCCTTGGCCCGTATGCAAGCCGATCAACTCGCCCAAGGTCTGGAGCAAGTCCAGCAATACGAAGACTTGCAGCGGCAAGAAATTGCCGCTGATACCGTCACCGAAGTCGCCCCAGAGGCGCAAGAAGTGCTCGAGGCTAAACCTGCCTGATCGAATCGCTATGAACCGCGTCTTTGACCTCAAGTTTAGATACACGCCTCCGATACTCTTTGTGTAAGCAAAAGATTCACAGGAGTTACTTCAAATGCGTGCTAATTCAAGAGCTATTCAAAGTTACGGTGATGTCAAAGTCGGCACCGGTGTCGCCAATGCCAGCAACGTTCAACTCATCCAGATGTTGTTTGATGGGTTGTTGGAGAGCATGTCGGCGACCCGTGGCCACATCCAGCACAAAAATATTCAAGAGAAATCCAAATCAATTGCACGCGCAAGCCGTATCGTCTTGGGCCTGCAAGGCGCTTTGGATTTTGAAAAAGGTGGCGACTTGGCCAACAACCTCAACGAGTTGTATAGCTATGTCACCCGTCGTTTGTTACACGTCAATGCCCATAACGACTTAGTCGCTTTGGATGAAATCCAAGGCTTGATGCGCGAAATCCGTGATGCCTGGGAAGGTGTACCGGCTTTGGTCCCTCAAATGGCTAAGCCATTGAGCTTGGTGAACTGAGAAATCAGTTACCCTTAGCGGGGTTGGAAAGTTAAGCAGGCACATCCGAGATTCCTCTTGGATGTGCCGAACTGCATTTGGAGTGAGAGATGACAGCAATTATTGGTTTGGTCGTATTGATGATCTGCGTTTTCGGAGGTTTCGTGATCGCCGGAGGTAGTTTGGCGCCCATTATCAAAGCCGCTCCTTATGAGATGTTCATCATTGCAGGCGCTGGTATCGGCGGCATGATCACCGGTAACTCCAGCGTCATTTTTAAAGGTGCTATGGGTGGATTTGGACGCGTTATCAAGGGCCCCATGTACACCAAAGATGATTACGTTGCCATCATCGCTGTCATCTCCAAGCTCATGAAAACCTTGAAAGCCGAGGGTGCGGTGGCGATGGAATCCCATGTCGAAAACCCGGAGGCCAGTGCGATTTTTGGCGAATGTCCAAAGATGTTGCACGACCATGGCTTGATCGGATTAATTTGCGACACCATCCGTTTGATGGTGGTGTCTTCAGGCACTTTAAGCCCCTACGCGGTGGAAGACGTCATGACCGCGTCGATCAAACTGCATCACCACAACGAAATGAAAAACGCCGATGCCATCGGTACATTGGCTGGAGCCTTACCAGCGCTGGGAATTGTGGCCTGTGTGTTGGGTGTGGTGAAGACCATGGGCGCGATTGACCAGCCCCCACCTGTGTTGGGTGCCTTGATTGGTGGCGCCTTGGTGGGTACGTTCCTCGGCGTGTTCTTGGCTTACGGTATTTTTGAGCCCTTTGGTAGCCGTTTGAAGCAAATCATTGACGAAGACGGCGAAGTGCTCAACGTTGCCAAGCAGATTATTTTGGGCAACATGCACGGATATCCAGTTCCTCTCATCATTGAGGCTGGACGAGTTTGTATCAGCCACCACAACCAGCCCACTTTTGGTGAAATCTTCGACGCGCTGAGGAAGTAATGGCTGACGAAAAAGACCCCAACGCGCCACCGGAAGCGCTGGCTCCGGTCATCATCATCAAGAAAATCATTGATGATGGTCACGGTGGTGCGCACGGCGGCGCTTGGAAAATTGCGTTGGCCGACATGATGACTGCCATGATGGCCTTCTTCTTGTTGATGTGGCTGTTGGGCGCGTCGAATGACGATCAACGTAAAAGTATTGCTGACTATTTCAAGCCAGCGTCTCAAAGCCTGGTCCCATTCGGCCAATTGGCAGGTTCCAACGGCATGTTCGGTGGACGTTCCATCATTGACCCCGACGGCTTCCCCTTCTCTGCCAAACAAACTGCTTTGTTAGAGCGTTTGACTCCTCGCTCTGAAGGCGGTCCTAACCCCAACACCGATCCATCTCAAGAAAACGAGAACCCCTACTCTGACCCCGACAAACTGTCGCCTGAGCAGAAAAAAGAAATCGCTGCGGCCAAAGAAAAAGCCGACTTTGACAAGCTAGAAAAAGAAATCGAACAAAAACTCGCCGAGAACAAAAAACTCAGCGACTTGAAAGACCAAGTCTCTATTACCCGTGACAAACAAGGGCTGCGCATTGAAATCATCGATAAAGCCGACTTTGCCATGTTTCCAAGCGGGGGCATCGGTATGCAGGGTAAGGCTGCTAATTTGATGAAAGAAATCGCGGCCTCCCTAGCGCAAATACCTAATAAAGTTGCGATTCGCGGTCATACCGACAGCGTGCCGTTCCAAAACAAAGACGGCACTGAAACCCGTAATAACTGGTCTTTATCGGCAGAACGCGCAGAAGTGACGCGTCAAATACTGGAGAAAAGCGGTATTCCTGAAAGTCGCTTTGCGCGCATCGAAGGCGTGGCAGACACCGATCCGTTCAATCCCAAAGACAAACGCGATCCGCGTAACCGTCGTATGAGCATTACAGTGCTCTATAACGACCAAGAATAATTTTTTGGGCTAGCGTGAATAACAGGTAGCGCAACCTGTTGCAAATAAATCAAGCTGTTTTTATCAGGCCGAGCGCAACTCGTATTTGTTAATTTTTTCTATCAACGTTGTGCGCTGCAAGTTCAGTAATTTCGCCGTACGCGACACATTGCCAGAATTGCGCTCAAGCGCTTGCTCAATGATGCTGCGCTCGATTTGCGCCATCCGCTCTTTCAATGACAGGCCCTCTGGCGGCAAATGCGGCATGCCTTGGGCGAGCATGATGATGCTTTCGATCTCATTCTCTTCAGGCTCTGGCTGGTTTTGCATTCCGCTTTCGGCCAAAACCTCGGGCGGGGGTGTCATTTCTAACTTGGCTAGTAAGGGCGACTGGGCCTGCAATTCCGCTTGTGCCGACACCAAACCTTTGGGTAGCAGGGTAGGGGGAATGGCTCGCAAATCCAATTCTTGTCCTGCATACAGGGTGCTGAAGCGATCAACTAAATTGGAAAGTTCACGAACATTTCCCGGCCATGGGTACTTTTGTAGTGCTGTCAAAAAATCTGGCTTGAACGTGATGGGCTGTTTGCCAAACGCCGCACATTTTTTTGCAAAAAATGTCAGTAATTCAGGCACATCTGTGTTGCGCTCACGCAACGCGGGCGTCACCATCGGTAAAACATTAAGCCGATAGTACAAATCTTCGCGAAAACGACCGGCTTCAATCTCGGTGTCGAGGTCACGGTGGGTTGCGGCTATGACACGCACATCTACCTGTACCTGTCGGGTTCCACCAATCGGGTCTACCGTGCGCTCTTGCAAAACGCGCAGCAGTTTTACCTGCATATCGAGCGACATGTCGCCAATTTCGTCTAGGAATATCGTGCCGCCATGGGCTAATTCGAAGCGACCAATGCGGTCGGCGACCGCACCTGTGAAAGAGCCTTTTCTATGACCAAAAAGTTCACTTTCCAGCAAATCTTTGGGAATAGCGGCGCAATTAATAGGTACAAAGTTCGCGCCACAGCGGTCAGACTGGTCGTGTAACAAACGGGCTAAAAGCTCTTTGCCAGTGCCACTTTCACCGGTAATCATGACCGTCGCATTGGAATTGGCCATCGTTGCGACCAAATTGCGCAATGTTTTGGCAGATTCGCTAGATCCGATAAATTGGGTAGTGGGCTTCATGTCAAAAATTCCTACACTGGATTGTCTAATACTGATAAATTCACGCAAGACATCAAAAGTACTAAAACTATCAATAAATCGCCTAACAATCAATTTGTCAGGTTAAAGATGTGCCCCCAACTGACGAATCGTGTGGGAGACCTATACAAGGACACCGACCATGAAACGCGCCACTTTTTGGGCTCTAGTAGCCACCGCTTTGTTGACCACTGCTTGCGCATTGCCGCCTGCCAAAAACGCCAAATCCGCTGAGCAAATGAAGACAGAAGAATCTGCCAACATGATCACGCCCATGACGGAAAAGCGCGAGACTTTGGTCGCGACTGGTTATGCCGTCATCAGCATTCAGAACCACCGCAACGCGTCTCAGCAACGTTTGCTGGCAATTCGTGCTTCAAAGTTGGACGCCTACCGCGCCTTGACCGAACAGGTCTATGGCCAGCAACTAGATGCCAACACCACCATCGCCGATATGACGGTGATGAGCGACACCTTCCGTGCGCGTGTGGAAGGCGTGGTCTACGGTGCCGTGTTGGTCAGCATCACCCCAGTGGGTGACGACACTTATGAGACCACCTTGTCTCTAGACCGCCGCATCGTCAACGACTTGCGTTCGCTCTACATTGCGCAACTGAGCACCAAACGCTAATTGGCAGTTTTGACTGCTTGGCGTTTCGCTTATCTTTAACTTCTGCACGCAATAGCTTTACCGAGTTTGTTCCATGCCTAGCCGTTTTTCTTTGTTGTCTGTGTCTTTGCACCGCTGGCTAGGCCCAAGCATGTTGTTTAGTGTCTTATGGGCATTCAACGCAGGCGTTTATGCACAAGACCTCAAGCCTGAACAAAGGCTAGAAGCTATTCGCGCTGCGTTGGTGGAAGCAGCGATGAAATCCAACACCCGCGTCAGCACCACAAGCTGGATGGATACACGCGGCGCATTGTTAGAACTCAATCGTTTTTCTTCCGAAATCAGGTTACGCGACATCCAAATTGGCCAGTACCAAAAAACCAATACCGTTGAATCAGTTGAATTGTCAAACCGTACCTTGGAGAGCGTAGTGCCCGTCAGTTGCATTGCACCACGGGCGCGCTCACCGATTCGCCATGTGATGCGTGTGAGCTTGGACTTGGCGTCCAGCATTGCGCCTGAGCACCACTACCTGGCCCAAAAAATCGGGTTTGCAGCCAGACAACAGGCTATGCAAGCATCCGCCCAAACCCAGCACTGGCGTTTGATGACTGATGCCGCTTACAAGCGCGCCTACGAGCGACTGATTTACGGCCAAGGTGAAGAATCTGTGCAGTGGTCCTTGCAACTCACTGTGTTACCTGCGCGCGTAAACCTCAACACGGGTGAAAATCCCGCTTTTATTTTGGCTTGGCAGGTGCAAGCTGGCCCCAATAAGCCTGTGTGGTTTGGCGCGCAAAACCTGCTGTTTGGCGTCACTGTTCCCAAAGCATATGGCACACCAAAGTTAGACATCGACACCCTGTCGTCGATTGAGATGACCGTTAACAATATGGTTAAAGAACTTGACCGCCAACTCGCGTGCGACCCCCAAAGCTTTGCTGTTGAAAAGAACGAAGACGGCCAATTGGTCCTTCACGCCGGCAGGACGTCTGGTTTGCGTGTGGGCGATCAAATCGTCTTGGCCGACGCCCGTTTGTTGCCAGGACGCGCCATAGAATCCGGCGCACTTGACGCGGCGGTGCTGGCCGAAGTTAAATCGGTGTCAGATTACCAAGCTGAGATACGCCAAGTGGCTGGAAAAAAACAAACATTCCAGGGTAGCTGGGTAGCGTGGCCCTTTATCTACTAACGAAACCGTCGGAGAACTTCTATGTCTTACATCAACGCTTGCCTTCGACTCGCCATCTGCCTTGGTGCTTTGGTGGGCGCAACACTCGTTTTTGCTTTGGATGTACAAGGCAAGGGCCCCGCTAAAACCTATGACGTGGTCTCTGGCGACACCTTGGACAAAGTGATTCGTGCCACCATGGCCGATAGCCCTCTCAAAATTGAAATATTGCGCACCGCCTTCATCCAACAAAATCCGCAAGCTTTCACCAAAACCCCTCCACGCACATTGATGGCTGGTTCTATATTGACCATCCCAGACCATGACAACTTGGTCGCCATGTACCTCAAGTCAGGCAAAAGCGCGCCTTCTAAAAACGCGACCGCTTCGAACACCAGTTCAGGTCCCGGTTCAGGCGGTTACGCCACCACCGACTTGAACATGAACGAGCGTAAAAACTGGGTGCGTTACCCTTAAAGGGCATGCCATGGCGTTGCTCGGGCCTGAGGGCGTCAACCAAGTTTCGCGTATCACGCCGGTCACCCTCGACCTGCGTCAAATATTCATAGAAGCGACAGTCGCCAAAGAACTGGGTTTACACGACGGACAAGTCGTGCACGCGGTTGCAGCCTTGCACAAAGACGAACTCAAGCTCGCTATGAACGAGCATGTGTTCAATTTACCCCTCTCGCCCTACATCAAAGAGGGTGATCTCGCGCAACTTCGTGCGCAGTTGTTGCCCAATGGCAAGTGGACATTGCAATTGCTCCACACGGGCACCTATGCGGGTTTGCAAACTTCCCAAGCTGCGCAGGCAGCATTGGCTGCACAAACTGCCCAAGCAGCAGCACAAGCGTTGGGGCCTTCGCGTTTCAATGCTTTGTTGGTGCAACCCGAGGGTTTTGCGAACTGGGTCAATCTGTTGCGCCCTGGTATTTTGGAAGCGCTTTTGCCAGCAGGCGTTGCCAGTGAACTCAGAGAACGCGTCAAAGCGCACCGCTTGACCATGGCCAATTTGCAACCTCTGTCTTTGCGCCGTTTTGTGTTGAAACACACCACCTCTGCTGAGGCCAGTTTGGCCCAATCCCAAGAGGTGCAAGACGATGAAAAGGTCTTGTTGCGTTTGCTCATGACCGAGCGTCAACGCATGGGGGCGATAGAAGAGGGCGAAACCCAAGACGCCTTGAAGCATGCTTTGGACGAAGTCGAAGCTGCCCAATTGCAAGCAGTGAAAGATTGGCGCAATGGCGACCTTAACCTGAGTTTTGTCATTCCCTTTACCGATGCCGATCCGCTAGAGATGCAGTTCGAGAAAAAAGGCGATAAACCTGGTCAGTCCAAAAACCCCTTGATTGTCAATATGCATACGAATAGCCGTGTCTTGGGCGAGGTGTGGCTCAAAACTAGCATCAGTGGTAGCGCAGATGTCAATCTCACCATGTGGGCCTTGCGCTCCGACATTGCAGCCCAAGCCAAAGAAAACGCCAGTGAATTGACCTACGAACTCGAGTCTGCCGGTTTGAGGCTCGGTAGTTTTCAGGTCTATAACGCCCCACGGCCCGATGCCTCGCAAAAACGCGAAGTGCCCAAGCACGGCGTTCTGATAGACACTGAGGTGTAAATGAAAAACACCCCGTACCAACAAGCCGTTGCCCTCGAATACGGCAAAAACAAAACGCCCATCGTCTCCGCCAAAGGGGAGGGCGAGTTAGCACGCCGCATCATTGCAGAGGCTAAACGCCAAGGCGTTTATGTGTCAGAAGATCCTAGGCTATTGGCCATGCTGAGCCGCTTAGATGTGGGGCAAGAAATCCCAGAAGATATGTTCACCGCTGTCGCCGTTATTTTGGCTTGGGTGTATTGGCTCAGAGGCATGCAGCCTGGTGACGAGGCTGGTAAAAAAGTCGCTTAATTAGCTTTGCTAAGCGCAAACTCAGATCTTGGAGAGAAATTAGGCTTCTGCGTAGCCTCTACCGCGGCGAACGCGTGAGAGTTTGCCCAATCGGTCATACATTTCGACCGAGCTGGTTGGGTCAAACACATTCAGACTCTGAAGGGCGCCACGGATGGCGTCAATTTTGCGGCTGATTAGCACTTCGTTGCGTCTGTGCATATCGCGGCACAAAGCCATGTGTTCTTTGAATTCATCCCATTCAGACCCGAGCGCATCGGCTGATTCAGGGCCATCAATGCGGGCAAGACGCATTAACTTTTGCAATAAATCGTTTTTTGTGCTTTGCGACGCTTCGAATGCGTCTAAATTTTGCGCTTTGAGTTGTTCAAACTCTAACTCCAACATGTCGTAGAGCTCGCGCGCCAATACCTCAGCCTGAGCCAAATGCTCTGCTGAGGGGGCCTCTGTTGTCGCTGCTTCCGTCATTACGATGTCGGTCATGCGCGGTCTGAGTCAGATCAGTTGGTGATCAGTTTTTCTAAAGCCACAAAGCTCTCTGCAATGCGGCGTGGATTGACGGGGTAGTTACCGTCTTTGATCGCTTGCTTGATTGACTCGACCTTGGCGCGGTCAAATTCTGGCTGGGCCATGACTTTTTGGGCCACATTGCTCAAACTGATTTTGTCGGCACCAGGCGCAGCTTTCGCAGGCGCAGACTCTTCTTTGGCCGAAGCTGCAGAAGTGCCTTTGGGGTCAACTTTCTCAATCGCGTTGCGGGCAGCCGCATTCGATTGGGTCATACGACCGTAATTGGAGATGGGATCACTCATATCTTTCTCACTTTCAAGACCCGAAATGCGGGTCAAACCTTTTCACAACACTCAAATCGGCACCAAGTTTTAGAACTTGAGGCCTTTCCACCAAAAAACCTTCAAATACTTGCACAAGTGCATTTTTGAATACTTTGGAATTCATATTAACGAATTCTTGCTGTGTTGGGTCCTGTGATCACCGCTATCAATGATCGACCCGACTCGCTGTTTTTCAAGCGCACTTGCTCACCTAAACCACCATCTTGTAGCGCTTCCGCCCGCATGGTGATCAAAAATCCTTGTCCTTGGCCGGCGCTGACCTGCACTTCCTGTCCCCGTTTCACCATGACCGCTGCCTTCACGTCGTAGGTTCGCAGAGGCGAGTTGGGTGTCAAATCGCGCACCAGTTCCATATTCAATAGCAATTTTGGGTCCACGATCACTTGGTTCTCCATGCCGGGGATAGGCATCTCAGCCTCCACGAACATGGCGGGGGTGATCAAAGTCCCGCGTTTGAGCATCTCTTTGGACACCAAAACCTTGTGTAAAGCAGGCCCAGCGGGGCTTACGCGGTTAGGAGACGCTGGCTCAGCGCCGTTGGTCAGCGTCACAAAAAGCTGCCACTGCGGCTGGCTGCAACGCACCCGCACCGAAGGTTGAACGGGAAAAGGCTGGTCAAACTGCAGTTTTTGTTGACAGTTTTGCAAGGCAATGCGGCTGTCCAAAGGCGCCACACGCATATTTCGACCCTGAAAAGCTGGCGTAGTGTTTGCCCATTGCATGACTTCTTTTTCCAAATCTTCAAACGGTCCTGATAAGGCCGCAAAAGGCATCGTTGCCAGAGCCAAAGCCGCCCCCCACCGCAGGCACTTGGCGCGGGTTATGTCGGGAATTATTGGGCACAGCATTTGCATGTTCAGTTGGGTCAGGTGTTGAAGTTTTGACAAATTTGTTGAGTTCTAAACCTGATAGCAAAAACTAGACCAACTTTTTCAATGCACCGATTACGGAGTCCCTATGCGACTTGATCCGCCTTTCACACCCACGGTGAGTGGGGTAGACCCATCGGGCATGCCAATCATCACGCGCAACCCACTGGCCTACACCCGCACTGCGACGGGTTTCACCCAAGCGATGGCATCTGCTCAACAAAACGTATCGAGCCAACCCATCCAACACCAGCCTAAGGCTGGTTCTTTACTTCCTGAATCAAGCGCTGCTTCTTGGAATGTGAACGTGCAGTCCGGCCAAACCTTGAGCGGGATCGTCCGCGACCAAATGGCCGCGCGGGGCGTCAATATTTCCAGTAGTGAGGCTTTGCGCTTGTCGCAAACCGTGGCACAGGCCAACAAAATGCCCAATGCCAACCTAATTCACCCCGGCCAACGGATCAACCTAGAGAGTTTGAACCTCACCTTGGCCCAATCTCAATTGGCCAATCGTTCTGTAGTTACCAGTGCAGCCAATACCAATACACCTATCCATAGAGCACAACTAGCCAATGCTTCTGCTGGGCAAGCTAACTTAACCACTAATATAAATAGTGGTGTCAATATGAATGGTGGTGCAAACAGACAAACCACTGTCAACAGCACCACCCAACTCCAGTTGCAGTCCCGCGTCGACCAAGGTGGCAATCCTGTTTTAGAGAAAACCCTCAACCGTGCAGTTGAAAAAGGCTTTATCCCCGCCCAGGACAAACAAGCGGTGATGAACAAAATCATCCAGCTCTCGCAACAGCACCGTTTCGCGCCCGATGACTTTGCCCGTCTGTCGTTGATGGAAAGCGATGGACTCAACCCTAAAGCCAACAACAGCCGTTGCTTTGGCATCATCCAATTCTGTGATGGCCCAGACCGTGGCGCAGCCAGTGTGGGGTACGCGGCTAATCCCAAAGCCATCATGGGACGCAGTGTGCTCGACCAACTCGACATGGTGGGTAAATATTTTGAAGACACCGGGCTTAAAAGTTATGGCCCTGTTGGCCTTGACGACCTATACCTCACAGTGTTGACACCAGCCGCGCGCAATGAAACACGCCCTAATGCCGCACTCAATATTCCCGGCCCCCAAGCTGCGTTCTTGCATGTCAACCGCGACACCCGTGCGCCGATCACGCGTAATTCCATCTTGGCGGGATTGCACCAAAACGCCAATGAGCGTTTGGGCGTGGAAGTGGCGCAGCGTCCTAGTTTGCAAGCAGCGCGCATCAGTGCATATGCTGAGCAAGCGGTAGTGACGCAATTTCAGTGATTTGTTTTTGAAGAGAAGCGAATTTCTTAAATCGACATAGGCGTATTTGCTCTGTGACGATGTGGCCCTTCGATAAAGCGGCAATCGTCTTACATAAAAGCGTGGCAAAGCGGCAAACTTTTGCCACTCCAGACGTCAAAACCGCAGTGGCACATCTCTTGCATTATTCGTCATGAGGCCTTGTAACTTGAGGCCGTTGTGTCAATAAATCGGAGTCGAGAGATGGACATTTTTTCAACAGCATTCGGAATCCACGAGAAAGCGCTTGGCGTTCGCAGCCAACGCATGGAAGTACTCGCGCGCAATATCGCCAATGCCGACACGCCTAACTACAAGGCGCAAGACGTTGACTTCAAAGCCATGCTCAAAGAACTCAAAACCGAATACGTCACGGCCACGCATGAAAAACATTTCTTGGGCATACAAGAAGCCCCCGACAACGGCATGCGCTTTCGCACACCTTTCAATAGTTCATTCGACGGCAACACCGTGGAGATGAACGTCGAACAAGCCCAATACGGTAAAGCCGCCAGTGAATACCAAGCGACTTTGCAATTTTTAGAAAACCGCATCGGCGGATTGCGCAAAGCATTGCGCGGGGAGTAATGGCATATGCAACTAGATAACGTCTTTGGCATTGCAGGTACCGCGCTCAATGCGCAGTCCATTCGCATGAATACCACTGCTTCTAACTTGGCCAACGCAGGAACGGTTGCAGGCAGCGAAGAAGAAGCCTTTCGTGGAAAAAAACCCCTCTTCAAAGCATTGATGAACGAAGAAATGACACATGCTGGCGCGAAATTTGTCGGTGGCGTGAAAGTCGATCGCATCGTCAACGACCCCACACCCGTGAAAAAAGTTTGGGAGCCAGGCAATCCATTGGCTGACAAAGAAGGCTATGTCTTCCATTCCAACGTGAATGAAATGTCGGAGATGGTCGACATGATGGCTGCATCACGCGCCTACCAAAACAACGTCGAAGTGGTCAACACCGCAAGACAACTGATGTCGCGCACGCTCGACATCATCAAATCGTAATAACCCGCTGAACTGGAGTCATCCATGGCTGTTTCAAACACTACCGCAAGCCTGAGCTCAATGCCCAGCGGTATTAAGACTACTGCGCAATACAAAGCAGAAAAGGCGATGACGCCACAAAACACCTCGATGGGTCAAACAGAGTTTTTAACTTTGTTCACAACCCAATTAAAAAACCAAGACCCTACAGATCCCGTCAAAAACGAAGCCTTCGTAGCCCAGTTAGCGCAGTTCTCGCAACTAGAAGCCAGCGTAGCCATGAAGACCAGCATGGAGAATTTGGTCAACAGCATGAGCAACGACCGCATGTTGGGTGCAGCTTCTTTGATTGGTAAATCTGTATCGATTCCAGACGGTCCTGTCACCGTCACAGACACCACGGTGTCGCAAGGCATCATCAATGTGCCTACCGGTGCCGATGGCATTCGTGTTCAAGTTTTCAACGACCAAGGCCAATTGGTTCGCACACAAATCATGGGTGCACAAGCTGTAGGCGACGTCACACTGGCTTGGGACGGCATGACCGACGCAGGCGCTGCAGCACCTAACGGTACTTACCGTTATGTCGCCACCGTCAACCGTGCTGGAAAGATCACCACACCGACCGTCAACACCTTGGCTACTGTGCGCAGCGTCAGTAGTGCAGGCACCAGTGACGGCACCTTGCTTTTAGAGGTCGATGGCAACAAGTCCATCAGCCTGTCCGACGTCAAACGCGTTGGCTATTGATTGATCACACACACAAGAAATTCTTACTGGAGTTAAAGCACCATGTCTTTTTATACCTCGCTCACTGGTTTAAATGCCGCAACCGCACAGCTTGGCGTGACTGCCAACAACGTGGCCAACGTGTCCACGGTCGGTTTCAAACGCAGCCGCGCAGACTTCGGTGACATTTTTGCCACCTCGCCATTGCAAAAAGCTTCGGCCACTATTGGTCAGGGTGTGTCATTGAAACGTGTGACCCAAGAATTTGGACAGGGCAATATGACTTTCTCGTCCAATACCTTGGACT
>Ga0214921_10001322_pt1 | contig 42786 bp, 30 predicted proteins | sample LL1505_MetaG_FD_177992 | JGI IMG/M metagenome (GOLD analysis project Ga0214921, IMG submission 177992) | Freshwater microbial communities from Lake Lanier, Atlanta, Georgia, United States - LL-1505 | ecosystem: Environmental > Aquatic > Freshwater > Lake | place: USA: Georgia | collected...
CGAAACCCTGCAATCGGGTGCAGCGGCCGCTAAGGCGGGAGGTTTTACCAAGGTAGCGTTAAGCGCAGCCACTAATCCTGCAATACAAACAAAATCGCAAGTAGAATACATACTAAGCAAAGCTACAGAATTAGGAATAAAATTATTGCCTTTAGGCGCAGCCACCATCAACCAAGAAGGTAAACAAATGACAGAGATGTATGATATGTTTTTGGCAGGCGCAGTGGGATTTACAGATGATAAAAACTCAATTCAAAACGCACAACTTTTTACATCTCTCCTACAATATGCAAATAATTTTGGAGCAAAAATTTTTCATTATGCATGCGACAATAATTTAAGTTATAAAACACTTGGGCACGAAGGTATTGCTGCATTGCACAATGGCTTTAAAGGACAACCAGCCATTGCCGAAGATGTTATTGTAGCACGCGATTTGGCAATTGCAAGTTACTACAATGTGCCCGTGCATTTCTCAACTATTTCTAGCAGTGGTGCGGTGCAACTGATTAGACATGCTAAAGCCGATGGCAAACAAGTTACATGTGATGTAGCTGCACATCAATTATTTTTTTGTGATGAGGATGTAAATGGTTTCGATACCAACTTAAAAGTGCTACCACCATTGCGCGACAAGCAGCACCAACAAGCATTGATTGATGGTTTGATTGACGGAACAATAGACGCTATTTGCAGCGACCATAGCCCGCAAACAATAGAAAATAAAAAGGTTGAGTTTGACCATGCAGCTTATGGTATGAGTAGTATTGAAACTGCTTTTGCAATGGCTAATAGTGCTTTGCAAAACAAACTATCAATCCATAAAATAATTGAAAAGTTTACCACCAATCCTAATCATATTTTAAATCAAAACAAACATGCAATTAGGGTAGGAGAAGTTGCAAATCTTACATTATTTGACCCAATACAAACCTTTACATTTGATGTTGCAAACATGCAAAGCATTAGTAAAAATAATCCGCTACATGGAAAGGAACTCACTGGTAAAGTATTTGGTGTTGTTTGCTAGGATTGATGTTTGATGATTTCTACATCCAAGAAAACTCTTATACAATTAGATTTGTGATTGTATCGTAACCAAGTAATATCAATTTAGAGTGTCAATTTAGTTAGGGTTCTTACAACGCTCATTTGCTTTAACCTAAATAAATTTCAATTAAAATTTATATACAAACTGCATAACAAAACTCCTTACAGGAGCTATGAATGCTGGGCGTTCAGAGTATACATTGTTAAGTAAATTTTTCGCAATAAATGAAACGGATGCATTATTGTTGATGGTATAAATTATTCGTGCATCAATTACCCATATATCTTTGTTCTGTTGTTTCTTTCGGAATTCGGCAATAGATGGGAAGAAGAAATTGAAAACAGGGTCGATGTTTACCACGTAAGTATTGTAGCGCACATAACCACCAACAGTAAATTTATTCCAATTAATTTCAAGGTCGGCTTTTGCAGATTGTATGTATCTGTATTTTAAAATATTTTGAGTGGTATCGGAATACCTAATCTTTATTGAATTGATAGACATGGTATCATATTGCAAATCGGTTGGTAAAGTATAAGTGTAACCACCAGTGAGCGTTAGGTTTACTTTTCCAATATTTCCTTTGGCAAATAACGTAGCATCAATACCTTTAATAAGAGCATTGGTTACGTTTCGGGATTGAAAACCAAAAGGTACTTTGCTATTCGGAAAAATATCAAACACAAAATCCATCATATTGTCATATCGTGTGTAAAACGCAGCAAGGTCAATCATTCCAAGCCATTTACCAATTTGCCAATTTTGTTTTAAACCTAATTCGGCATTCCAACCTGTTTCGGGTTTTAGGTTTGGATTGGGCACTACATTTACAATAGAAATAGATGTATTCACAAATTTTTCGGCAATGGTTGGGAAACGATAACCCATGCCATACGAAGCTCTTAAAAAAGTTGCTTTAGCAACTTGAAAATTAATACCTGCCCTGCCTAATGGTTTAGAAAATGCCGTAACAGTATCTAATTTATAATACTCATATCTGCCTCCAAGGGTAAGCCACAAGCGGTCTCCCAACTTTTCATCAACCTGAGCATAATATGCAAGGTTTAATGAGCTGTGATTGCTATACAAATCGGACTTTACATAACTGTGATTTGCAACTGCACCAGCATTGATATTTAACTGATTGAAAAACTTTTTTTGTACTTGAAACTCGCTATATAACAACTGTGCGTTTGAACTTTGATTTTTATTGTTGTTGTTAATGGTATTGAAAAACCTATTGCGTAAACTAAACTTATAACCCGATTTTGATGCATAAGTAAGGTACGGGTCAACATTCATTCGGTATGATTTGTAAGCACTTAAAGTGGTTGCAGGTGTGTCAACACCACCGCTTGGCGTGAGGTAATTTAAGCTATCTGGCCTTATTGTACCTGATTTATATGTAAAAGGTTTATCGTCGGCAGCCCACAAAAAAAATAATGAACCTTTTGATGCTTGTGCGTTTACATTTAATCCAACAAACAGGTTTTCAATATTTTTGAAACCATAACGTAAGTTTGTGTTCATGCGTGCGCGGGTGTTGTAACCACCTTGCAAGTAACTATCATCACTAAAATAATTTCCTCCTACAACCATATCCAATTGCTTAATTTTTCGGCTATGAAAAAAACTAGCTGTATTTGTTTTCTGTAAGTTATTGCCCCACCATTTTGTGTTGGCATTTTTTGGAGTATCAAAAATACCTTGTTGAATAACAATGTTTGTCTGTGGCTTACTACGCGGAAAAGCAGTACGAAAATTAATGACACCATTTAAAGCAGATGAACCATACAACGCAGATGATGCACCTTTTATTACTTCTATCTGTTCGCAGTTTTCGATGGGTAAAAAGTCCCATTTTACGTCAGCGGCATCAGCACTTAGCATTGGTAAATCATCAACCATTACAAGCACCCTACTACCAGCACCATAACTCCAACCGCTGCCACCGCGTATGTTGGGCTGACCATCAATGACATCAACACCTGGTGTACGTTTCAGCATATCATCAACTTGAGTTAAACCAGCAGTTTGTATTTGCTTGGGTTTAATTACAGAAATAGAAACAGTTTCCTCATTGATATTTTTCTCAAATCGGCTACCGCTAATAGTAACTGCATTCAGCTCTTTGGCTAACGAAGATAGAGTGAAATTATGATTTGAACTTGCGTTAACAGTTATAGAAGCTGCACTTGAATTATAGCCTAACAAACTAATTGTAAAATGATGCTCACCTGCTAATACACTAATAGTGTAATTACCATTTAAGTCGGTTGCTGTACCAGCTTTAGTTTCGCTATCAAAAATAGCAACACCAATTAGCGGTTCTTTGGTTTGTTCATCAGTAACAGTTCCCTTTACTTCATAGCTCTGCGCTACTGATTTGTGAAGTGAAGCAAGCGTAATAAAAACAAAAAGAAAGTAGCACTTTTTAGAAGTAAGCAATCGTATCATAAAACCAAAATACATTATTTGTTTAAGCCAAATGTATTATTTTAGTGAAAATTACAAGGTTTAAAAATTTAGAAACAACAGCAAATGAGATACAATAATTGTTTTGAGACGATGCGTTTTAAATAAAGGCCCAATTCTAAAACTGATTATCATTTTTCAAAAATTAAATGATGGCCAACTCAGGAGTGCTAACAAATTAGCAAATACCATCGTGTAAATCTTTCTTAAATTGTATCAACAATTTCTTCATTCCCTTTAACTGTTTTATTCTATCATCGATAGAAATTAATTTTTCATCCAGAACTAATAGCTTTTTCGTTAATGAAATTTTGTTGTTATACCAAGCATCCATCAGTTGAGCTATTTCCTGAATAGTAAAGCCAACAGATTTTGCATCTCGAATCAATTCAAGCCTTTCAACAGTTTCATCATCATAATGAAAATAATTATTCGACTTTACATCAGCCTTACGTTTGCCTTTTATCAAACCACTTTTTTCGTAAAAACGAATCGTATGAGAAGTTACGCCTGTTTTCTTGGATAATTGATTTATCAACATTTCACAAATATACTTGTTGAAAAACAAAACACAAGCATAGACTATACTCTAATGTTGTAGGTTTGAATTTGTTGCTATACTATTGCAAATAATTAATAAAAAATATATGGCAATAGCATTAATAACAGGCGCATCAAGCGGAATAGGATTAGAACTTGCAAAAGTTCATGCATTAAAAGGAGATGATTTAGTTTTAGTTGCAAGAAACAAAACAAAATTGGATGAACTAAAATCAGAACTTGAAAGTAAATACAAAATTAAAGTTTACACTATTGGCAAAGACCTTTCTTGTGCTAATGCTGCAAAGGAAGTTTATGATGAAACTACCAAACAAAAAATTGAAATAGATTACCTCATCAACAATGCAGGATTCGGAGACTTTGGAATGTTTGTAGAATCAGATTGGACTAAGGAGTTAAAAATGATTAATTTAAATATTACAACACTTACGCAATTCACAAAACTATATTTAAAAGAAATGGTTAGTCGCAAAAGTGGTAAAATTATGAATGTTGCTTCAACAGCAGCTTTCCAATCTGGACCTATGATGGCAGTATATTTTGCTACTAAAGCCTATGTTTTAAGTTTTTCAGAAGCAATAAATAATGAGTTAAGTGATAAAGGTGTAACGGTAACAACATTATGTCCAGGTGCAACCGAAAGTGGATTTCAAGAAGCAGCAGCAATGGAAGAAAGTGCATTAGTAAAGGGCAAAAAACTACCAACTTCAAAAGAAGTGGCTGCCTACGGTTACAAGTCCATGATGAGTGGAAAAACAATTGCCATACACGGTTTAATGAATTGGATAATGGCCAACGCAGTAAGATTTACGCCACGTGCATTGGTAGTAAAAATAACACGTAAACTACAAGGTAATTCTCACTAAAATGAATCAAAATATGACTTATGATTCAGACAAGTTTTATGTTACTGCATTACTATTTTGCAGAAAGTAAAGGGAAAATTTATATTGATTTTTTGAAAGCTATGGTATAAAATAAGGTTTGTTTTAGTGCAATGATCCAAGAAATACTCTCTAAACTATTTTGCAATATTTGTATTTTATAAAGTAAAAATATTGAAATGATTGAATTTATACTTAACCTGAAAGTTAGAAATGAATGCCTATTTCAATTCGGAACAATCAACTTTATACTGGCATTATTTTTTTTGGGATTGACTAAATATTCCAACATGCAACTGAATAATATAAGTGCTTGGTTTAAACCATTCAAGTTTGCATCTTCAATTGGATTGTACTCCTGGACAATGGCATGGTATTGTTTTTATTTACCCAATTTCAATATCATACTATTTAATTATTCAGTAATTATACTTCTTGGTTTTGAAATAATTTACATAGCACTACAGGCAAGCAAAGGTCAACTTTCTCATTTTAACATTAGCACACCTTTATACTCAACTCTGTTTTTCTTTATGGGTTTTGCAGCTTCTGTGATAAGCGCATATACTGGATTTGTAGGCTATTTATTTTTTATCCATCAGTTTCCAGAACTACCGGAATATTATGTTTGGGCAATCCGCTTGGGCATTATTATTTTTGTTGTTTTTTCATTCGAAGGATTTTTAATGGGCTCAAGATTATCACATACCATTGGTGGTAAAGATGGCAGCCCTGGAATTCCGATTTTAAATTGGAGTAAAAAGTTTGGTGACCCACGAATAGCACATTTTATTGGTATGCATGCACTTCAAGTGTTGCCATTTTTAGCATTCTACTTTTTAAAAAATACCTATGCTGTATTTATAATTTCGATTTTATATGGCTTGCTCGCCACCTTCACACTTGCGCAGGCAATTAAAGGAAAGCCGCTTTTTAAAGAGAGTAAAAAACAAATAGAAGAACGAGAATGAAAACAGCCAATTGACGGGAACGGATGTTATTATCAGCAATAAAATAAATGATAAAAAAGAGAACTATACAAGATGTAACAACCTACCAAGTTCTCTTTTTTAAAAAGTATATTAAGGTAAATTACCCAAATACTAACTTCAATAAATCGGTAATACGTGAAGCAGGGTCTTTTCTTATTTTACTTTCCTCTTGACCAACTAGTTTAAAAATACCTTCCATTGCTTTTGTTGTAACATAATCTTGCAGGTTAGGATTTGCTTTTTGCACAAATGGTATTTTGTTGTACTTAGTTGCCAATGGATTCCAGTATTTAGTAATTTGAACAGATTGTAAGGCTGCTTTCACAACTGGTAAAAACTTTGCTTTTAATTCGTTGCTTGTTTTTGTTTTTAGGAATGATGTTGCAGCGTTATCGCTACCTTTTAAGATTGAAACTCCATCGGTAATTGACATGCTCATAATAGCATTGATGAAAATAGGTGCTCCATCTTTTGCAGCCTTTTCAGCAGCACGATTCAAGGTTTCAACAAACTTTTCGGTAGCTGGTTTCATCCCTAATTTATCCAACGTTGTTTTCATTTCAATAACCTGTTGCGGAAACGGAATTTTAATTGCTGCATTTTTATAGAAACCATCTAAAGCCGAAGCTTTTGAACTTGAATTATTGGTTCCTACTTTTAATGCCTCACGCAAGCCGTTTACAATATCGTCATTACTCATAGGCTTGCCCACACTATTTAAAATAGTGCCAACAGCATTGCCAACTCCAGAACCTGAGCCACTGCCAATAGCAGTTCCAACGGCATTTACAGCGTTATTAATGATATTTTGACCTGACTTTTGGTTTTTGTTTTGCGCTACGCTAAACGTAAACACTGTTGTGGTAAGTAATAAAGAACAAACTATCTTTCTCATGTTTTTTATGTTTTAATTTAATGTTAGTGATAATTTTATTTATGGTGTTCGGCGCTAACCAATAACTTTGCCAAATATAAATTTATAATTAACCAGTTAAGAAAATATGATGAAGAATATACTAGCCGAAATTATTACCATTGGTGATGAAATACTTATTGGACAAATAATAGATACCAACTCAGCTTGGATTGGACAACACTTAAACGAAGTTGGAATTAAAGTAGTTCAAATTACCTCTGTACAAGATAGTAAGCAACATATTTTAGATTCACTTGCCGAAGCAGAAAAGCGTGCAGATATTATTTTAATTACTGGTGGTTTGGGGCCTACCAAAGACGATATCACAAAAAAAACATTGTGCGAATATTTTGATTGCGAATTTAAAACTGATGCAGATGTTTTAAATGATATTACTAAATTATTTTCAGATATGGGACGCGAAATGAATGAGGTGCAACATGCACAAGCGGCAGTTCCTGAAATTGCAATAGCCATTAGAAATCAAAATGGTACAGCTCCAGGAATTTGGATTGAGAAAAATAATAAAGTTTTTGTTTCGATGCCAGGTGTGCCTTACGAAATGATTGGACTGATGAAGAATGATGTGATACCTATGTTGCAAAAATATTTTAATACACCTGCCATCGTTCACAGAACAATTTTAACCCAAGGTATTGGCGAAAGCATTGTTGCTGAAAAAATAAAAGATTGGGAAGATGCATTGCCATCTCACATTAAACTTGCTTATCTGCCAAGTGTTGGTAGTGTACGTTTAAGAATTTCGGCATTTGGAAAAGAGGATAATATACTAATCAAAGAAGTAGATGATTTAACTAATAGTTTATTGCCTTTAATAGAGACGTATGTATTTGGTTTTGGGGATGATACCTTAGAAAAAAACATTGGAAAATTGCTGAAGAAAAAAAATAAAACTATAGCAGTTGCCGAAAGTTGTACGGGTGGATATATTTCTCATCTCATAACTAAAGTACCAGGTTCGTCGGCATATTTAAAAGGTTCGGTGGTTAGTTATGCCAATGAAATTAAAGTTGATTTTTTGGATGTTGATACAAAAATAATTGCGGAAAAAGGAGCAGTTAGTCAAGAAGTAGTTGAGCAAATGGCCAAAAATATTTTACAAAAATTCAATACTGATTATTCCATAGCAACATCAGGAATTGCAGGCCCAGATGGTGGTTCGGAAGAAAAACCAGTTGGAACAGTTTGGATTGCTGTAGCAAATAAAGAAAAAGTTATTGCACAAAAATATTTAATGGGCAATCATCGTGGTCGTACCATCGAACGCTCATCACTTACAGCATTAATGATGCTTAGAAGATTAATGATTGAAAATTAGAAGTCGAAGCCTTTATCTGATTTATTTGTTTTTGTATCAATATTGATTTATGTGTTTAGTTTTGAAGTTCTAAAAGTCATTCAAATTTTTTTAACCTAGTAATATGCCTTTTCAATACATAAAAGCATTACACATTATTTTTGTGGTTTGTTGGTTTGCTGGTTTGTTTTACATGCCACGTTTATTCATTTATTTTGTAGAGGCTGAAACCGAAGAACCCTTGATTAAATCAGCATTACAAAAACAATTTGTATTGATGCAAAAAAGGTTGTGGTATGGCATTACTTGGCCTGCAATGATAGGAACATACATTTTTGGATTTTGGATGATTTACCAAATACCTGCGTATTTGCAGCAACCTTGGATGATGCTAAAGCTTGTTTTTATTTTGGCATTAACCATTTACCATTTAAAATGCGGGATTATCCGAAAACAACTAGCAAATGGAATTATCAACTTCTCATCATTTAAGCTAAGATTATTTAATGAAATAGCAACTGTAATACTTGTAGCCGTGGTGTTTATTGTTGTTCTTAAAGACACACTCAATTGGCTTTATGGCATATTAGGGTTGGCTATTTTTATTGCAGTATTAATGCTTGCCATAAATATTTATAAAAAACTACGCAAAAAAGTAGGGAAGTAATAAAGAGTAAGTTTTTCTTCTATTGCTTTACCAACTTCACAAATTCATTTCCAGAATCATTTTTTATTTGCAATAAATAAGTACCTGAAGCAAATTGTTGTATATCTAAATCAATGGTGCTGCCTTGATTACCGCCAACAATATTTTTCACTAAACAAATATTTCCTGACAACTCACACACCAAAATTTACAGCTCAACTATTTAGCATCGAAATTAAAAACTAAGTGCAATTACTCTTGCACCGTTGAATTATACAAGCATGAAAAAAATATTATTACTAACAGCAATCATTTTAACAATTATGTTCAATCACATTGCATTTGCGCAAACACAAACTATCAAAATTAACTCCATTTCAAAAGTAAAAACCTATTTTAATAGTCGTTTAAAAATAAATATTCTAAATCTTTTAGATGATGAAGGTATTGTTAGCCGAGAGCGCGTGAATGATTTTAAGAAATGGTTGGATAAATAGTTAGTTTGCAAGTTATAACCCCAATTTCAACAATTTATTGATGATAAGTATTTGATAATCTGAACAAAACAAGTTGCTATGCTACTAATCTTGTAAACGTTAATATTAATAACAACAATAATGAAAGGTAAATTACTAACGGTTTGTTTAACGATAAGCTTATCCATTATTAGCTTTAATGGTTTTTCGCAATCAAAATTGTTCATAGCAAAATTTGCCGAGGGTAACGATTATTTTAACGTACAAAATTTTCGTAAGGCCTTGAAATGCTTCTTATATGCAGATAGCATTGAGAAAAATCAAGCAGAAGTAAAGTATAATATTGGTGTTTGCTTTTTAAAAACAGAATATAAGTTTAAGGCTTTACCTTATTTTGAAACTGTTTTTAAATTAACTCCAAATCAATTTAATGATATACATTATATGCTAGGTATATGTTATCAGCAAAATTTGGAGATAGAAAAAGCTATGATAGAATATAATTTATTTAGAGATTATCTTATCACTACTAAAGACTCAAAAGAAAAAACTGCAACCTATAATGACTTGACGAAAAAAATAAGCGAGTGTAAAGTTGCAAAAGAGCTAATTAGTAAACCAAAGGCCGTTGAAATAACAAATTTGGGACCTGGCATTAATTCTAATAATATTGAATATAGCCCAGTTATTTCTGCGGATGAGGATATGCTAATGTTTACATCACGCAGACCTACTACCACTGGCGGTGTTTATGATGATTTTCTGGAAGAATACCACGAAGATATTTACAGGTCATATATAGAACATGACAAATGGAATCCTGCTTCTAACATTGGCCCTCCAATAAATACTGTTGATAACGATGCAACAATTAACTTGAGTGCCGACGGTCAAAAACTATTATTGTTCATAGATAACAAAGGCGAGGGGAATATTTGGGAGTCAAAACTATCTGGCGATAACTGGTCAAAACCTGAAAAGTTACCAGCTCCAATCAACACCAAATCACACGAAACTTCTGCGACCTATTCTTATGATGGCAATACACTATTTTTTGTAAGTTACAGAGATGGAGGTAAAGGTGGCAGTGATATTTACTATGTAAAAAAAGATAAAAACGGTGTTTGGGAGACAATTGCACATAACTTAGGAGAACCTGTAAATACTGAGTTTGATGAAGAATCGGTATATATGATGCCCGATGGAAGAACCATGTATTTTAGTAGTAAAGGGCATAACACCATGGGTGGTTTCGATATTTTTAAAACTATTTCTGATACAAGTGGAAAGTGGAGTAAGCCTGAAAATATTGGCTATCCTATAAACACTGCCGATGACGATGTTACTTTTGTTATGGCCGCAAGTGGCAAACATGCATACTACACATCAGTTAAAAAAGAAGGTTTTGGTTTGAGGGATATATATATCATTAATTTCTTAGAGGCTATCAAAAATTCTACCTCTAAGCTTGACCCAAAAATTAATGAAGAATTATACAAAAGGGTAAATGACTCTTCGTTGGTAATTGCAAATACTGTTGATAATAGTTCGCATGATTTAACCATTATAAAAGGAGTTATTGCAGATGCACAAACAAATAAACCTATGGGTGCAACCATTACATTAACAGATAATGCGCTGGGTAAAGAAATTGCAAACTTTACGGCAAATAGTAAGACGGGTAAATATTTGGTTGCACTACCATCTGGCAAAAACTATGGTATTGAAGTGAAAGCTGATGGATATTTATTTCATTCCGAAAACTTTAATATTCCAGTATCTGGAGGTTACTTTGAAATGTCGAAAGCTATACCCATGAAAAATGTTTCAGTAGGCAATGTAATTATTCTGAAAAATGTTTTTTATGATGTAGATAAAGCTTCTTTGAGAAAAGAATCGGAAACTGAATTGAACTTATTAGTAAAATTATTGAAAGATATTCCTACGCTGGTGATTGAAATTGCATCGCATACAGATAATAGAGGCAATGAAAAACACAATTTGGAATTAAGCGAAAAACGCTCTAATTCAGTTGTTGAGTATATCATAAAAAACGGTATAGATGCCAAACGATTACAGAGTAAAGGCTATGGTTTAACACAACCAATTGGTTCGAACGAAAATGAATTAGGAAGACAATTGAATCGAAGAACTGAATTTAAAATTTTGAGTAAATAGAAATTGTATCAACTAAAACAACATCAGTTTTACAGAAATTAATTACTTTGGATTTTAAAATCATATGCTAACAAGAAACTTTTATTAGTTATGAATTTTGGTGCTTTTTTTTCCAAAAAAAATGAAGTAAATAATGATTGATAGAATAAAGCAGTTAGCAAAAGATAATTTTAATTGGACAAAAGAAATCCGCAATTCAATTCATTCAAATCCTGAATTGTCTTTTCAAGAATTCGAAACCTCAAATTACATTATTTCGAAACTTAAAGAAATTGAGTTTGAGTTTGAAACTGGCTTTGTGAAAACCGGAATTGTTGCTACATTAAAATGTAAAAATCCAAGCAAAAAAACAATTGCATTGCGAGCTGATATGGATGCTTTGCCCATACAGGAAACAAATGAAGTAAGCTACAAATCAAAGAACAGAGGTATTATGCACGCATGTGGGCATGATGTGCACAGCGCTTCATTATTAGGTGTTGCCAAAATTTTATCTGAATTAAAAAATGAAATCGAAGGAACAATAAAATTTATTTTTCAACCTGGCGAGGAGAAATTACCAGGAGGAGCATCATTAATGATTCAAGAAGGTTTACTACAAAAACATACTACAAATGTAATGTTAGCTCAACACGTAACACCACAAATTGAAACAGGAAAAGTTGGATTCAAATCGGGGATGTTTATGGCAAGCACAGACGAAATTTATATTGAAGTAATTGGAAAAGGAGGACACGCTGCTATGCCTGCTACATATAACAATCCATTATTTATTGCTTCAGAATTATTACTAAAACTGAGAGAAGAATTTACACCAGAAAACCTTTTTGAAATAGGAATTGATACACCAACAGTTTTGGCTTTTGGCAAAATTACTGGAGATGGTGAAACTAATGTAGTTCCGGATAAAGTAAATATTGAAGGTACTTTCAGAACATTTGATGAAGTTTGGAGAAAAACTGCTCATTCAAAAATCAAAACCATTTGCAATGAAATTGCTACAAAAAACAATGCTAAAATAAACTGCAATATTTTATTAGGATATCCATTCTTAGTAAATGATGAAAATACTACAACTCATGCAAAAAAAGCAGCTCAAGAATATTTAGGCCCAGAGAATATTATTGACTTAGACTATAGAATGACTGCCGAAGATTTTGCGTTTTTCTCACAGCAAATTCCATCTTGTTTCTACAGAATTGGTACCGGTAATGTTGAGAAAAACATAACATCAAATGTGCATACCTCTAATTTTGACATTGACGAAAAATCAATTGAAATAATGATTGGTTTGATGAGTTATATAGCCATAGAAGAATTGAAAATGTCTTAATTCAAAACATCATCTTTTTAAAAAATCTTATTTACTTTACCATAAATAAAAAGAGCATGAAACATTTTTTACTTTCAATTTTTAGTCTAGTGATATGCATGAGCGCATCGGCTCAAATTTCGATTACTGAAAATGATATGCCCGATGCACCGATATTTGGACAGGGAGACACCATACGCTATAGCACAGCACCTGCAACAACAGCAGGCATTGATGTTACACAAACAGGTGCAAATCATACTTGGGATTTCTCTTTTCTTCAGCCTAGCGGACAAGGAGTAAATGAGTACAAAAATTCTGCAACAACTTTATACAGTTTTTTGGGTGCTGGTTTCAATGCTATTGGTTTAAAACAGCCAAATGTAAATTTACAAGTAGTACAACTTACTGATGCTTATGAATTTTATAATAAAACAACAAGTGTTTTCGAGGCTAAAGCTACAGGATACAGTATATCAGGTATTCCGCTTGGCAGCTCGTATAGCAATACCGACAAAATTTATCAGTTTCCTCTAAATTTTAATGATGTTGATACGGATGATTTTCATTACACACTTTCAATTTCTAATGTACCAGGTATAAGTATTTCAGTAACATATATAAGAGCCGGACAAAGAGTAAATGAAGTAGATGGTTATGGCAGTATTACTACCCCTTTTGGAACTTATAATTGTATAAGAGTAAAATCTACTATTACTGAAACAGATAGTATTGACTTTGGTTTTTTTCCTATTAACGTACCTAACAATCGTATTGAATACAAATGGTTGGTGAACGGAATAAAAATACCAGTATTAGAAATTGACCAAAATGTAGTGTTAGGAGTTGCTACAACAAGCTCAATAAAATACCGCGACGTTTATCGTAACCTTGCTCCAAATGCTGATTTTATTGCAAATAACACAACACCATCGCGTTGGCAACCAGTTACATTTAATAATCAATCAAGCTCAGCTTCTAACAGTATACTGACCTACCGTTGGACAATTACTCCTGATTCAATGTTTTCATACATCAACAATACTACACGCAACTCAGCAAATCCAATTGTAAGTTTTAATGTTGATACTGTATTTACTGTTAAGCTAAAAGCAACAAATAGCAGCGGCGTCGATTCAATTATTAAAAATCAATATATAAAAGTTGGAAGCGAAATATCTGTTGTAGATGAAGTGAGTGCAAGTTCAAAACTAAGGTTATTTCCAAATCCAGCAAATCAACAATTATCAATTATTGGTATGAATGATGTTTCAACAATAAGAAATATTAAAGCAATTAATTTGGACGGAAAAGAAATTGATTTGAAATTTAGTTCAATTGAAAAAAATATTATAATCGATATTGCACAACTCGCTGCAGGTGTTTATGTGTTGAAAGTACTGAAAATAAATTCTTGCCAGCAAAGTAGATTTGTAAAAACAAATTAATACCAAATTGATTTAATGTACTTGATAAACTTATTTCATAAGAAATGTATTAACCTTTCACCAAAATAAAAACAATTAATAAATAAATAAGAATTCGAAAAAAGCCAATAACCATATTGCAATTTTTAAAATTCTTCATTAATTAAATAAAGATATTTTATACTGATGAAGTTAATCGAAAGATTGGTTAGCTTTTGATGCCAACTCAATTAATTGTTGGTATTGAGCCGGCGAAATATCGTTGTAGAAATAGTTGATAGGATTTATTTTATCACCGTTTTTAATCACTTCATAATGTAGATGAGGCGCGGTTGAAAGCCCTGTACTACCAACATAACCAATTACTTCACCACGTTTTACTTTTTGCCCGGCACGCACTGCAAATCTGCTCATGTGTCCGTATAATGTTTCAAAACCAAAACCATGTTTTATTACAATGTGGTTACCATATCCTTGTGCTAAATTATCAGCCTGCTCTACAACACCATCGCCAGTTGCATAAATGGGCGTTCCTTGTACAGCACTAAAATCAATACCTGAATGAAAATTTTGAGTTTTGTAAATAGGATGAATGCGATAACCAAAACCAGATGCCATTTGCTTGAGTTGCCTATTTGAAATGGGTTGGATAGCTGGCATGGATGCTAATAGAACTTGCTTACTTTTCGCTAATTTCACAACTTCATCAAATGATTTTGATTGCACATACATTTGCTTGGCAAGTATGTCAAGCTTTTGAGTACTTGCCTTAAGAAGTTCGGTATTGTAAAATCCTTCCAAATTACTATAGCGGTCTACACCTCCCAAACCCGATTCACGATTGGTTTTAGCAATTGGCTCTGCTTCAAATATTGTACGGTAAATATTATCGTCACGGTCTTGCATATCCTGCATTACAAGATTCATTTCATTCATACGTTGGTCCAACAAATCATACTGATAGGTGAGTTGTTCTATTTCACGCTTTAGGCGCTTTTCTTTAGGCGAACTAAAAAAGTTGTAGGCAATGAGCATTGTAATAGCTGCAAACACTATACCTGTAGCAAAATATGAAAGTACACGCTTGGCTATATCCCAAAACTTTAGCTGCACCTGTTCGTAGGTGAGGCTTTTGGTATTGAAATAAAATTTGATTTTGCTCATTGCAGACTCACTAAATATCTATTGAAAATTACACAAACATTTTCCTCAAATGAGTATGTGCACGATGCAATATATAAAAAAATTATATTTTATTACAACTCACTCATTAAATTCGCCATTCAAAATTTTACATTAGATGAAGCCAAGTTTACCAAAAGGGACTAGAGATTTTTCGCCAGCACAAATTATAAAACGCAATTATATTTTTGATACCATTAAAAGTATATATAAATTATATGGCTATCAACCTATTGAAACGCCTGCTATGGAAAACCTCGAAACACTTACTGGCAAGTATGGTGATGAAGGGGATAAACTAATTTTTAAAGTTTTAAATAGTGGTAATTTCCTTTCTGATTTTGATAGTGATGAGAAGTTGATTGATGCCTCAAAAAATTTGAATTCACTTACAAAATCTATTACCGAAAAAGCACTTCGCTATGATTTAACTGTACCATTTGCAAGGTATGTTGTTCAAAATCTAAACGATATTAATTTTCCTTTTAAGCGCTACCAAATTCAACCAGTATGGCGTGCCGATAGACCGCAAAAAGGGCGTTACCGCGAATTTTACCAATGCGATGCCGACGTAATTGGAAGCAAAAGTTTGGTGAATGAAATTGAATTGATACAAATTATTGATGAAGTTTTTGATAAACTAAAATTACCAGTAACAGTAAAATTAAACAACCGTAAAATCTTATCAGGCATAGCTAACTTTATTGGATATGCAGATAAGATGATTGACATAACAGTAGCTATTGATAAGCTGGATAAAATGCCAATTGAAAAAGTGTGTGATGAACTTTTGCAAAAAGGCATCAATGAAAATGCCATTGAAAAACTAAAACCATTTATGCTTTTTAAAGGAAATAATGTTGAGACATTAAATTTTCTGAAACAGCAACTCACCTCTGAAATGTCAGCTATTAAAGGCATAGAAGAAATTGAATATGTGATTTCATATTTCGAAAATAACAAATTAAAAAACACAAATCTTGACATTGATTTATCGCTTGCGCGCGGATTAAATTATTACACAGGTTGCATCATTGAAGTAAAAGCAAATGCAGGCAGTTTGAGTGTGAGTGTTTGCGGAGGTGGAAGATATGATGATTTAACAGGTATCTTTGGTTTGCCAAACGTATCGGGAGTGGGCATTAGCTTTGGTGCCGATAGAATTTATGACATACTTGATGAACTAAATTTGTTTCCGAAACAACTAGAAACTACTCAAGTTTTAGTTGTGCCAATGGGCAAAAACGAATTGGCTTATGCTTTGCAAACTGCGCGGCAATTAAGAGCTGCGAATATTGCCACAGAGGTTTATGCCGACGAAGCCAAAATGAAAAAGCAAATGACATTTGCTAACAACAAACAAATTCCGTTTGTAGTTATTATCGGTGAAGATGAATTATCAAGCGGATTATTGACTCTAAAAAATATGGAAACAGGCGAACAACAGAAACTTAATTTAGAGGAAGTGATGAAGACCTTTAAATAAAATTATAACTAACAAAATACTATTCATAAAGTAAAAACAAATATTTTGTTTTGGAAGTGAAAACTATACCGCAGAAATTAATGTCAAGGAAATCAGAATTTTTTGATAACATTTTTTGGCGCATCAATTAGAATCTCCTTACCGAAAACAAAAAAGTTCGTAAGCAATTACCTCCGAACTTTTAAAATATGTTTAAAATGATGTATAAATCTTTTATTCAGATTTTGGTTTTTTCATGATGGCAACAATTTCAACAACAAAACCAATAATAATTACTATTGGCGAAACTGTTAAACGTTGCGTATTAAAAATTTCAGGATTAAACTTGGTAGGGTCATCGCTGCCTCCGCCAACCATTAATAAATACCCTACAAAAATAATTGCAAGACCTATTATCATTAGAATGTAATTCTCTCTTGTAAATACAAACGTATCTTTGCTGTTGCTCATGTTGAATTATTTTTTTCAAAATTGTAAATTAATTTGAATTATACAAAATATTATTAATCAGCCGTTACATTTTGTTGCTAATGAAACTATTTTTGAGAATAAAAATTAACAACGGTATTGCCTAAAATATGATTTCTAATAATGAATAAATACTTAACAATCTTTTTAGGAATTATACTAATACTTTCACTTTCGGGCTGCTTCCGCAAGTTTACCATGTCGGAAAAAGAACTGAATACGTATTATAAAACACATTTTCCTAAGCCCAATTTTTATAGTTATGATACTTTAAATCGCAAGATTTTTTATGCTTATGCAAACCAAAACAGACTTGATCTGCCCTTGCTTATATTTATACATGGCGCGCCTGGTGCCTGGTATGGATACATTCATTACTTAGAAGATACTTTTTTACTAAACCGATTTAGAATAATTTCAGTTGACCGTGTAGGATACAATCATTCTATGAAAGGAGGTGTGGATGTTTCTATTGAAAACCAAGCCACATATTTATTACCTCTATTAAAGTTAAGAGGCAACACAAATTGTGTAATTGCTGGGCGTTCGTATGGTGCTCCAATAGCAGCAAAAATGGCGGCTATACAACCCAACAATATAAAAGCTTTATTACTCATTTCATGCGCTGCTGACCCTGAACAAGAAAAATTTTGGTGGTTTTCTAAACCAATTTATTACCCACCTTTGCGTTGGTTATTTCCTACAATGATTAGATACGCGAGCGACGAAAAATTTGCACACAAAAAAGAACTGAATAAACTTTTATCAAGTTGGAAATTAGTTAAACAACCAGCAATAATATTACAAGGTGCAAAGGACTTTATTATTTATCCCAGCAATGGAAAATTTACAGATTCAGTATTAGTAAATTCGCCGCACAAATATAAGCTGCTTCCAGAAAATGGTCATTTAATTAGCAATGAAAACCCCGACATAATTCGCCAGTCATTAAACGATTTATTGTTGATGATGAAATAGGTTGTAAAGCATGATAGTTTTTGATTGCCAACCATATTTTTTTACGTTTGTAAGTATTGGCTTTAGGCATTATGAGCAGAACAACATCATTTATTGATACTCCAATAGAGTTTGCTAAAGGCATTGGTCCTCAAAAAGCTGATGTGCTTAAAACCGAATTGCGCATTTTTACATTTGGCGATTTACTTTTTCACTTTCCTTATAGATACGTTGACCGCACGCAGTTTTATACCGTTGCCGATTTTAATGAGGAAATGCAAAACGCACAAATATTAGGCACAATTACAAATATTAGAACGCTTGGTGAAGGAGGCGCAAAACGCTTGGTTGCCGATTTTGTAGATACCAACGGACAAACAATGGAGCTAATTTGGTTCAAAGGCATACACTGGGTTAAAAATTTCTTGAAATTAGGTTTACAATACATAGCTTTTGGTAAACCCACTTTGTTCAAAAGTAACTACAGCATAGTGCATCCCGAAATTGAATTGCTTGCAGATGCACAACAATTCCCGCAGGCTTTGCAGCCCATGTACAACACCTCCGAAAAAATGAAAGCTAGATTTTTGGATAGTAAAAACATTCACAAAAGCATCAAAGCTTTGTTACCTTTTGTTGAGGAACATATTCTAGAAATTTTACCTCAGTCAGTTATCCAAAAACTAAATTTAATGCCACGTGCATTAGCTATTACCTCAATTCACAATCCTAATAGTAACGACGATTTAATAGCAGCGCAAAAACGTTTAAAGTTTGAAGAATTATTTATTATTCAAATAAGATTATTGCAACAAAATTTGTTGAACAAGCAAATACATCAAGGCTTTCACTTTCCGGTTATTGGAGAATATTTTAATAAATTTTATACAGAAAAACTTCCATTTGAATTGACTAACGCACAAAAAAGAGTTTTGAAAGAAATACGTTTGGATTTTGGAAGCGGAAAACAAATGAATAGATTATTACAAGGTGATGTAGGTAGCGGAAAAACAATGGTATCGTTAATGTGTATGTTGATGGCAAAAGACAATGGTTTTCAAAGTTGTCTCATGGCACCAACCGAAATATTGGCAAATCAGCACCATACTAGTATAGCAGAATACCTTAAAGATACTGGTGTTACGGTAGCATTGCTAACGGGTTCAACAAAGAAAAAGGAACGTACTTTTTTGCATGAAAATTTGCGTAGTGGTGCAATAGATATTTTAATTGGTACACATGCTTTAATTGAAGATGAAGTACAATTTCACAATTTAGGGTTGGCAGTTATTGATGAACAGCATAGGTTTGGTGTTGAGCAGCGCAGCAGATTATGGAAGAAAAATAAACTACATCCGCATGTGTTAGTTATGACGGCTACACCTATCCCACGAACACTTGCAATGACCTTATATGGCGATTTAGACATTTCGATAATTGACGAATTGCCACCCGGACGAAAACCAATCATAACTACGCATCGCTATGATAGTGCACGATTGGCGGTATTTGGTTTTATGCGCGAACAAATAAAATTAGGCCGTCAAGTATATGTTGTATACCCACTCATAAAAGAGAGTGAGCATATGGACTACAAAGATTTGATAGATGGATTTGAAAGTATTTCAAATGCTTTTCCATTACCTGATTATAAAGTAAGTGTTGTTCATGGACAAATGAAAAGTGTAGATAAAGATTTTGAAATGCAGCGCTTTGTAAAAGGCGAAACAAATATTATGGTAGCCACAACTGTTATTGAAGTTGGAGTAAATGTTCCTAATGCAAGCATAATGGTTATTGAAAGTGCCGAACGTTTTGGATTATCGCAATTACATCAGTTGCGCGGGCGTGTAGGGCGCGGAGCCGACCAATCTTATTGCATATTAATGACAAGTTATAAGTTAAGCGCTGAAGGAAAAAAACGTTTGGAAACAATGGTACGTACTAATGATGGTTTTGAAATTGCAGATGTAGATATGCAACTTCGTGGACCAGGAAATATTGAAGGAAAAGAACAAAGTGGAACATTGAATTTAAAAATTGCCGATTTAAGCAAAGACCAGCAAATACTTATTCTAGCCCGACACATAGCATCTGAAATTTTAAAAGAAGACAACCAATTACAGAACCCAGAAAACTCAGTTTTGCTACAACATTTATCAAACTTAAAATTACAGCGTACTAATTGGAGTAGAATTAGTTAATTAAAAAACTTTTTTAATAAAAAAACTGAACAACTAATTTCTACTTTTACCAAAACAGCTGCATAATTGAACACAAAAATAAATACTTCGAAAACAAAATTCTGGGTTACATTTATTACGTCGTGCCTACTATTTTATTTGATGTGGTATAAATTTGAGTCCTTCAAGAAACCAATTACTAACCAAACCTTCATTGAAAAAGCAAAAACATCTTTAATAGAAAAGGAATCCAAAATTCATGCACTTCAAAAATCAATTTACGGTGCAATAGCAAATAATGATTGCGATACCTTATTTTCTATTTTTAGTGATGATGATTACAAAAATTTAGACAATGAAAATATAAGCATACATATTTTTAAGCATGATTCGTTGGTATTTTGGACAAACAACAAAGTAAAAATTCAGCCATTAATATTTGGTGCAAATAATATAAATAAAAAAATACAAAGACTTTCAAATGGTTGGTATTACTTTATCATAGATAATGTAAAACAATACACAATTGTAAATGCAATAAAAATAAAAGATGAATTTTCAGTTCAGAATGAATATCTTAAGAGTGAGTTTTTACTTTTTGATTTAAAAAAACAACAAGTAGAATTGTCTGTCATTCCCAAAAGTGAATTTCAAAATTTTAGCTATAAAAACACTCCAATATTCTCATTTAGGATAAGCCATAAAACGGGAGAAACCAATGATGACTTATTTTCTTTTTTGCTTGTATTCTTTGCTTTCATATCCTTAACATTTAGTATTTATCACTTAGTAAATTGGTTGATAAAAAATAGCATTACAGCTACATTATTAGTTGCATGCATCATAATTTTCTTGCGCTATTTCACAATTGAAGAAGACAATTTGTTCTGGTCAGACCATATACTATTTAATCCTCAATTGTTTGCAATCAGCATTATTAACGCATCATTGGGTGATTATTTAATCAACGTGTTTCTACTTTCATTTATTGTTCATTCAATTATTTCAAACTTTTCATTTTCAGTTTTTCAAAAACTTAACTTGCGCATATATATTGTTTTTTCAGTAAGCATAGTTTTAGTGCTTTCATTTATTTTTACAAAGTATGTTTCAGTATTAGTTACAGATTCAAACATAAATTTCAACTTCAATAATTTTTCTGAACTAAATGCTACAACTTTCATAGCTATTGCAATCATAGGTTTTTTCTGCAATATTTATTTTCAGATTGTTGCATCAATCATCAGCAAAATAGTTACTCAAATATCTGTATCTGAACTGATATTAATGTTATGCTCCTTACTATTTATTTGGCTTATTCTATTGTTTACACAATTCAACTTAGAAGCATCAAATTTTTTCTTCATAGCAATCATATTCTTGCTTCTGTACATTTTCAATCACTCAACATTCATCAATACAACATATTCAAAAGTTGTATTTATCATTTCAGTTTTTGCAATTTGGACGAGTATTATTATTAACAAACAACTAATTCAAAAAAAGGAACAAACCTCAAGGCTGTTGGCCGAAAAATTGTCGGTTGAAAAAGATGTTGTTGCTGAAAATTTGTTCAATGAATTTTCGGATAAAATACAAACTGATAGCATATTAATTACATCACTTTTTAAAGCCGAGACAAGCAAACAACAATTCTTTAAAAGGCTTACCGAAAAATATTTTAATGGATATTGGGATAAGTTTGAAACCAAAATGTATTTGTACGATGCAACATGTAATCAAGTTGCAAAATCAACTAATGCAAATGACGAAAAACTTACTGTTTTCGAGGAAGTATGTAGTAAGCAAGATTTAGAATCAAGTGCAAAAAAACTATTTTATGTACCAACAGAAAATGATGAGGATGCTGGCCTTTTGTGCAAGTTTGTTTTCATTAAAGCAGCAAATCAAATTGAAATTCCGCTAACACTTTACATACAATTTACAATCAAATATAATGCAGATGAAATTGGGTTTCCATCATTATTACTCGATAAAAAAATAGGACAGAACAAAGAAAAATACAACGAGTTTTCTTATGCAAAATATAGAAACAATTTACTGATACCAATAAGTAAAAACAACACCTATAACTATCCATTAAACTCTTCATTTATTGAAAAAGCAAGTGTTCAAAAGCAAATGATACTGAATAGTGATTTTTTTAATTTCGGAAACTATCGTCATTTCTTCTATAAACCATATAAAACATCAGCTTATGTAGTTAGCTTCAAATACTTAACTTTTTTCGAAAAGTTAAGTATTTCATCATACTTCTTTATTTTTTTTATCTTTCTTTTTCTACTCAACTACATCATTTATTTTCCACAAAATATTTCGTTACCAACATTCGATACGCTCAATAAAAAAATACGTGCAGTTCTTATCACTTCAGTATTTGCAGGTTTATTGATAATGGCAACAGTGACAACTTATTTTTTAGTGTCGCATTTCAATAAAGATAAAAACGAAAAGCTAACCGAAAATATACAATCACTACTTATTGAAATAGGAAATAAGTTTGGCGATGAAAATGAACTTTCAACAATAAATACAGAATATTACAACTACCTATTATCAAAATCATCAAATGTTTTTTTCAATGATATAAATCTTTACAATACACAAGGAAACTTGATTGCATCATCGCGTTTCAAAATTTTTGATGAAGGAATATTGAGTAGCAAAATAAACACACAAGCATACACTGCATTAAAATTCGGAAGCGATGCACAGTTCATTAATTCTGAAAAAATTGGAAAATTAACATACATTTCTGTATACGTTCCTTTTGTCAATAACAAGAACAAACTTATTGGCTATATTCATCTGCCTTTTTTCGATAAAGAGAATTTATTGAACAAAGAAATTTTTAACCTATTGGCAACCATATTAAACTTATACCTAATTCTGTTTGTGTTCATTGCTGTTGCTACGTGGTGGATGACCAATAAAATTACCAAACCACTTATAGTATTAAAACAAAGGTTTGCAGATATTGACTTAGGTAAAAGCAATGCTATTATTGATTGGCAGGCAAATGACGAAATTGGAAGTGTTGTAAAAGAATACAATAGCATGGTAGTTCAACTGAATGAAAGTGCTGCTAAACTTGCACAAAATCAGCGCGAAATGGCTTGGCGCGAAATGGCAAAACAAGTTGCTCATGAAATAAAAAATCCGCTTACACCAATGAAATTGAACGTTCAATTACTTCAAAGAAATATAGGCTTAGATGAAACAACTTTCAAACAAAAATTTCAAAATGTTGCCACTTCATTAATTGAACAAATTGATAGTTTAGCAAACATTGCAAATGACTTTTCAACCTTTGCTCAAATTACAAAAAACAAACCGGAGAATATTGATTTAATTGAAGTAACAGAAAACGTAATTGCCTTTTTTAAGTCAACAGAAAATACCGAAATTATTTTCAACCATAACATAAATTCATTGCCATTTTATGCTGATAAAGACCACATCGTAAGAATCCTAAATAACCTAATTAAGAACTCTATTCAAGCTGAGAACAATAATAAAACCATTATCATTAAAGTAAATATTTCACAAATCGAGAATAATATTATTTTGTCGGTTGCCGATAATGGTTGTGGTATAAATGAAAATATGAAAGACAATATATTTAAACCTTACTTTACAACAAAAACAAGCGGAACAGGTTTGGGACTTGCCATGATCCATCAAATAGTTGAAAGTATGAATGGCAAAATATATTTTGAGGATGAGCAACCATCAGGAACAAAATTTACAATTGAGTTTAATATAAAATAAAATGACAAAAATTACAGTAAAATCAAACAGTGCATTACTAATTGAAGGCGAATTCGAAATTGTTGATGCGCAAGGCAACAAATACAATTTGAATGGACGCGAAAAAATTTCGCTGTGTCGATGCGGGTTAAGCAAGATAAAACCATTTTGCGACGGCGCTCACAAAGGTGTTTTTGAAGATGATGCAACAGCCTTTAATTGGGAGCGATAAGTATAGCATCAATCCAATTTATATTCCCTATTTTTAGCTATTAATTTTCAAATATGCGTTTCTGTATTTATTTATTATTCACTTCCTTTTTGTTCTCCGCAGCGTCTGCATTTTCACAAAACCAAATAAAAGAATTTACTGCTGATGAGTTAGTTTTCCCAAAAGAACTAAAAGAGTTTTTCAAAACAGCTCAAGACGAAAAAGGCGGGCGTGATTTTATTGAAAATTTCATGGACAATTATTGGAAAAAAGAACAAGTTAAATTTGATGAATCTGAAAAGGAATACATTTATAAAACTTGTAATTGGATGCTTAAAAAGCGTTTGAAACCAACACCTGATTTCAAGGCTTTTCTAAACTCTATGATTGCATTTAAAGAAGGAAAAAAAGATGGGCGAACATATATACTTTGGCAAAAGGCTATTGAAAAACTACAAGGAGCAAAAACGCTAACGTCTTTTAGTAATTTTATTGCTATGACGGAAAATTTATTTTTCAACAATACCATTTACAAATCAATTACAACACAGTGGCGCGCATCAAGTAGCGATTGGAGTATAGAATTTGACAGTGTTCCTAAAATTAAATTTACACAAACCGATATTGCATGTTTAACCATTGGCGATAGTTTAAATATTCACAAAACTACAGGCATATACTTTCCTGTAACATTTAAGTGGATTGGAAATGGCGGTATTGTAGATTGGAAAAGAGCAGGACTTGAAGATTCAAAGATTTATGCTGAATTAAAATCATACATTATTGACTTTAAAAAAAGTGGTTATGAAGCCGATTCGGTTATGTATCATAATCCAAACTATTTTGATAAAACATTAGCCGGTGTTTTAAAAGATAAAGTACTGAGTGATATGAATGAAGGCCGCGCCATATATCCACAATTTGATAGCTACGACAAGCGATTACAAATTCGTAATATTTATAAGGATGTTGACTATGATGGCGGATTTGCAGTAAAAGGTGCAAAAGTATTGGGTTCGGGTAACGAAGAAAATCCTGCACTATTCAAGTTCTATCGCGAAAAAAAATTGTTCTTAACTGTAAAAGCAAAATCTTTTATTCTACGTACTGATAAAATTGCTTCTGAACGTGTTGCTGCCACTTTTTATTGGGATGCCGACTCCATGTATCATCCTGGCTTGCCTTTTAAATTTATAATTAAAGAGCGCGAAGTATCAATGATACGAGACAATTCGGGCATTGCACAATCACCATTCTACAATTCGTTTCATGCCATTGAAATGTATTTCGAAGAAATTTTCTGGAAAATGGACCAACCGCGTATCGACATGAAAATGATTATTGGAGCCAATGAGAGCAACGCAAACTTCGAATCAACAAGTTATTTTCGTGATAACAGGTGGGAAAAAATTCAAGGAACACAAGATGTAAATCCTTTGTTTAAAATAAAAGCATACGCTAAACAAATTGGCAGCAATACAATTGATGTAGATGGGCTTGCAAAGTTCATGAATATAGCACCTTCCGAAGTATATCCTTACACAGTTGGCTTAGCTATTAAAGGCTTTGTAAATTATATTGATGGCCAAAAGAAATTTACTTTAAAAGATAAAATAAACGACTACCCACTTTACAAAATGGCCAAAAAAGATTATGATGTTCTTGAGTTTAAATCAAGTATTCCTGGCGATAAAATAAATGCAAGCATTAACTTATTGAACTTTGATTTAAAAATAAATGGCATCAGAGAAATTTTCTTGAGTGATTCCCAAAAGGTAAATATCATTCCCTCTCGCGGAGAAATTGTTGTAAAAAAAAATCGTGACTTTTTATTTGCCGGGGTTGTAAGTGCTGGACGTTTTACTTTTTATGGAAAAGAGTTTTCATTTGAATATGATAAGTTTAAAATTAACTTAAAGAACACCGACTCGTTAAAAATAAAAGTACTATCTAAAACAAAAGACGAGTATGGCGAATACCCTTTGGTAGAAGTAAATACAGCTATTGAAAATATTGAAGGTGATTTATTAATTGATAATCCTTCAAATAAATCTGGACGAGTTAATTTCCCACAATATCCAATCTTCAATTCAAAAAAAGATTCTTATGCCTATTGGGATAAACGCAGTGTACAACGTGGAGTTTATACCCGCGATAAAGTTAGTTTTCACTTAGAGCCATTTACAATTGATAGTTTAGATAACTTTAAAGACGAGGCATTACACTTTGCTGGAGATTTTGAGAGCGGTGGAATATTTCCGAACATACACGAAAATTTAGTTTTAATGCCCGATTATTCATTAGGCATAAATACTTTAACTGCAGGATTACCAGCCTATGCAGATAAAGGAAAATTTGAATCGAGAATTACAATGAGTAACCGAGGTTTACGTTGCGATGGAACACTTAATTATGTAACATCAACATTCAAATCAACCGACTTTGTTTTCTTTCCGGATAGCATGAACTCTACCATTCAAACATTTGAAGAACGTTCGCAAGCATCTGAACCTGAATTTCCAGAAGCTAATTCTACTGACGATTACGTCCATTGGATGCCATACAAAGACTTCATGACAATTCAGGAAAAAGAAAAACCAATCAATATGTTTGATGGAAAGTCGGTTTTTCATGGAAAGTTAAAATTGTCTCCCAAGCGATTAACCGGAAATGGTAAATCAGTTTTTTATAAAGCCAGTTTAACAGCCAATTTGCAAGTATTTAAAAAAGATATTTTTGATTCTGACACTTGTGATTTTGATATGGAGAATCTTTCAGGCGACTCAACAGGAATTGCTTTTATGAGTAAAAATTTGAAAGCTCATATAGATTTCAAAAATAAAATTGGTGACTTCACAAGTAATGGTGGTGGTAGTTATGTGAACTTCCCTATAAATCAATACCTATGTTTTATGGATAACTTTAGATGGTTTATGGATAAGGCAAATGTTGAGTTAAGTGCAAGCGAAAAAGTTACCAAAAAACTAGACACCAATGATGACCTTGACCTTACCGGTGCCGAATTTATAAGCACTCACCCTGACCAAGATTCTTTAAGATTTTTATCGCCAAGAGCCAAATATGATTTGCGCAAAAATATTGTTTCATGTTCAGGTGTTAGGTATATGAATGTTGCCGATGCACGCGTATATCCTGACAGTGGCAAAGTAATTATATACAAAAAGGCCAAATTAGAAACTTTAACCAATGCAAAAATTCTTGCAAATACTACTACTAAATACCACGAAATGTTTGATGCAACAATTGATGTATTTGGAAGAAAACACTACGAAGGAAAAGCCAATTATAAATATATCGACGAATTAAAAGATGTTCAAATTTTGCACTTCGATAAAGTGTCGGCTGATGCAACAGGGCAAACAGTTGCAACAGGTAAAATTAGCGACTCACTAAACTTTCAATTAAGCCCCGCATTTGAATATAGAGGAAACATTTCTTTGCAAGCCTCAATACAAAATTTATTTTTCAAAGGTTCATTCCGTATCAAACATGATTGCGAAAGACTCGTAAAATCATGGGTACAATTTGATGCAGATGTAAATCCAACTGATGTATATATTCCTATCAGTGAACGGTTGGTTGACATAAACAATTTAAGTGTAGGTGCAGGTATGAATTTAAGTACAGATTCATTGCACGTTTACCCATCTTTTTTGAGCAACAAACGCCAAGCCAGTGACCCTGAAATTGCTACTGCATTCGGATTTTTATACTACGACAAAAAATCAAAAGAATATAAGATAGGAAGCAAGGAAAAAATCAAAGAAATAAATTTTCCAGGCGATTATGTAAGCTTAAATACAAAAGGTTGTTCGGTGTATGCCGAAGGCAAAATGTATTTAGCACGAAATACCGGGCAGGTTAAATTCCTTGCATGGGGAAGTGCCGAACATAATTTAATTACAGATACTTGTAAGTTTGAAACCGTAATGAGTTTAGACTTTTTCTTTGATAACGGATTGATTAAAGGTTATGGCGAAAAGTTAGAGAAGGCAACCACACTTGAAGGTACACCACTTAACCGCCCCATATTTGAACGTAGCTTACGTATGATGTTGGGCAAAGAAATTGCTGATAAATTAGTATCTCAAGTAAACTTGTATGGTGCATTCAAAAAAATACCTGACGAGTTAGAGCACAATTTATTTTTTAACGATGTTAAAATGAAATGGAATCCCGAAACACGTTCGTTTATCAGCATAGGCAAAATAGGCTTAGGAAATATTTACAAAAATCAAATGAATAAATATTTGAATGGTAAAATTGAAATTATTCAAAAGAAAAGCGGCGATTCGTTTACAATTTATTTAATTGATGACAACAACAATTACATATTTTTTCAATACGCTCAAAATCAAATGCAAGCTTATAGTAGCGACGAAAAATTTAACACAGCTTTGCGCGAATTAAAACCCGAAAAACGAAAGTCAGAAAAGGATAAAGAACCAACTTTCACATTTCAATTGGGTAATAGCAGCGCAGTAAATAAGTTCATTAAAAAATTTAAAGAGGAGTAACTATATTTCTGAAACCAGAACATTACTTTTTTTGAAAAACGTTTTTCGAAGCAAGCTTTTAAAATTTTTGTTTACTTTGTAATGGCTAATTGTAAATGGAAAAAATTAACATAAAAGGAACAGAAGATAGTCCAAGCATTATTTTAGACAAAGAAAATAGTTTGTTTAAAATATACGGTTGTTCAATACCCAGCAATTCCGAAAAAATTTATGGCTCTGTAATAGATTGGTTTAATAGATACTTATTGGAACAAAACGATATTACGGTTTTAGATTTTGAACTAGATTATTTTAATACGTCAACCCAAAAATACCTTGCCGATTTATTCAAAATTATAAATGCAAAAAGAGACAAAACAAAAACACTAAAAGTATTGTGGAAGTATCCATCTGATGATGAAGATATGAAAATGATTGGAAAGCAGTTTGAGCAGTTTGTTGATTTTAATTTTGAGTTCATTGAGTCGTAACATTTTCCTTTTCTTAACCAATTTCCTTTTGAGGTGTTTTAGTTTAAAAACAACCCTTGCGCTTTTATTTATTGGCAGTTTAAATACTACCACTATTGCCAATTACATTGCATTAGATACATCAAGAATTGTAACTTTTGACAATGATTTAAAGAACCAAAAAAGTATTGATAGTTCTTTAGTAAACTTTCATAATCAATTGCCCTATTTCCAGGATAAATTTTCGGCTTCATTAGGCAACATAGCTCTGCCTAAAAGAAATTTATTTTTTGACCCAAAAGCTATTTTCGGATTTAGGTTGATGGACAATGTGTATGATTTATTTGAATACAATTTGTCGAATCAAATTAATTATCATGCAGCAAAACCATTAACTGATATGGGCTTTGGAGTTGGAGCAAAAAAAGAATCTTATTTTTCATTCTTGCACACACAGAATTTTGGCAAGCATTTCAACTTTGGTTCGGCGCTTAGAACTTCGCGCACTGAGTCTTTTTATTTGAATCAAAATCCACACTATATAAACTTCAATTTTTTTGCAAACTTTTCATCACCCAACAGAAAATACCTAATAACATCCATTGGAATTATAAATAGAGTTTACCATAAAGAAAACGGAGGAATAGACACATCAACAATATTTATCAAGAAAAATGTGTTGCAAAACCCCGAAATTGTTGCTACAAACATGAACGGTGCATTTGTTAGAAAAAATTCAAGTTCGTTTTCTGTTAAACAATATTTCAATTTTAATCCAACAAAAAAAGATACTGTTGAAAAGGATTTTTATGTTGAAGATTATGGACGACAACATTTGTATCATCAAATTGAGTATGCCGAAAATTGGATGCGATACACTGATACCACACTAGAGTATTTTCATGACCAACCAAAACCTATAGATAAACTTGGCCTCAGAGAATATTTATATCACCATAAAATAGAAAATAGCTTTGGTTATTTACAATCTATTAACTCCGAAAAAAACAATTCTTTTGGTATTGATATTGGTGCAAAGCATAGCTATAATTATATTTCTCAGCCCGATACAAATGCGAAATTTAATAACATTTGGGCTTATGCAAATGTTGATTACACTTTAAAAAGCAAATACAAAATCAACGCAAAATGTAACCAAGGTATTATAGGTTACAATGCGGGCGACTTGCAATTACAAGCAAAAATTTTCATCACAAAAAAGTTATTTAAACAATGGTTTGATATTGGTCTAAATGTAACCAATCAACTATCGCAACCTACATACATACAAGAGCACTACAGCAGCAGTCACTTTAACTGGGAAAACAAATTCAATAAAATTGATATTAAACAATATGGATTTTTTATGCAAGGAGAAAAATCTAACATACAAATCAGCTATTCTCAAATAAAAAATTTCGTGTATTTCGATACTAATTTTGCTGCAAAGCAATACAGCAAAGTCAATAATTTATTTCAGCTAAATGTTAATCATCCAATAAAGTTAAATAAGCTACACATCAATACATTATTACTTTTTCAGAAAAATTTAAGTGATACGGATGTAATTAGATTACCAGAATATACCATTAGTGAACAAATATATTTTGAAGGGTGGCTTTTTAAACGTGCTTTGTTTAGCCAAGCAGGCGTTGAGTTAAACTACACACCTGCTTATTATGGAAATGGGTATTTACCCTTGTTAAATCAATTCTATAATCAAGATAAATTTTTAGTTGCAGGTTATCCGCAACTAGATGTTTTCTTTAATTTTAAGATACAACAAGTACGTATTTTTGTAAAAGCTTGCAATGTAAATTATGGTTTATATCCTACCGACATCGTTTACTACCAAGTACCTTTTCATCCAATGCCTCCGCGTATGTTTAGGCTCGGAATTATTTGGCGTTTTTGGGATTAATTATTTCAAGCCTAAAGTAAAACTGAGACCTGCGGTTCTATTCCAAGGTAATATGGTTGGTTCTACTTTTAAACTTAAATCATCACTTACGTCAAATGTAAACAGGTGTCCATCCACGTAAGCATCTACAATTTGGAAACTATAAAAAACCAAAAAACCCACAGCGCTTAATTCTGCATACCTTCTATCTTGATTTGCCATCACCAATAAATCTTTTGCTGCGTAGTTGCCAGGCATAGCAGGCGTTACAGTCCATTGTGCTTTAGTAAAAGTAGTATCGTTACGCTTTATAATTTCTTTAGCATAAGTGTTATAGCTTTTGCTGTTTAATACAAAAAAATATCCAAAAGCTCCCAAACCTGCATACACAATAGGCACTTTCCAATACTTTTTATTATATACTTGCCCTGAGCCCGGTAAAATGGTGCTCATTATTGCCGCCTTACGCGGAGAATGAACAACAATTGGTTTAGGCTTTTGTGATTTACTTGTATCTACTTTTTGAGCAAAGCAAACGATTGATGTAAAACACATCAACATCAAAAAAAATATGGTTTGCTTTATTCTCAATTTCTAAATATTAATTTTCTATGTCAACTTTTATCCATCCTTTTGGTATGATGCCAACAGGGTTTTCCATCTTTACTTTAAATCCTAAAAAATAATTGGGCACATAAACTACTTTGTCGGTTTTTGTGTTTAGCCATGATGCCCACCAGCTAAAGGTGCTATGAGCTGCAATACACACATCAGAGTTTTGCAATAACTGAAAATCTACAATCATATTTTCGGTTGAAAAATAAACTTGTTTCAAATAAGAAAACTCACTTTTCACAGTTTCAATTTCATCGCTAAGCACAACAATTTTGTATTCGTTTTCAGTATACTTTTTTAACAAATTGTGATAGTATGAAAATGGTAACGACAAATCTGGGCCACCTAAATAATCTGGTCCAAAAGTTTTATAATCCTTTAATCGAATATGAACTGTAAGTAGCTTTTTGTTTTCGGGATTTATTTTTTGAATTGCATTTTTATATGCTAACTGGTAATTTTCTTTGATGGTGAAGAGTCTTTTTATTTCAACTTCATTGCCATAAAAGTATTGTAAACCTTGCATGTAGCCATAATACCAAACGTACTTTGAGGCATCATGTAACATTTCATCGGCATAGTTTTTTCGGTTGTCTTGGTTATGATAAAAAGTATATTTCATGCCAGGAATCTTGTTCTGAATCCTGAAAATAATAGTATTTATTTTGTGACTTAATTTACTGTCGGGTATTTCAAAATATTCTAAAGCATCCAACAAATTTCCTTCAAAACAATAAGTTAGTTTCCTTGCTTTTGCTAAAGAACGCGCCATGGCATACAAAAACATTTTGTTGCCCATTTGCACTGGCGGGGTATTTACAACAATCATAAAATCCTACTACTTATTATTAAATTTCTCTAAACCACCATCTAACCAAGTAATGTATTTTTCAACGTCTTGGTCATAACCAGTTGGCTTGTTCAACGCATTTTCATTATGGTCAACTAACACATACAAAGGTTGTGAGTTGTTTTTATAACGGCTCACTTCTAAGTACACCCACTTGCTACCTTTTGATTTTATTTTCATTTTCTCGGTTCCAACTTGTTTTTCTGTCCACTCTGCTTCGGGCAATAAATTATTGTCATCTACGTAAAGTGAAACCAACACCACATCGTTGCGCAAACGTTTATCTACCTCCGAATTTGTCCACACTTCTGCTTCCATTTTGCGGCAGTTAACGCAAGCATACCCAGTAAAATCAATCATCAAAGGCTTGTTCACTTTTTTCGCGTAAGCCAATGCTTCATCATAATCATGAAAGCATGGTAAATCATTAGGGCACTCAACATGTTTATTTCCACTTTCGTGGGATGAAGTACCACTTACTACAACACCAGCTTTTGCAGCTGTTTTCAGACCATAAGGTGCTTCAGCATAAAAATCTGGCGGAACAAATGCACTCACCAATTTAAGTGGTGCGCCCCATAAACCCGGAACTAAATACATGGTAAATGAAAACGAAAGTATCGCCATCATCAAGCGCGTAACGGATAGATACGGAATTCCCCAATCGTTTTTGGGTAATTCATCATCATGATGAAATTTTAATTTCCCTAATAAATAGAAACCTAGCAAGGCAAAAATTACAATCCAAATTGAGATGAATATTTCGCGGGTAAGTATGTTTGCTTGCACCACTAAATCAGCATTTGAAGCAAATTTGAAAGCCAATGCTAATTCTAAAAATCCTAAAGTAACTTTTACTGCATTCAACCAGCCGCCCGATTTTGGTAATGAATTTAGCCAACCCGGAAAGGCAGCAAACAAACCAAATGGTAATGCCAAACCAATTGAAAAACCAAGCATTCCAAGAAATGGTGCAAGTATTTCTCCAGTAGCACCTGCACTAAAAAGCAAAGGACCAATAAAACCACTGGTGCACGAAAACGAAACCAAGGTTAATGTAAATGCCATAAAGAAAATTCCAAGCATTCCGCCTTTGTCGCTTTGTGCATCAATTTTATTTACCAATGATGATGGCAACACAATTTCGAATGCACCCAAGAATGAGAATGCAAACACCATCAACAGCACAAAGAAAAATAAATTGAAATAGAAGTTAGTTGATATGGCGTGTAAAGAATCTACACCAAATGCAATGGTAAAAAGCAAGCCTAAACTCACATATAATATGATGATAGAAAGTGAAAATATGCTTGCATTTTTAATCCCTTCGGCTTTGGTTTTACTTTGTTTGGTAAAGAAACTCACATTCATTGGTATCATCGGAAACACGCATGGAGTAAGCAATGCAGTAAATCCGGCAAGTAATCCTAACAAAAATATTTGCCAACCCGATTGTTGTTCTTCGGGTTCTTTGTTAGTTTCTGAAATAGTTTTTTTCGTTTTATCTGAAGGTAGATTTGTCACTATTTCCTCAGTTGTATTTACCGAAGAATCAATTACTTCGTCATTTTTACTTACATCATTTTTATTAATTTTTGATTCTCCATTTTCAACTTTCAATTGCTTTACCCCTTCTACTTCAAAAGTAAAGTCAACATCTTTGGGGGGTAGGCAACGCCCTTCTTCGCAAGTCATAAAGTTGAGGTAGCCTTTTACTTTTAGTTTGCCTTCTTTATTTAGTATAATGTGTTGTGTGAATGTTACTTCGTTTTCAAAATACTTCACATTCATTTCAAAGTTTTTGTCGTACTCGCTTTTGCTTGCCGACTCTTTAGTTTTGCCAACAAGTGTTATGTCTTTATTTTTTTCAAAATTAAATGTAGTTGCTACAGGACCATTATCACTTTCTAAAAATTGACTATACATATGCCAACCTTTATCAATAGCTGCTTTGAATATTAAATCATATTCATTATCGGCAGTTTTCTTGGCAGAATATTTCCAATGAACAGGGTCTGCAATTTCGGCTTGCAAAAAACCAGAAACCAATATGGCTAGTAGACAAAATAATTTTTTGAAATTCATCTTGAAATATTAAAGTCTCAAACCTAAATAAATTTTGAGGTAATTTTTACTGCGTGCAACGTAACAACACTTTAGTGTTATATAAATAGTAAAATTTAACACAGTAAAAGATTTTAATTGTTTAGGTAGTAAAGAAAATACACTTGAAATCACAACTTATTTAAGCAAAAAACGCTAAACATGAGAGCCCTAAAAGGCTTACCTATGCACCATGCAAGGTAGGATTGCGAATAAACTCCTCTGCTTTGTTTACCATGTCCTTGCTACCAATATACAACGAAACTCGCTGATGTATATCCGTTGGTTGAATATCTAAAATACGTTGTGCACCGTCTGTGGCTTTTGCTCCAGCTTGCTCAGCAATAAACCCAAGCGGATTACATTCATATAACAATCGCAATTTTCCTTTTGGTGATTTAAGCGTTGGAGGGTAAATATAAATTCCGCCCTTAATTAAATTTCTGTGAAAATCGGCAACTAATGAACCTATGTAACGCAATGTATATGGGCGTTGTGTAGCTTTGTCTTCGTCTTGACAATATTTGATATATTCTTTTACTGGCGCAGGAAAATGAACAAAATTACCTTGGTTGATTGAATATATTTCTCCGCTTTTTGGCGCTTTCATGTTCGGATGACTCAAACAAAATTCACCTATAGAAGGGTCAAGTGTAAAACCATTTACACCGTTACCAGTTGTATAAACCAACATGGTAGAAGAACCATAGATGATATATCCTGCGGCTACTTGTTCAGTACCTTTTTGCAAAAAATCTTCAACAGTGCCAGGTCCGGAAGTACTTACACGGCGGTAAATAGAAAATATTGTTCCGATAGAAACGTTTACATCAATATTAGATGAACCATCGAGAGGGTCCATACAAACAACATACTTAGCGTTTTTAGAAACTTCATTATCGATGGTAATAATCTCTTCGTTTTCTTCAGATGCAATGGCGCAGCACTCTCCACCAGCCATTAATGCAGCTATAAATTGTTCGTTGCATACACGTCTAATTTCTTTTGTTCCTCACCTTGTACATTTACTTCACCACCAACACCTGCAGCGCCTAATATATCAACTAATCCTGCTTTGTTTACTTCGCGATTTACAATTTTAGCAGCAATACCAATATCGCGTAGCAATCGCGAAAGTTCACCTTTACTATAAGGAAAATCGGATTGACGTGAAATAATAAACTGACCCAGTGTAATAACTGTATTCATATAAAATGTATTAAATTGAACGAAACAAACCTACACGATTTTTTGAAATTATAAAGTAGCTTATCAAGTCTAGATTTGTGGGTATTTATAATTCATATATAGCGGTTTCTGTTTTTCCATTTGCATCGCTATAACCGCGATACATGCCCGCCGAATTAAAGCTAAGACAAATATTTCCTCTGGCATCTAAAGCTATTAAACCACCTTCTCCACCAATTTTTACAAGTTTATTTTTTACCACTTCGTCACATGCTTGTTGCAATGTAAATCCTTTATACTCCATCAAACACGATACATCGTATGCAACTACACTTCTAATAAAAAACTCCCCATGACCAGTACAAGAAACAGCGCAGGTATTGTTATTGGCGTATGTACCTGAGCCAATAATAGAGGTATCCCCTACCCTACCAAACTTCTTATTCGTCATTCCACCAGTTGAAGTTGCAGCTGCAATGTTGCCATGTACATCTAAAGCTACAGCACCTACAGTTCCAAACTTTTTTTCAACAGCTGCTTGCCCGCTATGGTCAAGCATTACGGTGTCTTCTTTCAGTGATGAGAGCCATTGCTCATAACGATGTTGAACAAAGAAATATTCATCATCGGCAATTTCAATATTGTTTTGTTTTGCAAATTCAAAAGCACCATTGCCGCACATAAGCACATGTTCAGAATTTTGCATGATTGTTTTGGCAAGCGTAACCGGATTTTTAATATAACTTACTCCTGCAACAGCGCCAGCCATCAGATTTTTACCTTCCATGATAGAGGCATCCAATTCGTTTTTACCTTGGTGTGTAAAAACTGCTCCACGTCCTGCATTAAACAAGGAACAGTTTTCCAAACTTCTAACACAAGCCTCAACCGCATCTAATGATGAACCACCAGTACTCAATATTTTAGTACCACATTGAATTGCTTCATGTAATGCTTCGTGGTATAATTTCTCTTTTTCGGCACTCATCAACTCTCTTAAAATTGTACCTGCACCGCCATGTATAGCTAAAGTAAACATATCTGTTATTATAAAATTTTTAACAAACCCACTAAAACCCACTAATACAGATGAATTTATAAATCAAACATCCGCGTTGTGGCATCGTAAATCTGAGTTAATATATCAAATTATATTTATGACTCCAATCGGGATAATGTGCCTTGAATTTAGAAACATCGCTAATCTACCAAATATGGTCACCAATGCGGTTGTCGTTGGCGTATTCATAATTCATTGGCTTACCACTAATTTTCTAACATAATTCAATTGCATCTGCCATTGAGCAGTTTGAATGCTTTCCTCCCCCATCATTATATACTTCACCTCGTAGTGGATTTTGCAAAAAGTGCCCAAACATATTTACCGAGTCCCAACTAACTATGTTATCCTTCACTTGTTGCATACTTAGTTATTACAAGCTACAAATTAAGAAAAAGAATATGAAATCTACTTTATCTTACTGAGTATAATCTTTGGATTGCTGTTCATTATCACTAAATGCTTGCATCAATGCCTTGTTTCAAATAATTATAAATATCCTCTTGTGCGCGCACAGGTTTTCCATTTGTTGTTTTGTAATTATTCTCTTGATTGCCTTCTATAATTCTTGCTTTTGTATTATCGGCAAATTGAATATCGAAAATACTACGCAGCTGCTTTTGTAGTTTTTTATCGAAAATAGGTACGGCAACTTCGCTGCGGTGGTCAAGGTTACGAATCATCCAATCGGCCGATGAAATAAAATATTTTGTATCAGCATTGTCACCAAAAATAAAGATACGACTATGCTCTAAATACCTATCAACAATGCTAATAATTTCAACATTACCATTTGCCTTTTTGTGGTCGGGAATCATGGAACAAATGCCACGAATAATTAGTTTTATCTTTACACCTGCCTGTGCTGCTTCATACAGTCTATCAATGATTGCTTCGTCTACAAGGCTATTCATTTTACAATGAATAAATGCTCTTTTGCCGTCTTTAGCATGTTTTATTTCTCTATCAATTAAATGCTCAAAACGTTTGCGCATAAAAAATGGCGCTACAAGCAAGTGTTTGTATTTACCTATTTTTAAATTATCTGAATAAAAATCAAATAACGTGTTTACTTCTTCCGTAATTTTATTATCGGCAGTTAGCAAACTAAAATCGCTGTATACTTTTGCCGTTTGTTCATTAAAGTTGCCCGTGCCAACATGTGCATAATGAGCCACTTTATTGGAATCTTTTCTGGTTATTAAAAATAATTTAGAGTGCACTTTCAAATTAGGAACACCATAAATAATAAGTGCCCCTTCTTCGCGCAGCTTACTTGCCCAATACATATTGTTTTCCTCATCAAAACGTGCTTGCAATTCTACCACTACAGTTACTTGTTTCCCATTTTTTATAGCGTTTAGCAAGGCATTTAATACGTTTGAATTTTTTGCTACGCGATACAAGGTTATCTTAATACTTTCAACCAGCGGGTCGATGGATGCTTCACGCAGCATATCAATAATATGGTTGTAGGTATGATATGGGAAATGCAATAAAATATCGTTTTTTTTAAGCACCTTAAATATTGATACTTTATGGTTAAAAGCAGGGTGAACAATAGGTGGTTGGCTTTTAAAAAGTAGGTTTGGTTTGCCAACATCGGGGAACTTTGAAAAATCTTTGAAGTTATGATACTTGCCGCCTGCTGCCATTACCTTATCATCGCCCAACTTTAGCTTGGTTTTTAAAAATGCAAACATTTCTGGCGGCATATTTTTATCGTACGTAAAACGTACAATGCGCGAAACCTTTCTTCCTTTAACGCTCTTCGTAATTTTTTCGATGATGCTTTTCGATAAATCATACTCAATTTCCAACTCGGCATCGCGCGTAATTTTTATCATGTATGATTCTATTTCATCATAATCGAAAATGTAAAAAATATCTTTCAATCCAAACCTTATAACATCATCCAATAACATGATATAATTTTTTATACCCACTTTAGGTAACACCACAAAGCGTGAAAGTGCATGTGTAGGCAGCTCAATGAGAGCATAATGAATTTTTTTACTTGCTTTATTTTTTAAGCGGATAAAAAGGTAAGATGATTTATCGCGTAGGAAAGGAAATGGCCCAGTGCCCTTGAGCATGATTGGAATAAGCAACGGTAAAACACTATTTTGAAAATAATTATTTACAAATGTTTCTTGTGCTTTGGTAACTTCTTTTTCATCAATAATAAAAGTGGATTTGGCGGCTAATTCCGTCACTTTTTCTTGGTAAATATCTTCAAGCATTCCTTGTTGCTCAATAACTATATTCTGGATTTTTGCTACTATGTCTTTTGGATTTTCACCTATCAATTCGCGTGATTTCCAACCCATTTTCAATATGCGTAACAGTGTTGCAACACGCACCCTAAAAAACTCATCGCGGTTGTTCGAGAATATGCCAAGAAAACGAAAACGTTCAACTAATGGAACATCTTTGTCGGTTGCCTCTTGCAACACACGCTCGTTAAACGAAAGCCAACTGATATCACGGTTTATAAAATGCTTTGCTTTATTCATACTTTGCAATGAAGAGGGTAAATGTATAAACCTTGTTTTATAATGGTAAAAATATCAAAAATTTAACATTGGAAAGGAGAGTTTCTTCTAAAACCTGGTAGCAAAATTAAATGGTAATTTTTAAGCGTTTTTCTATTCAGTTAATGATTGGCTGATATTTCTAATTCACATTATCACCACGTAATTTTCTGAATCGTTTACGTGCCTCAACTGTATAAAGACTTCCAGGATATTCAGTTAGTACTTTTTCATATTGTTTTTTAGCCGCTTCGGTATTTTTTAGTTTGTACTGATATAATTCTCCCAAGCTAAATGTTGCATCATCGGCTAATACATCCGTTCCATACTTTGCTATTAAAGTTTCTAATAAATTTTTGCACACCTCATACTTGGCTTGCTTCAAATTTATCTTGTATTTTTTATACAAAATATCATCGTTCAAAGATGTTTCAGGAAACATATTATTGATACTATCTAAAGCTAATATGGCAAGACTATCTTTGTTTTGAAACATTAATAATTCAGCACGAGAAAATATGTGCAATGGGGCAGAAACAGAGTCTTCCATATTATCCATAATCAACAACGATAAATCAAGTGCATCATTAGCAATTAACTTACTTGTAGCTGCTTTTAGCACTGTTAGCTGCCCTTGCGCCCATTCAAAATCACCTTGATAATATGATAAACGTGCATTTCTAAATTTTGCCTCCTGCCCTATGGGTTCTTGTTTAAATGCCTTCTCAACTTGAGAATATAATAAACTTGGCTCCCAAATTTCGCCCGTAAATAAAATAATGTCGGCTAATTCTAACTTACATTCTGCAACGGTTTTTGGTTCAATACCCGCTAAAGTAATTACATTGTTCAATATGTTTATTGCTGTATCCGTATCAAACAAATAGAAAGCAAATAAGTGAGCTAAACCACGCTGCAAATCAATGGTTCGGGAATCTACACCAAACTCATTTATAATATTTAAATATGTATTTTTAAGTTGCAATAAATCAACCTGATTGTAAAAGCCTGATTGCGTTAGTTTTTGATTCATTGCTTTTACATATTCCACGCGGCTTTGCTGATAGTATGGGCTTATTTTACCCTTGTCAATTTCATATTGAAAACATGTAGCTGCCGTTTCGTAATCTCCATTTGATACACACAAATTAGCTAAGTTAAATACCCTTCCAGTGTTTTCACCCAACCTTTTATCCAAAGCTTTTATCTGGTCAAATGCGGCAACAAAATTTTTCTGTTGAATAAATAACCAAGACAACATTTCCGTGTAAGAAACCTCATTAGGGTATTGTTGAATCTTCTTTAGCAATTCGCCTTTCAACAAGTCTGTACGTTCTCCTTTGGCATCTTCGCCTATTTCTGTTTGTAAAGCATTTTGCACTTGCGAAGTATATGATTCGTTAAAATGAATAGCCTCGAGATACTCGCCAATAGCACTTTTAACATCGCCTTTGTTGTTATAAACTTCTGCTAATTCAAAACAAAACGGATAATTAAAACCAATTTTTTCGCGACCATGCAAGTATGTTTTTATGGCGTAATCAGTTAATCCTATTGCTACAAAATTATTTGCAAGACCCACAATCGATTGTTGATTTTCAGGAACTTTTTCAATGGCCTTATCAAACTCTTTTTGGGCTTTTATCGGGTCAATTGCAAAGGTGTAGCAACTTCCTAAATCTAGCAAAAGCTTTAAATTTGTAGGCTGTCGTTTTACTTGTTTTTTGATGAACTTTTCGCAGGTTTTAAAATCTTTGAGCTGCAATAAACAGTTCATATAAAAGGTATAGTAATGCTCGGTTGGACTTTTATCGAACAATTTCTCGAACAACACAACTGCTTTATCATATTCTCCTTTTTCAAAATATAATGTTGCAACCCGTTCATCGGTATTTATTTGAGCAAACGAAATGACCGATAACAATAACAAAACGGCAAAAATATTGAACTTTAAACCATGAACTTTAATCTTACTTATCATTTTGCTTTATTGAGTATTTCTTCAATTTGTGGTTTCATCAATTCAAACTGTGAAAAACAGGTATTATAAATCACCGATTTTTGAGATGTAAATTTATACAATTCAACAATAGCATTTCTTTCTGTGTGTATATATGCCTTTATTTTATCATCTTTTAAGGAATTGCTTTCCACGTCGGCTTTTAAATTCTCAAGTTGCGAAAAACTATAATCAATTTGCTTGCGTAGAAATTTTTTCTTTTGCTGTTGGTCAAAAGCGCTGCCCTGCTCCTGCACTATTTCATTGCCACCAAACAACAATAACTTTTTGTATCTTTCAAGTAATTCTCGTTCCTCATTTTTTAGTTTTTTCTTTGATGATTCAATGCTTGCAATATTTGTTTTTACTGTTGCTTCAACTTCAATTGCCTTTTGCCAATCAATGGTCTTGTAGATTGAATCGGTTTGTATTAAAACAACATGTAAACTATCAAATGTTTTAAGGTATTTATCTTCTGTTTTATGATTGCATGAAGATAATAGTACAGTTGCTACAACTATTGTAAATATAAATTTAGAAGCCATTTTCTATTAATAATTTATCTGCGAATGTAGTAGAAATGAATGCACAATTCAATCAACAGCGTACAGCAATATAAACTTGATATAAAAAAGCGAGGCTGCCCTTTTGGGACAGCCTCGCTTTAGAAAGAAATAGTCTATAAACTATTTTTTGTCGATGAACACTTTTTCAGTGTAAACTTTATCGCCATTTGTTACTTTCACTAAGTAAGTACCAGCAGCAGCATTGCTCATATTTATTTCGCGGATACCGCTGTATGAACTAGCATCTAAGCTAACCATACGTTGACCCACCAAACTAAATACTTCTAATGATGTACCACCTTTTAGTTCAGTACCAAAGTTTACAAACAATTTGTTGCTATTTGCATAAATATCAACATTGCCTGTACCAATAGTTTTAACTGAAGTAGTTGTATTACCAATATGTAAATAGAAACGACTACCAACATTACCTTCTGGTAAATTAAACATTACCGTTGGGTTAGTTTGTAAGTTGTAGAATTTACCAGCT
>Ga0214921_10001323_pt1 | contig 42751 bp, 42 predicted proteins | sample LL1505_MetaG_FD_177992 | JGI IMG/M metagenome (GOLD analysis project Ga0214921, IMG submission 177992) | Freshwater microbial communities from Lake Lanier, Atlanta, Georgia, United States - LL-1505 | ecosystem: Environmental > Aquatic > Freshwater > Lake | place: USA: Georgia | collected...
AATTTAATTGAATTATCTGAGTTGGTTTGAGAAATTTAGGGTGTTTGCCTTGTTAAATAGCGCCAAATCACCATAAAAACCCTAGTGCAATAGTGCCCTTCTTGCGCGTATCCTTATCGTTGGTAAAAAAACTGAATAAGGAGACATCTATGAAATTATTTAAATTCGTATCTAGGGTTTTGCTCATCGCTAGTCTTACTGGGGTAGCTTATGCCCAACAAGTCATTACTTTGCACGGTGCCTCCCAATTTGGCGATGACCATGCTTTCACCAAGACCATGGTGCGTTTTGAAGAACTGGTCAAAAAATACTATGGCAAGCCTGTCAATTTCGTCATTCATAAAAACAGTGAATTAGGCCTAGAGAAAGACTACTTTGCTTATATGAATCAGGGTAAAGCGGTTGATTTCGCGATTGTTTCACCTGCCCATATGTCTACTTTTTCTAAGGCGGCACCATTTATTGATGCGCCTTTCTTATTCTCTGATCTTGCGCACTGGAACAAAGTTTTGGACCAAGATTTGCTCAAGCCTATTGCTGATGAAGTGGCTCAAAAAGCCGAGGTCATGCTAATTGGCTACGCTGGTGGCGGCATACGTAATATTTTTTCAAATAAATCCGCTACAAACCTTGCTGAATTGAAAAATCTCAAGGTGCGTGTGCAGGGTGCCCCCATTTGGAGTCGTACATTTGGTGCAGTAGGCATGGCGCCAACAGTGATCGCCTATAACGAGGTCTACAACGCTATTCAAAACAACGTGATCAACGCTGGTGAAAATGAAGCCGCTGGTGTAGAGGCGATGAAGTTTTACGAAGTGGGGCCTAATATTTTGATGACCCGCCATGCAATCACGATTCGTCCTTTGTGTTTTTCTGTCAAAACATTAAACAAGTTACCCAAAGAGTTACAAGACGCCATTGTTAAAGCGGGCAAAGAAGCGGGTGCTTATGGTCGTCAGATCGAGTCTTCAGAGGACCAAGCTAAGTTAGACAAATATGCCAAAGAGGGTAAATTGAAAATGGTTTCATTTACAGAGCGCGCTCAGATGCAAAAACTGGTTGAGCCTGTGATGGCTGCGTATGCCAAAGAGGTGGGCGCTGAAACCATTTACAACAAAATTAACGCGCTCAAGTAAAGCATGCAACAAATATTAGACGGGATACACCGTCTTTTGATATGGATGCTGGCGGTCACCGTAGTGTTGTTGATGGTGCCCGTCAGTTTGCAAATTTTCTCGCGATTTACGGAGTTAATTCCTCGGTATATGTGGACAGAAGAGATGAGCCGATTCATGTTCATTTGGATGGTCATGATCGGAGCATCTGTTGGAGTGCGTGAAGGTTTACATTTTGATGTGGATGTTTGGCCAAGCCTGAAACCTCGCGCATCACTTGTATTGAAGATGGTGAGCAACCTATTCATTATTGCTTTTGCTGTCGTGGTTCTGTATTGGGGCATTGAATTCACCAAGTTTGGTTGGAACCAATCTTCCGAGTTGGCCGATATGCCTATGTGGTGGATTTTTATTGCATGGCCGCTTTGTGGCGCTTTATGGCTAGCATTTTTGATCGACGGTACTTTGCGTGATTTGCGCCGCCTTCCCAGCATTTCTTAGGAAATAGAAACGAATTTATGAGCTCTGTAGTTTTATCCCCAGGCATTGCCGCTTTGGTTTTGTTTGGGGGATTTTTCTTACTATTGATCATGCGGGTACCGGTAGCGTTTGCGCTAGGTTTATCCGCCTTGCCGGTGCTGTTGATAGAACCTCGTTTGTCTCCCATGGTCTTGTTCAATGAAATGTTCAAGTCCTACAACTCGTTTATTTTGTTGGCAGTTCCGTTTTTTTTATTAACGGCCAATTTAATGAATGTGGGGGGTATCACAGATCGGCTGATGCGTTTGTCGCGCGCCTTAGTCGGTCACTTTCCTGGTGGCCTTGCGCAGATCAATGTTTTGCTGTCTGTGTTCTTTGCAGGTATTTCAGGCTCATCCACTGCCGATGCTGCAAGTCAAGGCAAGTTGTTTATTGAAGCGCAAGTGAAAGAGGGTTACGACTTGTCTTTCTCTATTGCGATCACTGCAGTTTCTGCGGTGTTGGCTGTGATCATTCCGCCATCGATCTTGATGGTCGTTTGGGGGGGCGTAATTTCAACATCGATTGGCGCTATGTATTTGGCCGGTATTGTTCCCGGTTTGTTGATTGGTGGAGCGCAGATGTTGACGGTACATGCGTATGCGAAGCGTCGTAACTACCCTGTATACCCAAAAGCAAAATTTTCTGAAATCGTGGAATCGGCATCCATCTCTATTCCTGCATTGATGACGCCTGTGATCATCGTGGGTGGCATTTTGTTGGGCTGGTTTACCGCTACTGAATCTGCGGCTGTTGCTGTGATATACGCCGCCGTACTTTCCATATTCTTTTATCGTGAATTGACGCCCGCCCAGTTATGGGAGGCTATTGTGGAGACTGGCAGACTATCAGCTGTTGCATTGTTTTGTGTAGGAACAGCTTCTGTATTTGGATGGCTACTGGCCTATTACCAAATTCCTAAAGCTTTGCTCTCGAATGTCCAAGCTTGGGGCTTAGGCGTGATTGGTGTGGGTATTTTGATTGCGGTCGCATTTTTGATCGTGGGTTGTTTTTTAGACGCTATTCCCGCCATCATTATTGTTGGCACTACTTTGCAGCCACTGGCGGAATCAGTTGGTATGCACCCCGTGCATTTTGCAATTGTGGGTATCGTGTCCTTGGCGTTTGGATTGATAACGCCGCCTTATGGGATGTGCCTAATGATCTCGTGTGCAGTGGCCAAAGTGCCGCTCAGGTTTGCGCTCAAAGACACGATGATCATGCTGATTCCTATGTTGGTCGTCTTGTGTGGCGTCATCGTGTTTCCTGAGTTGGCGCTATTCATGCCGCGTACTTTTGCGCCGGATATGTTGAAGTGACAGACATCCGAAAAAGCCTTCTATCCTTGAGTACTTTATTACTATATCCGCTGTTATTTATTTAATTTAATCGAACTAAACGCAAGGAGTTTAGTTTGAGGTTTATTGATGCAAAAGTATGATTAGGCAAGAGTAATCTTCCAATTTTCATTAATATTTCAAAGGAAAATAAAATGACATCTCGTCGCCAATTTATAGGTCAGTCAGCAGCAGTAGCTTCGTCCTTGTCATTTCCATTGGTTGGAGGTGCGCAACCAAAGACGGTAAAAGTGGGTGTCTTACATCCTGTAACGGGTGCGCTCGCTTATTCCGGCCAGCAGTGCCGAGAGGGTGTAATGCTGGCAATTGATGACATTAACAAATTAGGCGGCATCAAGTCGTTGGGAGGCGCCAAGATAGAAGCCTTGTTGGGTGACGCCCAGTCTACACCTCAAGCGGGTGCAGCTGAAGTCGAGAAAATGAACGAAGCGGGCGTCAGTGCCATTGTTGGTGCTTTCGCCTCTGCTATTTGTTTGGCTACAACGCAAGCCGCTGCAAAGTACAACTTGCCCCATGTAGTTGACGTCGGCGTTGCTGATCAAATCGTAGAGCGAGGATTGAAAAATACTTTCCGATTCGGTCCAGGATATAAAAAATGCGCTGAGGTTGCTGTTGCTAATTTACACGTTCTCAATACAGCTGCTGGTAAGCCTGCGCGCTCAGTAATGATCATCCATGAGGAATCTCTATTTGGAACGGGCACTGCTAATTTATTGGCGCGTGAGCTACCCGGCTATGGATACGATGTCAAAGAAGTTGTCAAACACGCGAATCCCACTCGCGACTTCAACAATATTGTTTTACGAATGAAGCAGGTCAACCCCGATATTGTTATACCTGCGAATTACTACAATGAATATGCTTTATTGGTGCGAACTATGCAGCAGCAGAAGGTAACGCCTAAGGCTATTTATTCGGTGTTGGGTGGTGCTGCTTCTAGTTACAAATTTGTTAAAGAATTTCCAGATGCGGCCAATGGCATCATTGACTGCAACCACTGGTTTAATCCTCGGGATAAGCGTTCGCTGGAACTCAAAAAACGTGTAGAAGCGAAAAATTTATTCTTTAGCTATGAGGTATTCATGGCTTATACAGCCATGCGTTTACTAGCCGATGCTATCGAACGTGCAAAGTCTACTGACCGTGCGGCCATCATTGATGGATTGAATAAGAGCACATTCTCAGATCACATCATGCCCTACGGCACTACCCAGTTTGTAAATGGCCAAAATATGGGCGCACAACCTTTGATGACCCAAGTAGTCAAAGGCGATATCAAAGTCATTATTCCGCGTGAATACCGCGAAGTCGAACCCATATTCCCTTTGAACGGTTAAACCCAACTGGGTTCAACCATGTTTGATCTGTCGATTCTTTTTGCTTCAGTGCTCAACGGTATAACGACCGGTGCAGTATATGCATTGATTGCACTAGGATTGACATTGATATATGGCGTACTACACATCATCAACTTCGCGCACGGAGCGTCGTTGATGGTGGCCTTGTATGGCGTATATTTTCTTAAAGAAAAAATCGGTCTGGATCCTTATCTGGCCCTGCCGATAGTGGTGCCCGCAATGTTTGCTTTTGGCTATATATTGCAACGTAGCATTATCAATCGTGCCAGTCATGTGAAAGATGAAAACATTTTGTTGGTCACTCTAGGTATCTCGATTGTTCTTGAAAATTTAGCGTTGTTATTTTTTAAGTCTGACACTCGAAATATTGAGACAGCCTACACCTTGACCACTGTCAACATCGGGTCAGCGATGATTGCACTTCCTAAATTAGTGGCATTTGTAGGCGCATTGGTTGTATCAGCCATATTGCTTTCAGTCATGCGTTTTACTTTTTTGGGGCGTGCCATTCGTGCTGTCGCCAAAGAAAAACATGGAGCACGTTTGATGGGCATTGATGTAGACCATGTTTATGCTTTGTGTTTTGGTATCGGATTAGCTTGTTTAGGCGCCGCTGCTTGTTTTTTACTACCTGCTTATTATGTGAATCCTATGGTCGGAAGTGGATTTGTTTTAGTAGCTTTTACGATTGTAGTTTTAGGTGGCATGGGTAGTTTTGTAGGAGCATTGGTGGGCGGCCTTCTCGTAGGGGTAGTCGAGTCAATTGGTGGTTTGTATTTAGGTGAATCTCTGGGCCAGGTTGGTATTTTTATTATCTTTATTGCAGTATTGCTTTTTCGCCCGCAGGGTTTATTCGGCGCGCGCGCATGAAAGATTTTTCTGCAATTGCAGTCTTTGTATTACTGGTGGGTAGTATTCCCTTTTTTACTAACTCCGGGGTCGTTTTAAATTTTGTGATGATGGCGCTGTACGCTTGTTTACTTGCGCAAGCTTGGAATATTTTGGGTGGGTTTGGTGGTCAGTTTTCTTTTGGCCATGCACTTTTCTTTGGAGTGGGGGCTTATGTTCAAGTCATGACGCAGGTTCATTTGGGTTGTAACCCTTGGATCGCTTTGCTATTGGCTATTGGCATGAGCGCGGTGGTTGGTTCATGTGTTGGTGCTTTGTCTTTTCGTTATGGACTCAAAGGCTCATACTTTGCATTAGTTACCTTGGCTTTTGCTGAAGTATTCCGGATTGTTTCTTTATCTGTAGCTTTTACTGGAGCTGGCGTTGGACTGATGCTTCCATTGCGTGAGTCTTTCAGCAATATGCAATTTGATTCAAGGGCTGGCTATGTTTGGTTGGTTTTGGGATTAGTAACTTTGGCTTTGTGCACCACCGCATGGCTACGCCATTCTCGTTTTGGTGCCTACTTACAAGCTGTGCGCGATAACGAGGACGCCGCAAGAGCAATTGGCGTAGATCCTTTCAAGGTCAAACTTTCGGCAATAGTGATATCCGGAGCTTTAATGGGCTCTGGTGGTGCGTTTTACGTACAAGTTTTTCAATATATTGATCCAGGTTTGGCTTTTGGACCGCATACTTCTGTAGAAGCATTGGTTGGGGCTATTGTTGGCGGCATGGGAACTTTGTGGGGGCCTGTGGTCGGCGCATTGACCTTGCATGTTTTGGCGGATGTCACGCGTAATTTGTTTGGTCAATTGCCCGGTATCAACATGGTGGTCTATGGAACCGTTCTAGTTTTAATCGTTATGTTTATGCCACGTGGCATTTCTGGTGGCAGGTTTCATTTATTTAAACAAACTTCGAAAACTCCTTCAATTAGTAAGGAGCCCGTATGAATTTGTTAGAAGTTAAAAATGTCTCACTTGCATTTGGTGGACTACGTGCAGTAGAAGATGTGAGTTTGAATGTACCTGTTGGAAGTTTGACTGCATTGATCGGCCCAAATGGAGCGGGTAAAACTACTTTGTTTGCACTTATGTCAGGGTTTCTTCGTCCTGACGTAGGAAAGATTTTTTTTGATGGGGTCGACATTACTGCGCGCGCGCCTCATCTCAACGCTATGCTTGGATTGACGCGTACATTTCAAATTGTGCAACCCTTTGCATCCCAAACGGTTCGTGAGAATATTGCAGTGGGCGCACACCTTAACTTTGCACGTCGAGATGATGCATTAAGTGCCGCAGAGGAAGTTGCTGATCGCTTTGGTTTGCATGCGCAACTGGATAAGCCAGCTGCCGATTTAACAGTGGCTGGGCGCAAACGATTGGAGTTAGCAAGGGCGATGGCTACACAACCTAAGTTGCTGCTTTTGGACGAGGTATTGGCAGGCTTGAACCCTCAAGAAATTCAAGAGATGCTGCCCGTGGTCCGTGGCTTGGTTAGCGAGGGTGTTACTGTCTTGATGATTGAACACGTGATGCAAGCTGTCATGAATTTGGCACAACACGTATGGGTGTTAGCGCAAGGGCAACTGATTGCTCAAGGTACTCCGAGCGAGGTAACGCAAAACCCGCAAGTGGTAGAGGCCTATCTAGGTCAAGGAACTGCCGCACGTTTGCTCAAATCACAGCAGGTAACGCATGCGTGAATTACTCTCAATTGAAAATTTACGTGCAGGTTATGGAGCAGTCGAAGTCTTGCGCGGCGTTGATATCCTTATTTCGCACGGAGAGTTGATCGCTTTACTGGGTAGCAATGGTGCTGGTAAAACTACCCTCAACGCAGTGATATCTGGCTTAATACCGCCTCGAACCGGAAGAATCGTGTTTGATGGTGAAGACCTAACAGGTGTGCACTACCGACGCATAGTGCAAGCGGGTTTGATACAAGTTCCAGAGGGACGTAAGGTATTTCCTAATCTAACTGTGTTAGAAAATTTAGAGTTAGGCGCTTTTACCCGTGCCCGCCAAAGATTGGCAGACAACATAGATCGGGTGTTCGATACTTTTCCACGATTAATGGAAAGAACAGCACAACTTGCTGGGACTATGAGTGGAGGGGAGCAGCAAATGTTGGCGATTGGTCGTGGATTGATGGCTGAACCTAAGCTGCTGATCTTGGATGAGCCCTCGCTTGGTTTGTCGCCTTTATTGGTAGAAGAGTTGTTCAAGCTGATAGCAAAACTTCGGGCAGATGGCTTGGCCATACTATTGGTTGAGCAAAACGTGGGGCAGTCCCTTGATATTGCAGATCGTGCTTATGTAATGGAAAACGGCAACATCCGCTTTTCAGGTACTGCGACTGAATTATTAGCCAGCGATACTTTACGCCAGGCTTATTTGGGTGTCTGAAGTGAGCATGTCTCAAACCCTTGCGCAAAAATTGATCGCCCGAGCTTCAGGCAGGTCTCATGTTGCTGTAGGTGACTTGGTAACCTGCAAAGTGGATTTGGCTATGTTCCACGACTCGTCAGGGCCACGTCGCTTAAAGCCTATGCTCAAGGAGTTGGGTGCCAAGATTTGGGATCCATCTAAAGTGGTTTTAGTGATGGACCACTATGTGCCTGCACAAGATGCTGATGCAATGCAAATTGTTCAAATAGCTAGAGATACAGCTAAAGAGTGGAAGCTCCCCAATGTCATTGATTCTGAAGGAATTTGTCATGTTGTTCTTCCAGAGCGTGGTCATTTGCGTCCAGGAATGATGTGTGTAGGTGGAGATTCTCATTCACCAACTGGTGGTGCTTTTGCTACCTACATGTTTGGTATTGGCGCCACCGAGATGCTCGGTGTAGTGGTGACGGGTGAAATTTGGGTGCAGGTACCTAAAACTATAAGAATGCTGTGGAGTGGGCGTCTTCAGCAAGGAGTTTGTGCCAAAGACATGATGTTGCATATGATCGCGCGCTTTGGAATGAATGGCGGTCATTACCAAGCTGTCGAGTTTGGGGGTGAGGCTGTGATGGCTTTAGGTATGCAAGAGCGTATGACGCTTTCTAATATGAGTGCAGAACTAGGAGCACAGGTTGGGTTAATTGCAGCAGACGACGTGACATCTGCCTATTTGCAAAGTGTGGGTGTGAAACAAAAAGAATTACAGCATGCAAGTGATTGGCAGGGTGATCAAGATGCCATATCCGATGATTTTCATTTTGTTGCATCTAACTTAAGCCCGCAAGTAGCCGCGCCTCACAGTCCGGCAAATACAAAGCCAGTCGACGAGTTCGTGAATGTCCCGCTGGATGTTGCATACATAGGAGCTTGCACGGGAGCCAAATTAGAAGACTTACGTGCTGCAGCCCAAGTGCTACGTGGCCAAAAAATAGCAAAGGGTATTCGTTTGATGGTGGCTCCTGCTAGTGCGAGAGACCAAGCGCAGGCTGAGCGTGAAGGGGTCATGCAGATTTTGCGCGATGCAGGCGCACAGGTGCTTGCAAACAGTTGTGGTGCCTGTGCAGGATATGGTGCGACTTTTGAAGATAAAGCCACCGTCATTTCTAGTACAGCTCGCAATTTCAAAGGCCGAATGGGACCCGCCAGTGTGCAGGTCTATTTGGCATCCCCATGGACTGTTGCAGCATCGGCTTTGCGTGGGCGTATCAGTGATGTTAGGGAGTTCCTATGACTACGCATAAGTCTTACGTATGGAAATTAGGTGCTGATATTGATACCGATGCATTAGCACCTGGCGCCTATATGAAGCATGGGATTGATGTCATTGCCCAACATTGTTTAGAAGCCGCTCGACCAGACTTTGCAACAAAGGTGCAAGCTGGCGATATCTTGGTAGCTGGTCCTAATTTTGGTATTGGATCTTCCCGCGAACAAGCCGCTGGTGTGTTGGTGCATCTGGGAATAAAAGCCGTAGTAGCGCCATCTTTTAGTGGATTATTTTTTCGAAATGCTTTTAATCTTGGATTGCTTTTATTGACATGCTCAAAGGCCGAGCAAATCCAAGATGCAGAATTTGTCAGCATACTGCCCACTGGTATTGAGCGCGCAGATGGGGACCTACTCCCTTTTCAGCCTATACCTGATTTTTTGATGCGTTTGGTTCATGCTGGTGGTTTGATGAATGTTTTGAAATTACGTAGTCTGGAAAAGCTTCATGCATAAATCAATTGAGTCACAGACCATCGATCCAGTCACGCTCGCAGTATTGAAAGGTCGGTTAGAGCAAATTGCAGATGAAATGGATGCGACTCTTTACCGAAGTGCTTTCAACCCCATCATTGCAGAGGCGCATGATGCTTGTCATGGGCTGTATGACGCCCAAACGGGCGATACCTTGATCCAAGGCAAGTCTGGTTTGCCTGTTTTTGTGGGTGCAATGTCTTTTGCAGTTCGCGCTGCAGCTCGTATTGCCGCAGAGCGAGGGGGCATGGTGGACGGCGATACATGGCTGTTTAACGACCCTTACGAGGGTGGTACCCACGCCAATGACTTTAAGTTGGTGCGCCCCTTTTTTCGTAATGGGCAGTTATTTTGTTTTCTTGCATCTGCTGCACATTGGCATGACGTTGGGGGGGCAGTCCCAGGTAACTACAACCCAGCCGCGACAGAGTGTTGGCAAGAGGCGGTTCAAATTCCACCTGTTCGTATCGTCAGAGAGGGAGTTTTAGATCAGGACGTATTGGCCATTTTGCGAGCCAATACCCGTTTGCCCGATAGTTTGTGGGGCGATCTTAATGGCCAGTTGGCTGCATTGGAGTTGGGAGTCAAACGTTTACATGGTTTGCTGGATGAATACAGTGATGAAAAAGTTTTGCATGCAATGGGTGAGTTGAGAAATCGTGCCCTGATTCTGATGCGTGCGCACATTGCTAACTTGCCAGACGGTCTCTATAGCTTTGAAGATGTTCTTGATAACGATGGAATCAAGGAGGACTTTTTGACAATTGCCTTGGATATGACGATCAAAGGCGATCGGATGACGCTTGATTTTTCGCGTACTTCACCGCAATGCGCAGGACCCGTCAATATCTCACGCGCTACTGCTGTTGCCGCTTGTTATGTGGCTCTCAAACATGTCTTTCCAGATGTGCCTGCAAACGCAGGCGTTTTAGATGCTGTTGACTTTGTCATGCCTGATCGGCTGGTGATTACTGCTGAGCGCCCCAGACCCGTTGGAGGCTACACCGAAACCATTTTGCGAATGATCGACGTCATCTTTAGTGCGGTCGCCCTGGCTGACCCCAATCGTGCAGTAGCACATGCTTATGGAACCATCAATGCCTTATCAATTGCTGGGTATCGAACCGATGCAGTGCGCAAGGGACAACGCTGGGTCATGTTTAGTTTCTTTGGAGGTGGTCATGGTGGTCATAGCACTGGGGATGGCTTGAGCCATGGAAACGCTCCCATTTCAACGGCTACGATTCCGCCATTAGAAATATTGGAAGCCGCTTATCCTGTTCGATTTACCCAATGGTCATTACGTCCAGATTCTGGAGGCGATGGTAAACATAGAGGTGGTTTGGGCGCTGTTTATGAAATCGAACTTCTGGAAAAAAGTGCCGAAGTGTTTATTTTTGGAGAACGAGGAAAAGCTTCTCCAAAAGGTATAGCCGGTGGAAATAACGCCTTACCTAATGTTTTTTCATACCAACATGAAGGTAAATGGAATAAACCGCCAATGGCCTCAAAGATGCTGGGCATTCAACTCCAGAAAGGGGAGAGAGTTCGGCTTGAAACGCCTGGAGGTGGTGGTTGGGGTCGTTCTATTGATAGAGATCTTGAATCCCGAGCAAGAGATGAAGCTTTAGGTTATGTCACTAAATCCAAAGTTTCTTCAGAGAGAGTTAAACCATGAGCCCTCTCAAAAACTCATCTGCTCACCTTGTCTTAGGGGTTGATGTCGGTGGAACATTCACCGACTTGTTTGTTTTAGATGAGCGAGACGGATCTGCGCACATTATCAAAGTCCCCTCTACCCGAGGCGAAGAGGCCAAAGGCTTTATGCATGGTGTAGCGCGCGTCAGTGGTAACCAGTCTGGAGGTGCTGCCTCTTCTCTCGCGACCATCGTGCACGGCACGACTGTGGGAACCAACGCTTTGCTTGAGCGAAAGGTGGCGCGAACAGGCATCATCACAACCCGCGGTTTTCGAGACGTATTGGAAATGCGCCGACGAGATCGGCCCCAAACTTGGGGTTTGCGCGGCAGTTTCGAACCTGTTGTTCCTCGTGATCTACGTTTAGAAGTAGATGAGCGCGTATTGGCCGATGGAAGTTTGCATACCGCTTTAGACCTTGCGCAAGTGCGCATGCAAGCACAAGTTTTATTGGATGCAGGGTGCGAGGCAATATGTATTTTCTTTATCAATGCGTATGCCAATCCAATCAATGAGCAACAAGCAGTAGAAGTGATCCGGGGAATGTGGCCCAACTCCTATGTAACGGCTGCTATTGAAGTATTACCTGAAATCCGTGAATTCGAACGGTGCTCTACCGCCACCTTGAATGCAGCACTACAACCTGTAGTGGGTAGTTATTTGGCTAAGTTAGAAGACGATTTGCGTAAAGAGGGTTTTTCTGGTGAATTACTGATTGTCCAAAGCAATGGTGGCGTCATGTCACGAGAAACCGCGTGCGATGTGCCTGTGCGTACTGCGTTATCAGGACCAGCAGCTGGGGTGATTGCCTGTGCTGCAGTAGCCCGTGCCTCTGGTTATCTCAATGTCATCACTGGAGATATGGGAGGTACCTCATTTGATGTTTCGTTGGTGGCTGCTGGTGAGGCTGCATTAGCAGCCCAAACTTCTATAGAGTTTGGCCTAGTTGTGCGTTCACCCATGATTCAGATTGAGACCATCGGCGCAGGTGGTGGATCTATCGCCAGTGTCGATGCCAGTGGTATGTTGCAAGTAGGACCAGAGTCAGCAGGAAGTAACCCTGGTCCTGTTTGCTACGCAAGAGGCAATTCGCGTCCTACGGTGACTGACGCCAATGTTGTACTTGGTCGAATTGCAGCCGATCGACCATTGGGTGGGGGGTTACTCAAAGCATTGGATGCAAAGTCAGCAGCAAAAGCTATCCAAGACCTTATTGCAAAACCTTTGGGATTGGATACCTTAGCAGCAGCAGAGGCCATTCTGACAGTCGCCAATGCAAAGATGGCAGGAGCCATTAGGGTTGTATCTATTGAGCGTGGACATGATCCTCGTCAGTTTGCCTACATGCCCTTTGGTGGAGGTGGTGCCTTGCATGTGTGCGCCATGATGCGCGAGGTTGGCGTAACTACAGGAATCGTGCCACGTTACCCAGGCGTGACGTCTGCCCTGGGATGTGTGATGGCAGATATGCGACATGATGCAGTGCAAACAATCAATCAATCGCTGGCAGATTTGGATGTAATACATCTCCTATCTCTATTGACTCGACTAGCGGAGGCTTGTCAAAAACGCCTTGACTCTGCAGGCGTAAGATTTGAAAGCATTCAAGAAGTTGTGGCGCTGGACATGCTTTACATGGGACAAACGCATACTTTGCAAGTCACATTAGATACGCAGGAAATTACGCGTCAGACTATTCAATCCGCGTTTGAAAAAACCTATCTTGCATCGTTTGGTCGAATACTCAACGGCATAGCAATCCGAGTAATGAACCTGCGTTATGCGCGCATTGGCGTAAGACCTAAGTTCGATTTGACGATATTGGCGCCTAACGGTGTGGGAAGTTCTAGATCCCTTGGTACCCAACAGGTATTTCACGCAGGCAAGTGGTGGGACTCACAGCGTTATGCCCGACTCGACCTGCCCGTTGGAGCCGAGATCAGGGGACCAGCTATCTTGGAACAATCTGATACCACTGTTTGGTTGGAGCCTAGTTTTATTGCGCGCGTGGATTCGTTGGGTAATTTATTGGTGGAGAGGACTGCAGAATGAGTCAAAAATTGCAGGGCCGCATCGCATTGATCATTGTGGATTTACAAAATGACTTTTTATCTCCCCAAGGCGCATATACGCGCGGTAAAACTGTCACTTCAGAGGCAGTGCTGTTACCAGAACGTCTTGTGCCGGTAGCACTGTTTGTGAAAAAGCACCACGGACTAGTAGCGGCAAGTCTTTTTACCTTATGGCCAGATGCCGAAGGACAGCCCATGATTTCTCCACACCTATTGGAGCGTCGCCCCTTTTTACAAAAAGGTGATTTCGCCCCTGGTAGTTGGGGACAGGCCAATGTTGACGTTCTTACGCCGTTGGTAGATGTAACTGTTTCTAAGGTAGCTTACTCAGCTTTCTTCAATACACAACTTGACTGGATACTGCGTAAAGCAGGAATCAATACAGTAGTGGTATGCGGAATCGTTACTAACGGTGGGGTGGCTAGTACTGTGCGCGATGCCCACATGCGGGACTATCAGACCGTAGTGCTTAGCGATGGATGTGCTACTTTTACAGAAACTGCACACCAAGCTGCATTGACAGACATGTCTTCAGTTGCACAAGTGATGACGTGTAATCAATTTTTAGCAATGCTATGAACGCGCGTGTGCAACGCATACGAAGCTTCGATGCACCAGTACACACTTCTGTGGCTATCGTGGGCGCAGGTGCTTGTGGATTGACTGCCGCTTTGACCCTCACGCAATTAGGGATAGAGTGCGTTGTTTTGGAGCGTGATGCCATGCCCGCGGGGTCAACAGCGCTATCGTCTGGATTTATTCCGGCTGCAGGCACTAGCGCACAACGTTCACAAGGCATTGAAGATTCTGCAGACTTATTTGCCCAAGACATCCAAAGTAAAGCAAAGGGCAATGCCTCTGTAGTCCTAGTCAAGGCCTATGCCGAAGCTATCGGCCCAGCGCTTGATGCTTTATCTCTTCATCACGGTATACCTTGGCAAGTACTGGATACCTTTTTATATCCAGGCCACAGCGTACATCGTATGCATGCTGTGCCAGAAAAAACCGGTACTGGCTTGATGATGCGTTTGCAAAACGCTGCCCAGTCTGCTGGTGTAGTTGTTTTGACAGAGGCTAGAGTGACTGATCTCTATGTTGACGACTCTGATATGGTCCTTGGGCTCGGATTTATGCGTCCAGACGGGCAAATAGAGAAACTGAGTTGTGCAAAAGTCATTTTTGCGTGCAATGGATTTGGAGGCGATGCCGATCTCGTGAAAGACTATTTGCCTGAAATGCGAGCTGCGATTTATGCAGGCCATAACGGTAACGATGGCAGTGCTATCAAATGGGGACGACAACTTCGCGCGCAATTAGCTGATCTCGGTGGATACCAAGGGCACGGTTCTTGGGCTATTCCGCAAGGCGCCTTGATATCTTGGGCGTTGATGATGGAAGGTGCGGTACAAATTAACGGATCGGGGGAGCGCTTTCACGATGAAACACAAGGCTACTCTGAGGCGGCAGTGCATGTCTTGGCGCAACCAAATGGCATAGCTTGGAATATTTTCGATGACCCGCTATTAAAGTTTGCGCAAGACTTTCCAGACTTTGCAGATGCGCAAGCTGCTGGGGCTATTCACAGCTTTAAAAATATTGAGGCGCTAGCTAACTTTATTGGATGTGATACCAATAAATTAGTCAATACGCTTAGCCTAGTGCGCGAAGGTGTAGACATGCAAACAGGGCGATTTTTTAAACGCAGTCTTTCATTACCACTCCATGCCATTCGTGTAACTGGCGCACTATTTCATACGCAAGGTGGACTTGATATCAATGCACACTGCCAAGCGCTCCGTTCAGATGGAAGCGTTTTTCCTAATCTATTGGCAGCTGGTGGTGCAGCCCGTGGAGTTTCTGGAAACGCTGTTTGGGGATATTTGTCTGGTAATGGATTGCTAAGTGCAATCGCTGGAGGGTATATAGCTGCACACACGGCTAAGGAAGAATTAGGAGGTTCAATATGCCATTAAAAAAACGATTAGAACAATCGGATGTATTGTTGGCACCTGGCGTGTATGACGCATTGAGTGCGTTGATGGCCGAACAGGCTGGTTTTGAAGCGCTCTATTTATCGGGTGCTTCTATTGCTTACACGTTACTTGGAAGATCTGACGTTGGTTTGACGACTATCAGCGAAGTTGCTAACACATTGGCACACATTACAGACCGCGTAAACATTCCAGTGATTGTCGATGCAGACACCGGTTTTGGTAATGCATTAAACACACAACGTACTGTTCGTGATCTTGAGCGGTCTGGTGCAAGCATGATTCAAATAGAAGACCAAACCTTTCCTAAACGATGCGGGCATTTAGACGGCAAAGCTGTTGTTCCATTGAAAGAGATGGAGGGTAAATTGCGCGCTGCTTTAGATGCTAGGCACTCATCCGATACGTTGGTCTTGGCTCGAACGGATGCCTTGGCAATTGAAGGGTTTGAGGCTACGCTAGAGCGTGCAGAGCAATATTTAGAGTGTGGTGTGGATGCGTTGTTTATTGAAGCGGTGCGTACTCCAGATCAAATGGATATCGCTTGTAAGCGATTTGCATCTCGCATCCCACTGCTTGCCAATATGGTGGAGGGTGGCAAAACACCTGTACAAAGCGCGCAAGAATTGGGTGGGCGTGGATACAAAATTGTTATTTTTCCAGGCGGTACAGCACGCGCGGTGGCACATACATTACAGGGCTACTACGCCAGCTTGCACGCGCACCAAACAACCCTTCCATGGCAAAGTCAAATGCTTGACTTTAATGATTTGAATGTGGTTATCGGAACGCCTGCCCTACTTGCGCAAGGCAAGCAATACGAATAACAACCAAAGGCAAATCAACTTCAGCCGCCTTGGCAGCACTAGTCAGGTTGGAGCAAAGCAAAACTGTCACAAAAGCAGCAACGATGAAATCGTAAGAGCGGTGTTTTCCCCTTCGCATAAAAGCCTCTCTTTTTGAATTTCTATTTAAAGCAGAGTTTTAGTTGCGTCAAAAACCAATTTACACGACACGATAAACAAGCCAATTTGAATCAGTCGAAAAAATAAAACGTCAGCGATTTTCTTGGTGAGATAGGCGCCTGCAATAGCACCCAAGACTGAAAACGGTATTAGATAAGCTGCGGCAAGAAGGTCTTCGTAGGTGTAAGGTCTGAGGTTTTGGTAGGGAATAACTTTGGCGAAATTGATGATTGCAAAAAGTATGGTTGCCGTGCCCGCAAATTGCGCTTTAGGCAGTTTTTGTGGCAACACATATATTTGAAAAGGCGGTCCGCCCGCATGCGAGATAAAACTCGTAAAGCCTGAGAGCGCACCCCAAAAAATTCCTTTTTTGAGCGATGCCTCTTGTGGTGGCGTGTCAGAGGTCTTGCGCAACCACATATTGAGGCAAAACCCAATACCAATGAATCCAATAGCGAACTTGATGGCAATATCGGATGTGACTGAGGCTGTTAACCAACCAATGAATACGCCTATTAAAGATGCAGGAATCAGAATTTTTAAATTACGCGCGCTATAGTTTTTACGATAAAGCCAAACGCCAAAAATATCAGAAATAACGTAGATGGGGAGTAGTAAAACTGCAGCCCGCACAGGCGACATAGCCAATGACAAGATGGGCACAGACAGCATGCCTATGGTGGGCAGTCCGCCTTTTGACAGGCCAATCAACAAAGCGCCTAAGGCTGACAGGATAAAAAGGTGATCAAGTTCTAACAAAATGGTATGCCGTTTCGTAAATAATACTGGATTAAATAACACGAGGTTGTCAGCATGGACACTGAAGCGAATGCAGCGCTTTTGAAGGAAAAGGGGTTAAAAATCACTAACCCACGCTTAGCCGTGTTGGAGATTTTTCAAAATAGTAAAGCCCGCCATTTGAGCGCAGAAGATGTGTACAAAGAAGCTTTGTCCAAAGATGGTGATTTAGGCTTGGCAACGGTTTACCGTGTGTTGACCCAGCTCTCCGAAGTGGGTTTACTGGCCGCCACCAATTTTGAAACAGGTAAAACCACATTTGAATTGAACGAAGGCGGACACCACGACCATTTGGTGTGTTTAAGTTGTGGATCAGTGATTGAGTTCAATGATGAAGAAATTGAAAATCGCCAAGAACTCATTGCCAAGCAGCATGGTTTTCGTTTAATCAACCACTCGATGGCTTTGTATGGCGTGTGCCCGAAGCCGGCATGTAGAGACCTGACCTAAGCGGCTTTTGCCAACCATCCTAGCCCCGCGCTCGTTCCCCCCGGCTGCCCACCCAACTTAGGCTTGTACTCACAACCCACCCAACCTTGCCAGTTGCAGGCCTTGGACACTTCGTCGATCACATCAAATAAATAGGGGTAGTTCATCTCGCCAATATCGGGCTCATGTCGCTCGGGCACACCAGCAATTTGAAAATGACCCACGCTTCCAGTAGGAAGGTATTTACGAATTTTCATGGCGACATCACCTTCGACGATTTGGCAGTGGTACAGGTCCATTTGCACTTTGAGGTTGGGTGCGCCGACTTCTTCAATGATGCTGTGCGCCTGGTCTTGGCGGTTCAAAAAAAAGCCTGGTATGTCGCGTGTGTTGATGGGCTCAATCAATACATCCAAGCCTTGCTTGGCGGAGAGTGCAGCAGCCCACTTTAGGTTGTTGATGTAGGTTGCGTGGTTGCTGGCGTGGGTTTGCCCCGCACCCAGCAAGCCCGCCATCACATGGATACGGGGGCAGTGCAGGGCATCTGCATATCGCAGTGCCATTTCAACGCCTTGCTGAAATTCTTTTTCTCTGCCAGGAATACTGGCAGTTCCACGTGTGTTGGTGTTCCAAGCTTGGTCGATGCTGGCAGGGTCTATGCCACCGGGAGGCGCATTGAACAAAACTTGTTGCAAATTATTGGCCTTGAGCCGTGCAGTCAATTCTTCTGGCGTGTAGGCATAAGGGAACAAGAACTCTATAGCTTTAAACCCATCTTTCGCCGCCGCTTCAAAGCGGTCTAAAAATGGCAACTCCGGATACATCATCGTGAGATTGGCGGCAAATTGGGGCATGTAGTTTCCTAAAGATTAAATTCAGAATTGGGTGTGGATTAAGCTGCTCAGTGAGCGGGTGTGACGGCTACCACTTGGCACCAAAAGTTTCGCGCAACTCCTGGATTTGCTTAGGAGTAAGCGGTGTGATAGGGCCTGTTGCCATATGCACCAACTTGGCGGTCTCTTCAAGCTCTTCCAAAACAGCCATGGCCGTTGCTGGCGAGTGGTGCCAGACATTAGGACCAAGACGCGACAACATGACAGCGCGAACGGGAGTGCCTTTCTCGCCATATTGGGTAATGGTTTGTGCCACTGCTTCTGCGGCTTCGACAGCACCAGGACGGTGATAGTCGATCACAGGTACATGGCCGACTTTCATCACGAAGTAGGGGGTGACAGCGGGTAACAACTCTTGTGGTGTGGCAAAGCTGCTGCGTGTTTCAGTTTGAAAGTTATGAGCCATTGTCAATCCCACGCAGTGCGTGCTGTGCGTGTGAATCACACAACGCGTCTGCGCATCAAATGTTGCAGCAGCTTCGTAGATACGCTTGTGCAAGGCGATCGTTTTGCTAGGCTTATCGCCGCTTACATGGTTTCCTTGGGCGTCTAGGAGAGACAACTTGGCTGGTTCTAAAAAGCCCAAACACGCATCAGTCGGCGTGATTAAAAAACCATTGCCTAAACGCACGCTGATATTGCCGGCCGTGGCATGTACATAACCACGATCGAACAAGCTTTTGCCAACGCGACAAATTTCTTCGCGCGCCTTTATCTCGCTAAGTGAGGTTGAGGTAGTCAATGCGGTCATGGCTGTTGCAACAAAAAGGTAAAGGCTTTGCTGAAGAAATCATCGGTACCAAAGTTACCAGACTTCAAAGTGATATGCACGCCACCCATAGGTGTGTGCGCATGGCACCAAGGCACACCAGGATCAATTTGTGGACCGATTTGCAGTTGCTCAATCGCAAGAGCTTGTACACATGCGCCAGATGTTTCACCACCAGCTATGACCAATTGGTGAACACCTTGTTGAACCAATCCACGTGCAATGGCAGCCAAGGCTTGTTCCACTTGGTAGCCAGCAACTTCTACGCCCAATTGCGATTGCACGGCTTGCACCGACTCAGGGGTGGCGGTGGAATACACCAGCACAGGGCCAGACACTAAATGTCCTTGTGCCCAGGCAAGTACTTCTTGAACTAACTCTTCCCAACTACCTATTAAATGCAAAGGGTCTATCAAAAAAGTAGGACGACCAGTCGCTTTGAAATGCGCAACCTGTCTATTGGTGGCTTGCGAACAACTGCCTGAAACAACCGCTTGCAGACCAGAAGCTTTTGGCAATACGCTGGCTTGCAGTGTGGGCGAGAGACCAAAGTTTTGTGGAAGACCAATTGCCACACCAGAACCCGCAGTCACCAGAGGCATGCCTTTGAGTGCAGGGCCTAAACGCATCAGGTCGTCATTCGAGACCGCATCGACAACCGCAACATGTACACCTTGTTTTTGGAGATTTGCAATTTCTTGCTGAATGGCCTCAGCGCCTTGTGCAATAGTTTTGTGGCTGAGCAATCCCACCTTGCTCTTGCATTGCGCTTGCATCACACGTACCAAGTTGGCGTCGGTCATGGGTGTGAGCGGATGGTGTTGCATCCCAGATTCATTCAGCAACACGTCACCCACAAACAAATAACCTTTGAAAACGGTGCGTCCGTTGTCAGGGAATGCAGGGGTCGCTATGGTGAAGTCGGTTTGAAGCGCTTGCATCAGCGCTTCAGTGACAGGCCCAATATTGCCTTGCTCCGTGCTGTCGAATGTAGAGCAGTATTTGAAATAAATCTGTTGTGCGCCTTGGCCTTGCAACCACTGCAAAGCTTGCAGCGATTGGTCGATAGCGTCTTGTGGCGCAATGGTGCGCGATTTCAATGCAACAACTACGGCGTCTACTTCAGCCGATAGGGGGGCATTAGGAACACCAATCGTTTGGACCACGCGCATACCCGCTCGAACCAAGTTGTTGGCTAAATCGGTAGCGCCTGTGAAGTCGTCGGCAATGCAGCCTAATAAAAGAGGTTTGGACATTTATTTTTTCGCTTTAGGCAAATCGACACCAGGAAATATTTTGATTACAGCGCTGTCGTCTTCTTTGGCAAAACCAGCAGTCGAAGCTTGCATAAACATTTGGTGCGCGGTGCTAGAAAGTGGAAGCGGAAATTTACTAGCGCGCGCCATGTCCAGCACAAGCCCTAAATCTTTCACAAAAATATCGACAGCAGATAGAGGCGTGTAGTCTGCAGCCAGCACATGGGCCATGCGGTTTTCAAACATCCAACTGTTGCCAGCGCTGTGGGTGATGACGTCGTACAAAGCGTCTGGATTGACGCCTTCGCGCAAACCGAGCGCCATGGCTTCAGCGGCAGCCGCAATGTGTACGCCCGCTAACAATTGGTTGATGATTTTGACTTTGCTACCCGCCCCTGCATGGTCACCCAATTTGTAGACCTTGCCCGCCATCGAATTCAACATAGCTTCGCATTTGGCATAGGCAGCCGGTTTGGCGGCGGTCATCATGGTCATCTCGCCACTGGCGGCTTTGGCTGCACCGCCAGATATGGGGGCATCAACATATAAAAGCCCTAGTTTTTCTAACCGAGTCTCTAGCGCCACCGACCAATTAGGGTCGACGGTGGAGCACATCACAAACACACTACCCGCGCGCATAGCGGCGGCGCACCCTGTGCCGTCGCCATGGGGGCCAAACAACACGGCTTCGGTTTGCGCTGCGTTAACAACGACGCTCACCACCACGTCGCATGCTGCGCCGAGTTCAGCGACGCTTTTGCAGGCGTGGCCGCCATCTTTGACAAATTTTTCGGCAACTTCTTGGCGTACATCGAAGACATGTATGTCGTAGCCTGCGCGTCGCAGCGAAGCAGCCATGCCTGAGCCCATGGCGCCTAGTCCGATGAGGCCGACTTTGGTAGCAGCAGTGGTAGTCATTAAATTAGTCTTTACTTTTGTGAGTAGGGTGAAAAGCTAAGCGTGGGTGAGTGCAGTCAGCGCATGCACGTCAGTTGCCTGTCCTAAGTTCCAACACGCTTTAAGTAGCGCGTTGGTTTTGTCAGCGCCAATCACAGCGTCACTCATGCCATGGAATTTGGCTTCCAACGCGGCATCGGTCATGGGGCGTTGCACTGAGCCGATGGCGTGTTCGATAAACACATGGATCTTGCGACCATCTTTCAAAAACGCAGTGACGTCAGCGCTTTCTTCACGGATGCTGTTGTCCACCGTGGCTTGCACTTTGCGGCGCAGGGTCACCACGTCTTCGCGCGTGACGATGTGGTCGTCAAATTCTTCTTCCGCCGCACGGCCGAAGATCAAACCAGCCGCGCACCCGTGGTAGACGCTGAACTTGCCTTGCAAACCATCTGCAGGTTTTTTTTTACCAGTGAGTTCGAGCACCAGAGAATGCACACGCAATTCAATGCGTTCCACGTCTTCGGCCTTGACACCTTGCTCGCGCAACTGCACACATGCGTCGATGCTGGGGTGGATCACGATGCCACACGCAAATGGCTTGTAGGTATTGAAGCTGATTTCAAAGCGCTTGCCGAGTTCGCCGGTGACTTCGTTCCAGTTGGATTTGGTGGAGACCACTTGCGCCCAACCGCGGGGCGCTTCGAGCGCTTTGCCGCTAGAGGTGAATCCATGTTTGGCCATCAGCGCAGACATCAAACCCGCACGCGCTGCACCGCCAGGATGGAAAGGCTTGGTCATAGTGCCAAACTGCTCGCGCAAACCAATCGGTTGCGATGCAGCGATGCCCAAAGCCATGGCAGTTTGTTGGGTGTTGAGTTTGAGCAAACGCGCACACGCTGCTGCAGAACCCAGCATGCCTGTGGTGCCGGTGATATGCCAGCCGCGGTCGTAATGCTCTGGGTAGACGGTGTTGCCCATGCGGCAAGCGACGTCGATGCCTAGTACCAATGCGTCGATCACTTCGCGACCTGATGAACCAATGTGTTCCGCCAACGGCAACAAAGCTGAAGCAACTGGACCCGCAGGATGGATGATGGTTTTGAGATGGGTGTCGTCAAAGTCAAAGGTGTGTGAGGTGATGCCGTTGATCAAGGCGGCGCTGGCCATGTCGACGCGGTCTTTACGTCCGGCGATGCTGGCTTGCGGTGCGGGTTGCAACATATTGACTGCTGCCAAAGCAGCGCGTGCAGCAGCATGGTCGCTAGCGCCAATTGCGCACCCTAACCAGTTTAAAAAAGTGCGATGCGCTTCGTGGTCAACAGCATCTGACCATCCTTTCGATGGATGCGTGGCGACGAACTCGGCCAAGATTTGCGTGACTGCGGGAGCGTTGTGGTCTGCGACGACGGTGGTGTTGGTGGCCATGTGAAGAGAAAGTGAGGTTGTAAATAAAGTTAAAAGAAAAGGAAATGGAATCTGGAGAAAAAGGCGATGGACAAACTAACGGTACAAGTCTTAAACATACAAGGTGATTTAAGAATCTAGCATGATGCCCCGCTCTTTGGCCAAAGCCGTCCAGCGTGCAATATCGGCTTTCATGTATGCACCAAAGGCTTCGGGGGTCATGGGTAGTAAGTCAACCGCCTCAGCTGAGAGCTTTTCTTTGAAGTCTGGTTGGGACAAAACTTTGCCAAGCGCTTCGTTGATTTGTTTGACGATGTGGGCAGGCATGCTGGCAGGACCCACGATGCCGTACCACTGTTGTGCGTCAAAACCTTTGAGGCCAGCTTCTTCAAGGGTGGGGACGTCTTTGAGTTGAGAGTGGCGGTGGGTGCCTGTCACAGCTAAGGCGCGAATCCGACCGCCACGAATATGGGGCAAGGCAGCCGCCAACCCGGGGAACATTGCTTGGGTTTGACCGGCTATCAAATCGGTAGTGGCTGGGGCAATTCCGCGGTAGGGAATGTGCACCATGAATGCACCAGTTTGGAGTTTGAAAAGTTCAGCGGTCAGGTGGGTGAGAGAACCAGCACCCGCAGAGCCATAAGACACCTTGCCAGGATTTTTGCGAACAAAATCAAGAAAGCTTTTGACATCTTGAATCGGCATGGCGGCATTGACGCACAACACATTGGGTGTAGTGCCAATCATGCCGATGGGCGTGAAGTCTTTGATCGCGTCGTAGGGCAACTTGCGCGTTGCTGGTGACGTGCCATGGGTGGCTACGTAGCCTTGCATCAAGGTGTAACCGTCTGCCGCAGCGCGGGCTGTGGTTTGTGAGGCAATGACACCGCCGCCACCGCCAATGTTGTCGACCACGATGGTTTGTCCAAGCACCCGTCCTAAGCGTTCACAGACAGTACGACCCACCATATCGGACCCACCGCCTGCCGAGACCGGAACGATGTAGCGTATGGTTTTGCTGGGGTAAGCAGTTTGCGCCAAAGATAAATTTGCCAAGCTCCAAGCAATAGGAGCGGCTTGGAGCAGGGATCGACGTTTCATTGGGAAAAATCCTTCAGGAGTGAGACCCGCTATGCGGCTTTGTACAGGGAAATTCGCCTGCGTGAAAACCGCATGTCAGCCTGACAGTTTAAAGTACAGCCCTTTGCATTCCGCCTAAAAGCAACCCCTTTTCTTTCCCCTTGGAGACTCCCTTGACTAATAAACGCGCATTAATCGTTTCCGCTTTGGTATCTGCCGTCCTGTGCACAACTGGCGTTGCCATAGCCCAAGACAAGTTCAAAATTGGTTTGATCTTGCCGATGACCGGTCCCTTTGCCTCCACAGGCAAGCAAATTGAAGCCGCAGCGCGTCTTTATATCGCCCAAAACGGCGAGACTGTCGGCGGCAAAAAAGTGGAACTCATCGTCAAGGACGACACCAGTGCACCTGACGTGACCAAGCGCATCGCGCAAGAGTTGGTCGTCAATGACAAGGTCAATGTGTTGGCTGGTTTTGGTTTGACGCCCTTGGCTTTGGCCACTGCGCCTATCGCCACCCAAAGCAAAACACCACTGGTTGTGATGGCAGCTGCCACATCGAGCATCACCGAGGCTTCGCCTTTCATCATCCGCACCAGTTTTACCTTGCCACAAGCCTCTGTCAGTATGGCGGACTGGGCGCCTAATAATGGCATCAAAAAGGTAGTCACCTTGGTGTCAGACTACGGCCCAGGTATTGACGCAGAAAAATATTTCAAAGACCGCTTCTTGTTCAATGGTGGCCAAGTGGTTGATACCTTGCGTGTGCCTATGCGCAATCCAGACTTTGCACCTTTCCTACAAAAAGTGCGTGATCTCAAGCCCGACGCGATGTTTGTATTTGTTCCTTCCGGTGCAGGTGCGGCGCTTATGAAACAGTATGCAGAGCGCGGCATGGACAAAGCCGGTATCAAATTGATCGGCACGGGTGACATCACGGATGACGATATCTTGAACGGCATGGGCGAAGTGGCGGTGGGCGTGGTGACCTCGCACCACTATTCCACTTCGCACAACTCAGCGGTCAACAAGAAGTTTGTAGCCGCTTTTGAGAAAGCCAACGCAGGCTTGCGCCCCAACTTTATGGCGGTAGGCGGTTACGACGGCATGCGTGTGATTTATGAAGCAGCCAAGGCTACCAAAGGCGGTAGCGGTGAAGAATTGCTGGCGGCTATGAAAGGGCAGATTTTTGAAAGCCCACGCGGACCCATGTTTATCGACGCGCAAACCCGTGATGTGGTGCACAACATCTACATCCGCAAGGTGGAAAAAGTCAACGGCCAACTCTATAACCAAGAGTTTGAAACCCTCAAAGACGTCAAAGACCCTGGCAAGAAAAAATAAGACCCTGTGACGATTCTGTTTGACGGCATTGCCTATGGCATGCTGCTGTTCATTCTGGCCGTAGGCCTGTCGGTGACCATGGGGTTGATGAACTTCATCAACCTCGCTCATGGCGCTTTTGCTATGGTGGGGGGCTACCTCACTGTCGTGCTGATGCAGCGGTTTGACGTGCCTTTTTTGGTTTGTTTGCCGATTGCATTTGCAGGCACCGCGCTACTAGGTGCTTTTTTAGAGCGCACTTTGTACCGCCCTATGTACCGCAAGCCGCATTTGGACCAGGTGCTGTTTTCGATCGGGCTAGCATTTATGGCAGTGGCCTCAGTCGATTACTTTGTCGGTTCGCAGCAGCAAATCATGCAACTTCCTGAGTGGCTGAAAGGCCGTACCGAGTTGGGTGCTGGCACGCCTTGGGAATTGGGTATGGGGCACTACCGTTTGTTCATCATCGCGGTGTGTGCGGCACTGACGGTTGGCTTGCAATATGTCTTGTCGGCCACCCGTTTTGGCAGCCGCTTGCGTGCGAGTGTGGACGACCCGCGCGTCGCAGCAGGCATGGGTATTAACGTGAATGTGGTGTTTGCCATGACCTTTGCTGTGGGCTCGGGCCTTGCGGGCTTGGGTGGCGCTTTGGGTGCTGAGGTGCTGGGGCTGGACCCCACTTTCCCACTCAAATTCATGGTGTACTTTTTGATCGTCGTGGCGGTGGGCGGCACTTCTTCTATCACTGGTCCTTTGCTGGCGGCTTTGCTTTTGGGAGTGGCCGATGTGGCGGGTAAATATTACGTACCGAAGTTGGGTGCTTTCATCGTTTACACCTTGATGCTGGCGATTCTGATGTGGCGTCCGCAAGGCTTGTTTGTGCGGCAAGGAGGGAAGTGATTTGGCGAACTTGCAAATGCCTCTCTTGAAGAAATCTGCCGTGCAATGGTGGGAGCCAGTTTTATGGCTCTTGGCTTTTTCAGCGCCTTGGGCTTTCCCTCACCATGCTTTGATCATCAACGAGATTGCCATCGTGGCGCTGTTTGCGGTGTCGTTGGATTTGGTCTTGGGTTATAGCGGCATCGTGTCATTGGGACATGCTTCGTTTCTGGGCTTCGGGGCCTACACAGCGGCGTTGTTCGCCAAGTGGATACATCCTGATCCATTGTTAGGTTTGGTAGTCGGAACAGCGGCGGCTTGTGTTTTGGGTGCGCTCTGTTCGGCGACGATTTTGCGAGGTAGTGATCTGACGCGCTTGATGGTCACCTTGGGTATGGCACTCATCTTGTTTGAGTTGGCCAATAAGTTCGACGGATTGACCGGTGGCTCTGACGGACTGCAAGGTGTGGTCATGGGCCCGGTGCTTGGACGCTTTGAATTTGACTTGATGGGCCAAGTGGCAGCGAGTTATTCATTGGCTATTTTGTTGGCGATCTTTTTCTTGGCGCGCCGATTGGTGCATTCACCGTTTGGTGCCACATTGATGGCAGTGCGCGACAACCGTTTGCGCGCGATGGCTATTGGTTTGCCCGTTTCTGCGCGCTTGGCGGTGGTTTACACAATTGCCGCAGGTATTGCTGGTGCTGCTGGCGCGTTGATGGCGCAAACCACGGGATTTGCTTCGCTAGATGTATTCGCTTTGGAGCGTTCAGCCGACGTGATGTTGATGCTGGTGATAGGCGGCGTCGGCTGGTTATATGGGGGCGTGGTCGGAGCTGTGGTGTTTAAGTTGATGCACGACGTGATTTCAAACATCACCCCGCAATACTGGACCTTTTGGATGGGCTTGTTTTTGGTGGTCTTGGTGATGGTCGGGCGCGAGCGCTTGTTCAAGCCTTGGACGTGGATGGGGCGCTCATGAATTCCAGCACGGTCGTTCTGCAAACCCACGGACTGGTCAAACGCTTTGGCGGTATCACCGCGACCGACCATGTGAACCTGTCAATCAACCAAGGCGCCCGCCACGCATTGATTGGTCCTAATGGCGCTGGAAAGACTACGCTGATCAACCTCATCACAGGCGTGTTGCCCCAAAGCGAAGGACGCATTACCTTAGAAGGTGCGGACATCACCGACCTAGCACCCCACCAGCGGGTGAGCCGAGGTTTGGTGCGTACGTTCCAAATCAACCAACTTTTTAGTGGCATGACGCCGCTGGAGACATTGGTGATGGTGGTCTCGCAACACCGTGGCTTGGGATCGCGTTGGTGGCAAGCGCTGGGACAAGACAAAGCGGTGGTCGAGCGTTGCGGTCAGCTGTTGGAGCAATTCCGCTTGACCGATGTGATGCACCAACGCACCGAGCAAATGCCCTACGGCAAGCGCCGCTTGTTAGAAATGGCGATCGCCTTGGCGTGCGAACCGCGCGTATTGCTGTTGGACGAGCCTGTGGCTGGTGTGCCAGCGGGCGAGCGCGAAGAGCTTTTACATACTGTTTCTGCTTTGCCTGTAGACGTGTCGGTCGTGCTGATTGAGCACGATATGGATTTGGTGTTTGAATTTGCCAAGCGCATCACGGTTCTCGTGAACGGTGCAGTGTTGACCGAAGGCACGCCTGCAGAAATTGCCCAAGACCCCCAAGTCAAGGCTGTCTATTTAGGACACGGGGAGGGCGCGCATGTCTGAGTTATTGCGTGTCGAACATCTGAGCGCGGGCTATGACGAAGCGGTGGTTTTGAACGACATCAGCCTTACCTTGGCAGAGGGCGAAACGTTGGCGCTTCTCGGGCGTAACGGCACAGGCAAAACCACCTTGATGGACACGCTAGTTGGCGCGACACGCCAACATGGCGGACAGATATTTTTGGCGGGCAAACCTTTGCACACGCTGGCGTCTTTTCTGCGCGCCGAAGCCGGCATTGGCTGGGTGCCGCAAGAGCGTTGTATTTTTAAATCGCTCACCGTGCATGAAAACCTAACCGCGGTTGCGCAGGCTGTGCGCGCAGACAGAGGTGCTCATGCTTCTTGGACGCCTGAGCGGGTCTACGATCTCTTTCCTCGCTTGGCTGAACGCAAAACCAATTTGGGCACGCAGCTATCTGGCGGCGAACAGCAAATGTTGGCAGTGGGACGCGCCTTGGTTTTGAACCCGCGTTTACTGTTGTTGGATGAGCCACTCGAAGGTTTGGCGCCCATCATCGTGCAAGAGCTCTTATGTGCGATTGCGCGTATCACTCGCGAAGAGGGTTTATCGGCCATCATCGTGGAACAGCATCCGCAAGCGATTTTGGCGATCAGCCACCAAGCGGTGGTGTTGGACCAGGGACGGGTGGTGCACCAGGGTTCAGCAGAGACTTTGGCGTCGAAACCAGAGTTGCTTGACCAGTTGCTTGGAGTAGCAAGAACTTAATTTATTGGGGGCTGCAATGTTTTTAAAAAATGCTTGGTACGTGGCGTGCATGCCAGACGACTTCCAAGACAAACCTCTGGGGCGCAAGATTTGTGGCGAGAGCATGGTGTTTTATCGAGGCGCGCAAGGACAAGCGGTTGCCTTGGAGGACTTTTGTCCGCACCGTGGCGCCCCGCTTTCGCTTGGGTTTGTGAAAGACGGTAATTTGGTCTGTGGCTACCACGGACTCGAGATGGGATGCGAGGGTAAAACCATCGCTATGCCCGGCCAGCGCGTGCGGGGCTTTCCGGCGATTCGCAGTTTTCCTGTGGTCGAGCGCTACGGTTTTGTTTGGGTGTGGCCAGGACAGGCCAACAAAGCGAGTGAAGACCTGATTCCTAAGTTTGAGTTCTTCGACAACCCTGCTTGGGCTTATGGCGGTGGTCTTTATCACATCGCCTGTGATTACCGCCTCATGGTCGACAACTTAATGGACCTGACGCACGAAACCTATGTGCACGCCAGCACGATTGGGCAAAAGGAAATCGACGAAGTGCCTTGCGTCACCAAGACGGATGGTGACCATGTCACCACCAGCCGTTTTATGGAAAACATCACCGCGCCGCCTTTTTGGAAGATGGCTTTGCGTGGCAATAAGTTAGCCGATGACGTGCCCGTTGACCGTTGGCAGATATGCCATTTCACGCCGCCCAGCCACGTCATGATTGAGGTGGGCGTAGCGCATGCGGGCCATGGTGGTTATCACGCGCCCGACCACGTCAAGGCTTACAGCGTAGTGGTCGACTTCATTACCCCCGAGACCGAGACCTCGATTTGGTATTTTTGGGGCATGGCGCGCAAATTCCAACCGCAAGATACGAACTTGACCGCGTCTATCAGAGAAGGGCAGGGCAAGATATTTTCTGAGGACTTGCAAATGCTCGAGTTGCAACAAAAGAACTTGCTGGCGCATCCTGCGCGCGAGCTGCTCAAACTCAATATCGATGCCGGCGGCGTGCAGTCGCGTCGGGTGATCGACCGATTGCTGGCGCAGGAAATGGCGCAAGAGATCGTCCAATAAGTGGCTCTAAAAATGGCACTGACGCAGATATTCATCAACGAGGAGGCAGCCCATGGCTGACACAGCATTCACCGTCAAACTGGCGACTACGGGTCAAGAAATACTGGTGGCTGCCCATCAAACGGTATTGGACGCTTTGCATGGCGCAGGGCTCAATGTTCCGATTTCATGCGGTCAAGGGATTTGTGGCACATGTTTGACGCGGGTCGTGGATGGGACTCCTGACCATCGCGACATGTACCTCACCCCTGAAGAGCAAGACGCAAATGACCAATTTACGCCTTGCTGCTCGCGCGCGAAGTCGGACATATTGGTTCTAGATTTGTAAAAAAGTTGGGGGCTCGAGGGTTAGGAAGCACCTTCAGAAATTCATCTAAGTCTTTGCTTTGCATAGATTTTTTTTTACATTTAAACAACAAAAAAATCAACAATCAGGCATTTTTGGCACTTTGTTTGCTAAAATTTTGAGCAAGGAGTCCATATGTCTAACCAATCAGAATCACTCGAAAGCGTCGTCATTGGCGACGGCGTTGTCGTCAAAGGCACTTTCACCGTCCCATCCAAAGCCATCATCAATGGCGTGATCGAAGGTGACTTGACCGCAGAAGAAGTACTGATTGGCCCAACCGGTCGCATCACCGGTCGCGTCTCTGCCAAGGTGATTGACGTGCGTGGACAGTTGCACAACACCATCATCAGCGAAAAGAGTTTGATCGTGCGCGCCACTGGCAAGATTGCCGGCAAGGTGCAGTACGCTGAAATCGAAATCGAAAAGGGTGGCGAAATCGAAGGTACGCTCAGCCAAAGCGCTGATGGTCCTGCGATCCAAGTCGGCACCACGCCTGCGGCCTAAGTTACCAGCGGGTCATGCGGTTTAACCGAATCCTCAAAAGCATTCCATTGGTGCCAGGTTTGGTCGTCAAGGGATGGACGCGCCAGTATGAAGACGCGCGCATCATCTTGGAACAAAACGGCGACCTGCACTATCTCAATATCAGTGCGCGCGTCCAAAGTTTTCTAGTCCGTGGCGGTATTCTGGCTACTGGGGTGATGTTGATATCTATCGGTATTTTGCTCGTCACTAGCATTGGTTTGATGGTGAGCCGTTCCAAGCTGGAGCGCTCGCACGAAGAGGTGTACCGTGCTTTGCTCAGCAGTGTGTCAGACAACGACAACCCAGAGCGGTTGAGCATGTCAGAAGAGCAAATGGTGTCTTTGGCCCAAACCATTCGTGATCGCGATATGAGCATTCGCCGTTTCGTCGATACGTCTATGGTGGCTGTGGCGCAAGAGAACGTGACGATGAAGTCGCAACTCGAATCTTCTGGCCTGACCGAAAAAATCGTCAAGATCATTCAGCAAAACTCTGCCAACGGGGGCTACGCCTTGGAAGACGACGTCAAGGACAACCCTTTGCTGCGCGGCAAAGTCGCGGAAGAACTCTCCAGCAACCGCGCCATGCGCGAGGTGATGTATTCCTTGCCAAGTTCTATGCCTGTGCCCAATTACAGCGTCTCCTCTGACTTTGGTATCCGACGTCATCCTATTTCTGGTCAAACGCATTTCCACACGGGTGTTGATTTGCTGAGCCAAACAGGCGAAGAAAAGGTGCATCCAGTCAAGCCTGGAGTCGTTGTTTTAGCGGAGTACCAGCCACAGCTTGGAAATACCGTCGTTGTGCGTCATACCAACGGAGTTGAATCCTTGTATGGGCATATGGCTAACTTGCAAGTCAAGCTCGGCGACAAAGTGACACTTGAGTCAGTGTTGGGCAATATTGGCAACACAGGTTCTTCTTCTACTGGAAAACATTTACATTTAGAGATTTTGATTGGCGGTTATCCTGTCAATCCCCAGAAAGTTATTCGGACGGCACAATATGTTCAACAAATCCAAAACCAACAACGTTAATCCGCCGACGGATGTACCTGTCACAAATCCTGTTGAGGACGAAGAAATGGCGTCAGAAGCCCCTGAAAATACTGCTCCTACACCGAGTCCTGCCCCTGCTGCTAGAGGCAGCATGATGGACATGATCACCACCACCGCAAACAAGCCCTCTATCCTGAGCGAAGGCTTCTCGTTCCGCGGTGAGATCGCTGCCAAAGGTGCGATACATGTGGAAGGCGCACTCAATGGCCAAATTCAAGTAGACGAACTCACCATTGGCGCACGCGGCCAAGTGGAAGGTGTTGTTACTTGCAGCAGCTTGCATATCAAAGGCAAGTTCTCTGGAACAGCTACCTGTAACGAGTTGATCGTCACATCCTCTGCGTCAGTCGATGGCCATGTGGTCTATCAAACTTTGTCAGTCCAAAAAGGCGCATCTATCAAAGGCGAACTCTTGTTGGTCAAGTAAATGGATAACCACATCCCACAAATCAACGGCGCGCTTTTGCGTATGCGTCGCGAAGAATTGGGATGGGCCCTGTCAGATCTAGCCACTCGTGCTTGTTTGTCTAACAAACAGGTCAAACAAATCGAAGAGGGCGGTACCAGCTCCTTTTACAGTGAAAACGTTAAAGTCACTGCCGCCAAAAAAGTAGGTGGCATATTGGGCTTGTCCGAACAATCTGTGTTTGTGGTCCAAGAGCCAGAAGTTATGGTTGACGAGGTTGCAAGCCAAGAGGTTGTGACAAGCCATACTAGCGAGAATGCGCACGCTGACCCCTCTGCTAGTGGCAAAGCGCATACTGAATTAACCGCTTCCACTGGCCAAGATATCCATGACAGCAATGCGAGCCCAAAAGACATCGCTTCTCCTGCTTTCAAACCCTATCTCAAAGCGCCATCAATTGAAACTTCAGTGATTCAAAAATCAACGAATTCAGCATTGGACAGCGAAGACAAGTCCAAGTCTAAAAATTCTTTGTGGTTCATCATTGCTTTATTTGTTGCTGCCTTGGGGTTGGCTGCTGTCATGCAAAAACCTGCACCAACTCCTCCGGTTGAACCACCGCCCCCAATCCAAGTGTTACCCCCTGAGCAACCTGAACCTGCAGCTTCGGCTCCTAGTGCTACTGCCTCAGGTGCTTTACCAGCTGCTCCATCGGCTACGCCCGCCCCTGCGACTTCAACCGCCCCTTTGACAACATCGACTCCATCGAGTGTCCCAACTAGCGCGCCCGTAAATGTGGTGCCTGCTGCCCGTCCTGCAGTTGTAACAACGCCTGCACCGGCTCCTTCAGCTTCGCAGGCACCAGTTAGTTCAGTAGCGCCTCCTGTGCCAGCCGCAACCCAAACTTCTCCAGCTGGACCTTCTGCTAGCAAGCCTCAGTAGGCTTGCAAAGCGTTCCTCCCTGAACGAGGGTGCCAAATCAATAATTATTAAATGCGTTTTTTCAAACACCGCCGCGAGATATTGCCTCGCTTCGGCTAATGGCTAGCGCATCCGCATCAGGCGCACCCAAAGACCAACCTGCAAGATGCATAGTTGCAATCGCGTGCATCGCCTCAATCCAATCAGGGTTGTCGTTCAAGCACGGGATGTAGTGGAACTGCTTGCCACCCGCGTGCATAAATGCTTCTTGCGCCTCCTGCGCAATCTCTTCCAAAGTTTCCAAGCAGTCGCTGGTAAAGCCCGGGCAGATCAGATCTACTTTTTTCACGCCTTGCTCTGCCAACGCAACCAAGGTGGGCTCGGTATAGGGCTCCAGCCATTTCGCCTTGCCAAAGCGCGATTGAAAAGTCACGATGTATTGCGATTTGTTGAGACCCAAGGCCTCGCCAAGTAATCGCGCTGTTTTGTAGCACTCGCAGTGGTACGGGTCACCCAAATGCAGTGTGCGCTCAGGCACGCCATGAAAACTCATGACCAAGCGTTCGCCTTGGCCTTGCTCTGCCCAATGCGTACGCACCTGCTTTGCCAAAGATGCGATGTAAGCGATGTGGTCGTGGTAGTGGTTGATAAACCGGAACTCGGGCAACAAGCGGGTGCGCTGGCCCCATGTATAGACCGCATCGAACACGCTGGCCGTAGTGGTACCTGAGTATTGCGGATAAGCCGGCATCACCAAGACACGGGTAAAGCCTTCGGCTTTCAGGGCGTCGAGTTGCGACGCCATGGATGGATTGCCGTAACGCATGGCATAGCGCACACGTACCTGTTCATTGCGTTGGGCAAATGCAGCGTCTAAGGCTTGCGCTTGGCGCTCGGTCCAGACCTTGAGTGGCGAGCCTTCAGCTGTCCAAATACTGGCGTATTTCAAAGCCGACTTGGCAGGACGGATGCGCAAAATAATGCCGTGCAAGATCAACATCCACACCAAACGGGGGATTTCGACCACGCGGTGGTCACTTAAAAACTCGCCCAAATAGCGGCGTAAAGCGCTCGCAGTGGGGGCATCAGGCGTGCCGAGGTTGCAAAACAATACTGCGGTGCGCGGGGTTTGGCCGTGGCTAAAAGGCGGCTCTTGGGCGAAGGGAGGTTGAAGCATGCGTTATTCTCGCCTAGACATGCATGCACTTTCACACATCCAAGCGATTACCTTAGACCTAGACGACACACTGTGGCCCGTCGCGCCCACCATTGCAGGCGCCGAGCAAGATTTGCTCCGTTGGTTGCTGACAAACGCACCCAAAACGGCAGAACTGACCCAGCAATCCGAAGTCAAACAAGCCATTCGACAAAGGGTGGTCGCAAAACACACGACCAAAGCCCATGACTTGGGCTTTCTGCGCTGCGAGGTGATTCGTGAAACCATGCGCCAAGCGGGCGACGATCCGCAATTGGCTGATAAGGCTTATGAAGTCTTCAATGCCGCAAGACAACGCGTCACGCTCTACGACGGGGTGGCAGAGGCCTTGGCCCGCCTAGCTGCCAAATACCGACTGGTTGCTATTTCCAACGGCACGGCAGACGTGTTTGTTACGCCTGCGGCGCCCTACTTTGATGCCGCATTCAAAGCCCATGAAGCAGGCGTTGCGAAACCAGATCCAAAGATTTACCAACTCGCCACTTCGCATTTGGCGATAAACCCGAATCAAATCCTGCACGTGGGTGACGACGCCCATGCCGATGCGTGGGGTGCGCGCGAAGCGGGTTTGCACGCGGTGTGGATCAACCCCCAGGGCCATCCGTGGACGCACGACTCGCCACAACCGTGGACAGTGCGCCACTTAACCGAGGTGGCGGACCAGTTGCAGGCCTGATCGAACAGCGCCTTCTAAGGTTGCAGGGTAGGGGCCTCGCACGTAGTCGCCGCAGGCAAAAATATGTGGTGTGACAAACATATCTGGTTTGACGCCGGCTTGGTTGGGCCCTTCAAAGGTATTGGGTAAACACGCAAACGTTGCACGTTTTTCAACTATGGTTTGAACAACGCTGAGCTGTTTCAAGCCAAGTTGCTCGGCTACTTGTTGTTGCACAAGCGCTGAGATTTGTTCGCGCTCGTCCTCAGACGCGCTGACCACCGCCGCGAGTAAACCGGGTTGTTGGCAGAGGATGCCTCGGTCGAACACAAATTGCGCTGGAGCGTTTGGATGCATCTTCAGGGCGACCATTGGCCTATTCAAACCAATAAACCCAGCATCGTGACATTGCAAATAGACCGTGGCAATAGCGGTATGCGAAAGCGCTTGGGCCTGGGCTGACCAAGCGGGCGCGACCCTCTGCGTTAAGCGGGCTGCCTCCCAAGCGGGACAAGCTATGACCAAAAACCTTTCAGTAGTTGCTTCTGTTGTAGTAATTTTCTTGTCAAGTTCATCTCTGTCTTGGCTAATGCTTGTTTGTAAAAATTTTGTCGTTGGACCGCCATGAGATTCGTCAAGCCATTGCGCCAAATCTTCTTGGGTAAACCGTGTTCCTAAATGCACCTGCGCACCTCGCCGGCGCAACCATTCCAGGCAAGCATGCGGAAACAGCGCCCCCAAATCGGTTTTGGGTATCAGCAAATCAGAAGAGCCCACCCCACTCAACATCGCGTCATGCAAGACCCGCAAAAAGACTGCCGCACTGGCGCTCTGCAAAGGCATATTGAGGGCGGACAGACAGAGCGGCTCTATCAGTCCTTGCACTACGTTTGGTGTGAGTTGTGAAGCTTCACACAGTTGGTTGACTGACCACGTGGCATCGCAAGTGAAACCGGCCACTCGCCAACGCCAGCCAGCCTGCATCAAGCGCCATTTGTCGTCGGTGCTCCAGCCTTTCGCAAAAGTAACTCCGACCAATAGTTTCCAAGACGCACTCAGAGTCCCCAACAAAGAATTCGGCAAAGAGGGAGTTAAATCAGATGCAGATAAATAAGTGGGCAAAGAAGATGGGAAAGAAGAGGTCGGAAAATTATTGGCATGACCGCCTAACAAGCCATTCGGTAACTTAAATCCCAAGCCATCCGCAGTTCGCAAATCTAAAGGTAATCGCAGCAACACCTCATTCGGATTCACGCCGACAGTGCGCATCAAATCAAGGGTGTCTCGGTAAGCCCCCAGCAAAATATGCTGCCCGTTATCGAGTGGAACGCCTGCAAAAGTTTGATCCAAACTACGTGCGCGTCCACCGGCCTCGTGTGCGGCCTCAAACAACTCCACTTGCCAGCCTGCTTGCGTAGCTGCAACTGCACAGGCTAAGCCCGACCATCCTGCGCCGATGATGCTTAACTTTTTCACAGAGGCTTAAAAACGCCCAAGCGCCTGCATCTTCCACGCAAGCCATAGTTTGCGTAAGGGAGTGAGTGCCACACGTTGTTGCAACACCGGGAATTGTTTGGCTTCAATCTCACGCAGCAAGGTGCGGTAAATGCTAGACATCATCAGTCCCGGCTTTTGGGCTTTGAATTCGTAGGCAGGTAACAAATCCAAAGCTTGTTCATACAGGCCATGGGCGCGTTCTGCCTGGAACTGCATCAAAGCGACAAAGCGCTCCGACGGAATACGGTTGAGCACTTCATGCGCTTTGACATCGAACTGCTGCAACTCGGAAACCGGCAGGTAAATACGTCCGCGCAAAGCATCTTCGCCCACATCACGGATGATGTTCGTTAACTGAAACGCTTGGCCCAGCGTATGGGCATAGGCGGTAGTTGCTGAGTCTGTCTGCCCAAAAATCTTGGCTGATACCTCGCCCACCACGCCCGCCACCAAATGGCAATAGCGCGACAGGGCGGGGTAGTCGAGGTAGCGGGTTTGGCTCAAGTCCATCTCGCAACCTTCGATCACAGATTGCAAGCTGTGTTCTTCAATCGCAAACTCCGCGCACAGGGGCTGCAAGGCTTGCATCACAGGATGCGTTGGCTTGCCCGCAAAAGACTGGTGCACTTCGTTTCGCCACCAAGCCAGTTTGGTTTGAGCGACGCCTAGGTCTGTCACTTCATCGACCACATCGTCGACTTCGCGGCAGAACGCATAAAACGCAGTGATCGCACTTCGGCGTTGTGGCGGCAAAAACAAGAATGCGTAATAAAAGCTACTGCCCGACGAGGCGGCTTTTTGTTGAACGTATTCTTGGGGCGTCATGTGATGGGAATTATCAATGCTTGGATTGGTTCGCTGATAGCAACTGCGTAAACCCAAAATTCGACATACAAGGTGAAACCACTACGTCCACAAACTTACAAGGTGAAGCCATTACATCCACAAACACTTCCAAGCAATGCCAGCCATGTCCCATTTTGTGATAACGGGTCTTGGAAGTTTTAAGGAGGCATCATTAGCGTTGACGTGCCATGCATCAGTCTGCTGCGAAGTTTGGGCTTTCTTTGAGAGTAGAGCCATTTCTGCAGCGTACAAAGCATCTACCTTGCCCAAAACACACAGCCCGCCTTGCACCATCGCACGCAATTCCCAACCTGCACGCCCAGGCACACGGTGTACCAGCGGCGCGCCTTGTGCTATCAAGGCCCGCGCAAACTGCAATTCGGCACCCAAACTGCTGTCTTGCGGCAAGTAATCCCGCCCCCATTCCAAATCGCGGGTGCGGTCTTGCCAAAAGTTAATCAGTTGCAGGGCGCTGCAAATCGCGTCGCTTTGCGCCAAGCTTTGCGCATCGCTCACCCCATACAAATGCAACATCAACCGACCCACGGGGTTGGCAGAACGACGGCAGTAGTCCATTAGCGCATCGCGGTCGCGGTATCTGTGCCCGACGCTGGTGTAAGACACGTCTTGTTCAAAAGCCGACAACAGATCGCGCAGGGGTTGCGCGGGCAAATCAAACATCCGCACAGCAGACTGCAAATTGGCAAACACCTGAACCCAGCGTGTGTCCTTCGGAGCTTGCCCGTTCAAACACAGGTCGAGCTCTGCTCGGTATTGGTGTAAGTCTTCCAGACGCTGCTCGGTGGTCGCGTCTCCTTCGTCGGCCAAATCGTCAGCAGTCCGCGCAAAGTGGTAAATAGCCACCACGGCAGGTCGCAGGCGAGCAGGGCACAGCCACGAGGCGACAGGAAAGTTTTCGTAATGGTCGATGGAAGCTTGTTCTATGGCGGCTGGCATATGGCTGGCATTGTCGCTTTTTGCCAGTAGCGCGAGCAGGGAAAACACCAATAAGCTATATTACTGACCAGTCAGTCATTATTAATTAGGTTCCCCATGTCGCACTTCCCTAAGCCAAACGGCCTAGCTGTTGTTCTATTTTTGAGCGTGGCATTCTTAGCTGCCTGTGGCAAGCCAGAAACCGCTGAGGCGCCTGTGCGATCTGTCAAGGTGTTGACCGTGGGGCAGTCCGACATGGCAATGGAATTTGAGTTCTCAGGCGAGGTCCGCGCCCGCATCGAAACCGCCTTGGGCTTTCGCGTCAATGGCAAGTTGCTACACCGCCCCGCAGAAATCGGTCAACGCGTCAAAGCAGGCCAATTGCTGGCCGAGTTGGACCCTATGGACTACCGTTTGGCTGCCGTCGCATCGACCGCACAACTCGCCTCCGCCCAAACCAACCGCGATTTAGCCGCCGCCGACCTCAAACGCTACCAAGGCTTGTTTGACCAAGGCTTCATTAGCTCTGCTGAATTAGAGCGTCGCGATTCGATCTACAAAGCCGCGCAGGCCCAGTGGCAACAAGCTCAGGCCCAAAACGCAGTGCAGGGCAACCAGTCGTCTTACACCCGTTTGATGGCAGACGCTGCTGGCGTGGTCACTTCGGTCGATGCTAGCGTCGGGCAAGTGGTGTCTGCTGGCCAGCCCGTGGTGCGCTTAGCCATCGACGGCCCGCGTGATGTCTGGTTCTCGGTACCCGAGGACAAGTTGAAATACTTCGCCACCGGAGACCCCCTGCAAGTGCGCTTGTGGAACGACGACTCGGTGCTTAACGCGAAAGTGCGCGATGTCTCCGCCAGCGCAGACCCTGTGACCCGCACTTTTTTAGTCAAAGCGGCTTTGGCCGACGGAGCCAAAGGGGTTTTGGGCGCCACGGTGAATGTCAGCTTGCCGCGCGGCAAATTAGCCACTTCGAAAATTGTCAAACTGCCCAGCAGTGCATTGCGATTTGAAGGCGGTAAAACCCAAGTCTGGTTACTAGACAGCGCCAATATGACCGTGCAGCCGCGCATCATCGACGTGACCACGGCCGACGGTAATGACGCTGTAGTCAATAGCGGTTTAAACAACGGAGACCAAGTCGTTGTCTCTGGCGTGCATGTGTTGACGCCTGGACAAAAAGTGTCTGTGTTCGCAGCGCCGAAGTGAGGCGACGATGAAAGACTTCAACCTCTCCAAATGGGCGATTGAACATCCCGCCTTAACGCGTTATTTGATGGTCGTGCTGATGGTCTTGGGCGTCGCCGCCTATTTCCAGCTCGGCCAAGATGAAGACCCACCATTCACCTTCCGCGCGATGGTCGTGCGTACCTACTGGCCTGGCGCCACGGCGCAGCAAGTGGCCGAGCAAGTCACCGACAAAATCGAGCGCACGCTGCAAGAGGTACCTTTCTCAGACAAGATCCGCAGCTACTCCAAGCCAGGCGAATCGCTCATCATTTTTCAGATCAAAGACTATTCCAAACCGGCGGACGTACCCAATGTTTGGTACACGGTGCGCAAAAAAATCGGCGATATCCGCTACACCTTGCCGCAGGGCGTACAAGGGCCTTTTTTCAACGATGAATTTGGCGATGTCTTTGGCGTTATCTATGCGCTAGATGCGACCGGTTTTTCGCCCGCTGAAGTCAAACGTTTTGCAGATGACGTGCGACAACAACTTTTGCGCGTTCCCTATGTGGCCAAAGTCGAGCAGTTTGGTGTGCAAGACGAAAAAATCTTCGTTGAAATTCCACAGAAAAGGCTTGCCCAATTGGGCCTAGACCTCAAAGCTGTATTGTTACAACTCGGTCAAGAAAACGCGGTGGAAAACGCAGGCACCATGCAGTCGCCTGTCGATGTATTTCAAATTCGTATCGGCGGCCGGTTTGATACTGAAGCCGAACTCAAAGCCATGCCGATCCGCGGCAGTTCGGGACAGCAACTCAAGTTGGGCGACATTGCCAATGTCACCCGTGGCTATGTCGATCCACCGACGGTCAAAGTACACCACCAAGGAAAAGAAGTCATTGGCCTCGGTGTGTCGATGGCCAAGGGTGGTGACATCATCCAACTGGGCAAAGCGCTGCAAACCGCTACTGCGCGCATTGAAAAATCCTTGCCTGCAGGCGTGTCCTTGGTACAGGTGCAAGACCAACCCAAAGCGGTCTCGCGATCAGTGGGTGAATTTGTCCGCGTGTTGATCGAAGCGGTGCTGATTGTGTTGGTGGTCAGCTTTGTTGCACTCGGGCTTCACAAGGGCGGGCGTTACGGCTGGTATGTGGATGTGCGCCCTGGTCTCGTGGTCGCGATCACCATCCCATTGGTGTTGGCGATGACGTTTTTGGCGATGGATTACTGGGGCATAGGCTTACACAAAATCTCCTTGGGCTCGCTCATCATTGCGCTAGGTTTGTTGGTGGACGACGCCATCATTGCTGTAGAGATGATGGTGCGCAAAATAGAAGAGGGCTACGACCGCGTTCGTGCTGCCACCTTCGCGTATGAAGTCACCGCGATGCCCATGCTCACGGGCACCTTGATCACCGCCGCTGGCTTTTTGCCGATTGGCATGGCCAAGTCCACTGTGGGCGAGTACACCTACGCTATTTTTGCGGTGACCGTTATTGCTTTGCTGCTCAGTTGGTGGGTGTCGGTGTATTTCGTCCCCTACTTGGGAACGCTGTTGTTGCGTGACAAACCTGCCCACACCCGCGATGGTGAGTTGGAACTTTTTAACAGCCCGTTTTATGTGCAATTTCGTAAAGCAGTGACGTGGTGCGTGGAATATCGCTGGAAGGCGATTGGCATTACGGTGCTCTTGTTTGTCTTGGGCTTGTTGGGTATGGGCAAAGTGCAGCAGCAGTTTTTCCCAGACTCCAGCCGCCCTGAAATCTTGGTCGATTTGTGGTTTCCTGAAGGCACGTCTTTCAAGGCGAACGAAAGTATCACCCAAGCGGTGGAGCAACGTTTGCTGAAAGAAGAGGGCGTGCAAACCGTCAGCACTTGGATTGGTTCTGGCGTGCCGCGTTTCTATTTGCCCTTAGACCAAGTGTTTCCGCAAACCAATGTCTCGCAACTCATCGTCGTGCCAGCCGATTTAAAACGACGCGAATCCTTGCGTCTCGCATTGCCCGCCATGCTGGCGCAAGAGTTTCCAGAAGCGCGCGCCCGCGTCAAACTCTTGCCCAATGGCCCGCCCGTGCCATACCCTGTGCAGTTCCGTGTCATGGGACCTGACCCAGCCATGCTGCGTGCCCATGCCGATGAAGTCAAAGCCGCCATGCGCGCTAGCCCGTCGACCCGTGGCACCAACGACAACTGGAATGAAAACGTCAAAGTCATCCGCTTGGATGTCGACCAAGCTAAAGCCCGTGAATTGGGCGTTACCAGCCAGTCGATTGCACAAACGATTCGCACCTTGTTGGTGGGCTCTACTGTGGAGCAATTCCGTGAAGATAACAAACTCATCGACATTGTGTTGCGCCAACCCATCTCGGAGCGCGATGCGATAACCGACTTGACCAACGCTTACTTGCCGACTGGCACAGGTCGCATGGTTCCTGCCACGCAAATCATCAAACCCGTGTTTACGTGGGAGCCCGGCGTGATGTGGCGTGAAGGCCGTGAATACGCCATCACCGTGCAGTGCGACATCATCGAAGGCTTGCAGGGTGCTACGGTCACCCAAGAGCTCTTGCCCCAACTCAAAGCCTTAGAAGCCAAATGGGCGACCTCGGATAGCGCTATGTATCGCATCGAGGTCGCTGGCGCGGTGGAAGAAAGCTCTAAAGGCTCGAGCTCTATCTCTGCCGGCCTACCGGTCATGTTGTTCATCACCTTCACTTTATTGATGCTGCAGTTACAAAGCTTTAGCCGTGCCGTGTTGGTTTTCATCACGGGTCCTTTGGGTATTGCGGGCGTTGCTGGCGCTTTGTTGGTGCTTGACAGACCCTTTGGCTTCGTGGCTTTACTGGGGGTCATCGCCTTGATGGGCATGATCCAGCGAAATTCCGTCATCTTGATCGACCAAATCGAGCAAGACCGCGCCAACGGCGTGCCGGCTTGGGAGGCGATCGTCGAATCGGCCGTGCGCCGTTTGCGCCCCATCGTGCTGACCGCGGCGGCGGCTGTGCTTGCCATGATCCCGCTGACCCGCAGCGTCTTCTGGGGCCCGATGGCAGTTGCCATCATGGGCGGCCTTGTCGTGGCAACGGTTTTGACCTTGCTCGCCTTGCCGGCTATGTATGCGGCATGGTTTCGGGTCGAAAAGCCGTCTAAAATCGCAGGTTGACCGATTTCAAACGGGCAGCCTCACCATGGGCCGCCCGTTATTGTTTTTAAGAAAAATGCGCGGGTGGCGAAATTGGTAGACGCACCAGGTTTAGGTCCTGACGGTAGAAATACTGTGCGGGTTCGAGTCCCGCCCCGCGCACCACATGTATTCCCTAGCAGCCAGCTCACTCGAAGCTAGGCTGCTGACAATGCCAATTCAGGAGAAAAAAGATGGCCGTGACCGTAGAAACTTTAGACAAACTGGAACGCAAGATCACCTTGACGTTGCCCGTCGATGTCATTGCCAAAGAAGTGGACTCACGCTTGAAGCGCCTGTCCCGCCAAGTCAAGGTGGACGGTTTCCGTCCCGGCAAAGTGCCGATGAACATCATTGGTCAGCGCTATGGCTACCAAGTTCAGTACGAAGTGATGAACGACAAAGTGGGCGAGGTGTTCACTGCCGCCGCTAACGAAGCCAATTTGCGAGTTGCGGGCCAACCCCGTATCAGCGAAAAAGAAGGCGCGCCTGAAGGCGAAATGGCTTTCGACGCTATCTTTGAAGTCTTCCCCGAAGTCAAAATGCCCGATTTGTCGACCTTAGAGATCGACAA
>Ga0214921_10001324_pt1 | contig 42749 bp, 38 predicted proteins | sample LL1505_MetaG_FD_177992 | JGI IMG/M metagenome (GOLD analysis project Ga0214921, IMG submission 177992) | Freshwater microbial communities from Lake Lanier, Atlanta, Georgia, United States - LL-1505 | ecosystem: Environmental > Aquatic > Freshwater > Lake | place: USA: Georgia | collected...
CCGGGCGATCCGGAAGACAGAGGACCGATTCGTTCCCCAACACGGAGCAATTCAACCGCGCGTAATCCAACATGGCACCCTCCGAGCCTCGTTCGGTCAATATTCGACTATGAAAGGCAACTTTCATGCTCTCACCTTCCGGTAAAACTCCATCCGTTGATAAACCAACTCGAGCTGATAGCCCCCACTTCTCATTCGCTGAAACCAGGCGGGTCGCATCGTCGGATTCCATAAGCCAACCCATTCAGGCCGGATCTGCCTGGTGCGGATTTCCCTGCAAACACCCGTAGCCTCTCTTGACCCCCTCGTTGTGATACCAAGAAGATCTTTTTTTCTCTCTTTCGCTGACCATCTTGTCAGACGCTCTCCATGAATCTCGGCCTCAAGACGCGCTTTTTTTAGAGAAAACAAAGGGATAGGCCGATGCTCCCAAGCCTCTACGTTCCATCCCTCGCCCAGCCCTTGAACCCAAACTCCCAAACTTCCCACGAGCCCATCTCCCGCAACCAACTCGTATACCCGACCGGGTCTTTTTCCGCGTAAAAGCTTTTCATGAAATACCCTGAAGAACCCCACCTTGGTAAAACCATGATCCTCTAGCCCCCATCTCCGCTCATACCCCGCCAGCTTTTTGCGGTACCAGCCTCGTGATACTGCGGGATATCGCCGGTACATCCATCCGCGGAGTAGTCGAAGAACCGATTTCATAGCCCCTTTTTGTAGCACAGAATCTCCTTGGAATCGTCTTCTTCCTACCTCCCTTAGAAAATCTTATCGGTGGTTTGCATAACAGATCAAAACGAGCGTTACCTTCCTGCCTCGCCTTTTTTTTGCGAAGTTGGGGATTTCCCGTGCCTACGCTATCCATCGCTTGATTGACTTCCCTTCTGACATCTCCATTTTTTGAGTTTCCCATGAGACGACACTGCCTATTTTTTGGAATTAAGGATCGGTCTCCCAACAAACTCGGCAAGATACTTACTCCATGAAAATACCCCGCTGGAACCGATTGACTGGGCTGCTTTGGTGGCGCCATCTTTCTCAACTCGATTCATCTGATTCATTCCGCCTCGCCAGCGAGGAAAAAATATCAACCCTGCTGCGATCCCCACTTCCTTGCGCCATTGGAAAAATTGGTACCACTGAGTTGCTGGGTATGGAATATTTATTCAGATACATCCAGCTTCCTTGGCCACCAGCCGCCAGTTGGCGTCGGCCTGCTCAGCGTCTGCACGACTGCTCGGGCATTTTCCCCGTCAGGCACGACATTTACCTTCACTGGGCGGACGAGTGCCGCCGTGCCCTAGGCCAAATGGATCTGCTGTCCCAATGGCAGGTACCCTCCACGTACCTCGCTGCCTTAGAGGAAAGGGTTCTGGCCCTTTTCGCTCCACAAGCATTCCGGGCTCACCGGAATTTTATCCACCTGCTCCATCCCCCTGAATCATGGCTAGGAGATCTAGCCGCACTTCGTTGGCTGGTGGTACATCCTTTTGAAAAAACCATCCGTGCCCAACTGCCGCACTTAGCCAGCCTGGGTGTTTACCCGACTGATGCCTTACCTGACCTGGAGCGGCGTGCCCAGGATACCTCGATTCTGGCTTGTCCGCAGTTTTCCTATATGGTCCCGCCTAAGCACGCAAACTGGTCGGCCGCACTGGCAGAACTAAAAAAAGAAATAGAACACCGTGATTTTGATATTGCCCTTATTGGGGCAGGGGCATGGTCCTTGCCGCTAGCCGCTCATGCCAAAAGAATTGGTCGCAAAGCGATTCACCTAGGTGGAGCTACGCAGCTTTTATTTGGCATCCGCGGCGGGCGTTTTGATCAGTGGGGATTCGACTATCACCAACAGTGGGTCCGCCCTCTTCCGGAAGAAACTCCTGGGAATTGCCGTTTGATGGAGGAGGGGGCGTATTGGTAGCTTTAAAGCCGTGCGCAAGAATAGTTTACTACCTATTTCTATTATTATTCCGGTCTATCAGGCCGCGCCACGACTCAAGCAACATTTGGAAGCACTCGAAGAACTCTCTGGCTTGGTTCATGAGTTCATTTGGGTTATTACAAAGAGTCCCGACTCTTCCTGCCGTTTGGCCAAGAAAGCCGCCGAAAAGCTGGGGGGGCTAATACTCGAAAGACCAAAAGGTCTTTACCCTGCATGGAATGCGGGGCTGGCTAAAGCGAAAGCGCCCTTCATTTATATCAGCACCGTGGGTGATGTGATTCGGCCCGAAGGTTTGGCCGCCCTCCTCAGCACCCTTAAAGCTACCCAAGCTGATGTGGTGATCTCACCACCCGAAATGCATCCAGCCTCGGAAAAAACTCGGCAAGCTAGCATTGATTGGCCCGTATTTCGATTTGCCTCCTTCTTTCGGGCTCATGAAGGAAAAAGGATCCCTACAGATAAGGCTGTCTTGGTTCAGATTCTGAGTGGGGCCAGTTCGATCCTCGGATCTTGCGCCTCTTGCTTATTTCGGGCCTCTGTCTTTCAAGATGGAGATTTTCCGGTTAATCATTTCCATTATGGGGATACTGCTTGGGTGTACCAGCACCTGCCGTCCATTTCGTTGGCCTATTATCCGGCAAAGGTTGCCCAGTTTTGGATGCAAAACCCTCTGGGCAAAAGAATCGTTCATAAACAGCAAGTCTACGAAATGATGACCTCTTTGGGGGAGCATCTACCCACAGATCAAAAAGCGCAGGTCCTTTCACTTATTGATGCTTCCAAAAGACTCGATCTATTAAGGGGGGATAAACCACGGGCGGGTTGGTGGTGGCATCCGACAGCTTGGCAAGCGAGATGGAGAAGAAATAACATGAAAAAAGTATTGCTAAAGGATCTTGCACAACCCAAATAAAGCTTTTGTCGAGTCCAGCCCATCGGTGAACTCTGTTACCATAATCCTAGCTTTCACACTCGGGCTTCCATCGACAGGCCTTCTACCCTCAGGCACATAGATCGACGAATGGAAGACCTGAAGCCGTCAGCTTGCGACTAGTTGCCTAACGCTGCTTTAGCTTTGCCCTTTCGGTTTAGCCCTTGTTTGGTAAGAAGGATTAAACCGCAAGTAGCGATTTGTGCCACAATACGGGTCAAAAATTGTTTTGCGCTGCCAATGAGTTGCGCTGAGGGAACATCCCCAAGAGGCTGGATACGGACTTGTGTTGTTTCTAGGTGGTTTTACCGATCTTCAAATACCTGCAAGGAAGTTTAAAGCGGAGTTTAATGCCATAAGTCTTCACTGCGATTTCATGCACAGATAATTTTTTCGGCCCTTTCAAGATCCAAAGCGGAACTTAAGCCGACATGGGGCCGATGGACTTCCGTAGGATCCCCACTCCAAAATAAGAATGTACCCGTTGAATTAACTAGCGTCACGGCTTACTAGATGATTTTCTAATAATTAGCGCAATTGATGTCGAAATATATTTATCGAACAATAATAGTTTTAAATGTGGGACAGCAGTATAAGGCATAACGTCCACTGCACGATCTTCATCGGTATTGCCGATGGAATAATCGACAGCTTCAACATCGTGACCGCACGACTTAAGGCTGGCTACGAGTTGCTCGATGTCCTTGCGCCGAAATATAACCGTTGTGCCGTCTGACACCGTCGCATCATTTGAGGACAAATTAAATTCTGTGGTGTGGACTGCAACACCTCCTGGCTTAAGGCACGCCATCTGATTAATAATGAAATTCAGGCCTTGCTGAAGAGATCCACAATGCTCAAAAGAACAGGATGACCATGTAAAGTCGAAGTTCCTCAGATCATATGAGATCTGGTTCATGTCCTCATGCCGGAAGGAAACCAGTCTTGAAAAAGTTTTATCAGGACAGATGTTTGGCCGGCGCAATTTATCAAGCGAAGTTGCCAGCTGTGCCGTGTCAGCCCACACCTTGGCACGTTCATCACCAGGATCTAGGTCGGTAGCCACCACCTCGCAACCGATGGAAGCAAAGAAGGCGGGCAAAGGTTCCTCCCCAACAACCCAGTTTCCAAGTTGCCGCACTTGATCGATCGGTCACGCCTTTTGAAGGACTGAAACCAATCCGGCGTTTCTATGTTTGGTGTTGGACTGCATTCTGCAAAACGACTTCCACCTGTCTTCGTAAGCGAACCAAAATACTTTTGCCTGCCTCAGAAGAGTGTTGCTCATCTACAAATCTGATCCCTCTGGATCAGAGCCGAAATTATTTTTTTGAACCCGATCTTCGCTCTGAACCCTAACTTGCGCCGGGCCTTTGAGGCGTTTCCACAGCTTCGCTCGATGTCGGAAGGGCGGAAAAGCTTTGAATCGGAGACCACATGTTTCCGCCAATCCAGCCCTAGCTGGCGAAACGTCTCGGCCACAAACTGCTGAAGGGAGTGCTCCTCTCCCGTGGCCACCACGTAGTCATCCGGCTTTTTCTGCTGTAACATCCGCCACATCGCCTCCACATACTCCGGCGCCCAGCCCCAGTCCCGGCGGATATCCAGCCGGCCCAATACTAACTTTTCTTTGGAACCGTTTCCAATCCTCACCGCTGTGGAAACGATCTTCTGCGTGACAAACCTGGCTGGTCGCAGCGGCGACTCGTGGTTGAACAGGATTCCCGTGCAGGCAAACAAACCGTACGCCTCCCGATAGTTTGTCACCGAATAGTGTGCCGCCGCCTTGGCCGCTGCATAGGGGCTGCGGGGATGAAACGGTGTTGTCTCCGTGGCCGGCTTTTGCGTATTTCCAAACACCTCACTCGATCCTGCGTTGTAGAACCTTACCGGATGCCGCAACAAGCGCAGGCACTCCAGCAGATTCATGGTACCGATCAGGATACTGTCAAAGGTCTCCACGGGGTAGTCAAACGACATTCCCACCGAAGTCTGGCCAGCCAAGTTATAGACCTCGTCCGCCTCCGCACTCTGCAACGCGGTCAGCACACTGCGGAAGTCGGACGTAACCATCGACATGGTCTTTACCCGATCCCGTATTCCTAGCGTCACCAAATTGGCAAAGGAAGAGACCTCATGATCTCGGGAAGTGCCATAAACCTCGTAGCCCTTCTCCAGCAAAAGTTTCGCCAAATAGGCCCCGTCCTGCCCTGAAACCCCAATGATTAGAGCTTTTTTCATTTTAATTTTTTATCCACGCCCCCCAACAGCAACCGGTGAGAGGTTTCCAATATTACTATTAAGTTTATTCCCGGCAACTTTGGTATGGACGGGATCCTCGGAAATTCCACAAATGAGGGATGAAAGAATTGCCAAATCTTTGTTCTGGCGGGATTTTACCCTCGCGACCTGCTCCTTAAGCTTTTGGTTGTTTGGCTGATGACAAAGAATTTTTTTGATGCCATCAGCAATGGAATCAACATCCAGCGGATTGCAATAAATTACGGCATCTCCGCACACTTCCGGAAGTGAGGCACAGTCAGAAACGACGCATGGAAGCCCTACCGACATTGCTTCGAGTGGCGGATAACCGAAGCCCTCGTTGAAGGATGGATAAATGAGGCCACGGGCTTTGGTTAGTAGATATTCGAGCTGTGCAGAAGACAAGTGCGGAAGAGCAACAATGCGGCGATGCTCCCGCGGCTTTTTGATGCCCAAGTCGCTGACTTTATTTAGGCCGACAAGCACAAGCTTTAGATTCGGATTCACAATCGCAAAGTCAGATTCGTAAAAAAGTTTATCGAAAGCCGCAACTGCAGAGGCGGCGTTTTTTTCCAATCGGCCAGCATTTAACATCACAAGGTAAGGATCATTTTCGAAATTGATGCCACTCCAGATAAACGACTCAGGTTTTGCTAGCTTCTTTTCCGGCGCGAAGAGGACCTCGATGGGTTGGCTGCAGTGGGCATTTTTCTTGATGCTTTCTGCAGAATGAGAAGAAATCGTTATTAGGGTTTTAAGTGCCTTGTGACGGCAGATCCGCTGATACATCAGCGCTAGCTCTCGCGCTTTTTTTTCCTGCCGTGCTTTTTCCGCTTCCAACCGTTCTGGCGTGAGCTCTAACTCTGGCGAGCAACCGGCCTTGCGCCTGGCCTCAGCAATGGACTCCCATTGAGAGGCCAACTCAAAATCCCGCAAATCAAGCAACGCTCCGACTATTCGTGTTGTGGTTATGTCATCAAACTTCAAATCTTCCCCCACAAGCTTCATGTACTCATAGCCAGTATATACGACGATGGCAGGTGCAAAGAATGAGTAGAAACAATTCATGTTCACCAGTTTCACGATATCATCGTAAGACTTAACCCTAACAATATTGATTGCGAACTGCCGACACTCATCCCAGACCCATTCATCAATAAAGAGATCCGGATCGATAGCAGCCCAAATTTGGATATCGGGATGGCGGAGTTGTTCCTCGATGAGGCCTGAAAAAACAGCCTTCCCGTATTCCCCACCGCCGTGAAAGCCTGGCTGGCAGAAAAAAAGATCGATCAAAACATGTCTTCTCCCATCGGATGTAAGGTTGCGGATCAAACATACGTCAAACCCGATTGGCGTTCCGACAGTCGCATCCCTATGTCTTTGAAGCCGCAGGGAAGACAACTCAATCCCCTTCAAGGCGCCATCGTAGCTGTGCAGCATCTTTTCCTTTTCCTTAAGCAAACCCGTGGAAACTCCTTCTTCATGAACTACCGCCAACTCAGAGGAGTAAAGCATTAAATGACCTGAGGTCAGACAATCGATCGCAAGCGGAAACTCCTCGCCATATAGGAAAGTGGATTCATCAAACGGTCTTTGGTGGCAGCAGGTGAAAATCGGCGAAAAAATATAGCACGCTCCTTGAAGGATCGGATTGAGAAAAGTTCTTTTTTGGGGATTCCGCTCTCCAAGACGACGATGCGCAGCACGACCTTTTTTAAGGTAGTCCTTTTTCTGGTGGACATAAAGGTTATGAAGATTATTCCACCCATCGGGACCATAGACGTAGTCATTCCAAGGGTTCTCTCGACGGCCTTCAGGAGTCACAATATCGGGCCCGAGTACTGAGTAGGACCAATCGCGAAATAACTGAAAACATTTCGCGACAAACTTCGAGTCGTGGACCACATTATCATTGTTCATGACCACGATGAATACATCGCCAAAACTTTCTCGGGCGTAGCGATATCCAATATTATTGCCACCAGAGAATCCCAGATTTTTCGGATTGAAGATTAGTGAAATATTCTTGTCGTGCCCAAACAATTCACGGGTCTTTGCCACCTCATCCTCTGAGGACGCATTGTCAACGATGATGATCTGAATAGGGTGGCTCTCGGCACCAAGCCTTTTAATGGACTCGACACACTTTAGGGTTCGGTCGCACTTGTTGTATTGGAGTAAGACAAAACAAAAAGGCATCACCTCCAGATCCCCAAAAACAGCGCGGGAAAGATATTCAAGATCAGCACGTTTCTGAATTGAAAAAACATCTTTTTTATCTTTTCCAAGCAAACCCATGTCGGAGGTAGTAAAAGTGTTTCCTTGGCTTCGAAATATTCCTAACAACGCTGCGTGTTCGGCCAGAAAATCATCATGTTGCTCTTTTGCTTGGGTTCCCGTTAAAAAATGGGCTTTGTTCCGAAGTGTCTGCGCGACCAACGGATTCCGCTTGAAGCTTTGACTCTCCTGTTGGCTGGATAGTGCGCTTCTGGTGGCGTTGAGCCATGCGTAGCCAAACTTTTCGTCGGGCTCAAGATGGCAACCCTCGCCCCACTCGTTCCACGCGTTGATGAAAACGATTCGCTGGCCTTCCGGACGGCTCTTTCGGAGTTTTTCCACTACATTCTCCAGCCACAGGAAGTAGCTTTCCGGGGTGGCGTGAGCAAAGGAATGGGCTTGCTCCATACGGCGGGCGGTGTTGTCCCAGCTGGGACAAACGGCAGGCCAGTGGGAATTCTTCTCTGGCAACGAACAAAACTGCTTACTAAGCCTACGATAGTCCCGCACTTGGCCTGAAAAGTTTCCGGGATCTTTGAGCTGCATCGCGCCGTTGATCAACGGAAGCTGGGCACGCAGGGGCGGCATCTGAATCACTGCATCAAAACCAATCTCCGCTGGGTCAAAATCATCAAAGCCTGACATGAACGCAAGGCATATCTCCCCCAACCCCTTCTTGCGACAAACCCTGCGCCAGCGGGCAGCCGTTTCTGCAGGCGAGGGGAGCAGGCCCGGACGATACACCACCAGAAGTGGCTTGCCGTCCACCCGGACATAACGGCGATCCCGCAGCGCCGGCAACAGTTCGCAAATGAAACTTTCGTCATCTTCCGGTGAGTGCTTCTGTTCCATCAGTATATGCCGATCGAGCCCATTCCAAGTACGTGTCCAATTTTCGTTTGCCCAGCAGAAACAAAAGGGGAAATCGGGTTTGCCGGTGGCCAACATTCGATCGGTGGGCATGTTCAGCAGGCGTTTCCCATTAAACCAGTAGTAGTAGAAGCAGAATCCCTCGATTCCAGCTGCTTTGGCCATATCGGCCTGCTTCTCCATCACGGCGGGGTCATTCAGATCGTAGTAACCCAATTCCTGATGGGGAACATGAGGCTGACAATGACCCTCGTAGTGTGGCGTTCCACGTTTCACATTGGTCCATTCGGTAAATCCTTTTCCCCACCATTTGTCATTTTCAGGAATTGCATGGAATTGGGGCAGATATAAGGCGATGGCCCGAATGTCCGTTTGTACAGTCCCAAAGTCCTGCAAGGAATTAGAAGGAATGAAGACTTTACGGGTCGATCTACTTCTGGATTCCAAATCACTAGTAATCTCGATATTTTGCTGTGTGCCTGTCCTTACAAGCCGTGCCTTTTTTTCATCTTTGCTATTTTTAAACCGCCCTTCGTTAATACCGTAATTCTGATAGTGCTCGAGGGGATCAATCCCCGCAGCAGCCACATCTTGATACTCCTGTAAATACCAATCCCGATCAAAACCGATCCCAGCAATCCATCTCTTTCGTCTCTTTCTGATACTGCGTTCCAGCCTTCTCCAAAAACCTGGCCGATTCCTCGAACTGTCTAGCGCCTTGCGTATTTGCTGATCTTTTTCCATCAAGATTGTCTTCAGCTGAGTGGCTTCTGTCTCCTTTTCTGCCAAAGCTTTTTGCATACGTGTAATTTTTTCCTCTCCATCCGGACTAAGGCATCTAGGCCTTCCTCAACCGAGCTTATCTCAATATCCACATGGATAGAGGAAATAGGCAATGCGCTGGGAGGCAAAGGGGGTATAAGAATGATGGGATCGTGTCCCGTCGAGAGCAGTTCTAGTCCTTTTTTTGGGACGGAAAGTTTTACCGCAGTGCCGCTCACAACAATCTGCTCGCGATTGTCCTGCAAGTCCCAAAGGACACGCCCCTCCTTATCAAGAAACTTCATGCCTAATAAACTGATTTTTGCACTCTGGCATCCTGGATCTAGTCGCCAGTAAGGCATCTGTTTCGCAGGATCTTTCATGGCCAAAATAATTTCTTCCCTTATGCGTCCGCCTTTTTTAATGATGCGTGTTATTTTTCTTTTTTCGCTGAAGTCTCCCCTCTTTTGGGAATAAAAGATCTCCAAGTTTGCAAGATTGGTATTATTGAAATTCTCCTCCAGTTGCCGCTTCCAGATTCTGTCCTCATACAATGATCCAGCGAGTTCTGGCAGGGGCGCCTTGGAGCATACAGCCACAAGGTAAACGGCATCCTTTAGGCCATTCCTTTTCGAGTTCGCCATGATCCTTTCATTCAACTGAAAAGAGGAGAATCCCATGGTCTGATCTTTAGGCGCGACCAAGCACGAACCAAACGTGACTTTCTGTTCGAAGTATATCATATGTCCATATTTCTGTGACAAGAGTCGCAGAAACTGCTCCCGATAAAGTTCCTTTTTGTGAAACGGGTTTACGTGCCGAGGTTTGTCGGAATATGCGGCCTTCTCGGGAGTTGAAATTACAAGAATTCCACCTGAATCCAGAACCCGCTCAATTTCCCCAAGAAACTTATCGTGGTCTTCGATGTGCTCAAGGGTTTCAAAAGAGACAACCAAGTCCACCGACTTGTCCGGCAGTGGGATTTTTTCACATGCTCCCTCGATAAACTTCATCTTCGGGGACCGATACTTTGTCATAGCATGTGCCACGGTCGCTGGATCAATATCCACCCCCACTACGCTTTTTGCATTCTGGCTGAGCATCTCGCTTCCGTACCCCTCCCCGCAGGCAATGTCCAAAACCCTCTTCCCTTTGCTCAACTCACACGCCAAGGCATATCGATGCTTGTGCTCAAGCTCGATATCTCCTTTCAGTTGGGTGACATACCTTTCACCTGTCCAAGGCAGGTCGTTTGGCGGTATTTTCCTCATGCTTTATTTATCAGCCTCATAGGCCATTCCAGCGGAATATTCTTGTGCATGGATTTTTAGACTTTTGAATCCCGCCTCTAAGACTAATTTCCACGCATCGCTGCCAAATTCAGTATGAACTCGATAATCAGCTGCACCGCAATCTGGGGAACCATGATAACTTGGAGGCAATCCTTTGCGGAAACGCGTTGGCCGATCAACAATTAGTGGAATGGTAAAAAATAGTTTCCCCCCTTCTTTTAAAACTCTAAAACATTCCCTCAACGCTTTTAGGGGGTCGGAGATATGCTCCAAAGTGTCAGAGTGAATGACCAAATCAAAGTGATCATCAGGAAGATTGAGAGCCATCATGTCGTACTCGGGATATTCGACAAGCATGTGACGTGGATGCTTCTTTAAAAACTCATGCAGATTCCCGGCTTTGTTGATTTCCAATATTTTTAGTTGTTGGCTAGCGCTACTTTGGATGAAATCGGCAAAAGTGCGAACCTCGGCAAGACCCGATAAAATCGCAAGGGCCAGCACCCGCACACGCATGCTGCTTCCACACCCTCGACAAGAATGTCCCTGCTGTCTGTTGATATAATCAACTTCATGCTCACCAAGCTCCCACTCTTGGATGAGCTCAGGCCACAAAACAGGTTGAAAACTAAAGTCTTTTCCGCCGCATATGACACAGGCTCCCGCTTTGAGATTATTTATGCTGTTTATATCGGTTATCCTTTGAGAAAGAATAGTTCTGGCCCTTTCCCGTGGGAGCCTCGATCGAGCATGGAAGAAGTATTCCCACGCCGTTTTGAGCCTGCAGATCATCTTTCTCAAAACTGGGAGTTAAGTTTTCATCCGGTTCTTACTTGAAGGGATGCAAAGAAGATCTGCATATAATAATCCTCTAGTCCGTGAGCGCTAGGCTGCCCAGGTGGCTTTGTTTTCAGGAATTGAAAAGGCAGTGTCTCTTTTCATCTTGTTAAAGACCTGCTCTGCTACAGCCCTTGCTGCCCATTGGCACCAGTCATTTCTTGTGCGAGACACCAGCTCCATGACGGTCACTAACATGAAGGGGAAGTTAAAGCTTTTTCTGATCCCTTTTTTCGCTTGGTGGTGTCGCAAAGATGAATCGAGAAATTGATTACTATACTCCGCAACCCCCGAGCTATGTGGATCCCATGCCATACCCAAGAATTTTGCGATCCGTTTCAACTCACGACCTGGATGCATCAACATAAGGTTATATTTTACTGCTAACCACTGTTCAGACTGCAGATGCCGAAGCGCATCCACCTGATAGGCACACCAAAGAGATCGGGCGTAGTCGATCGAGGCATCCCCGCGTGCTACTATAGAAGCAGCTACTTCATCTGGATTTCGATAAATCAGTAGGTATCCTGCGCACAGTCCCAGTTCTTCAAATACCTTTTGCCAGAAGGGCAGAGTGCGGCATAACCGCGGATCCTTGAACCCGATCGGTTTACCCTCTGATAACATTTCTTTCACCCACCTTTCTGCTTTTATTCTTTCCTCTTTGAAATGCAATCCTCTGAGAGGCTCCGACCCCAGAAATTTTAGAGATGCCCAGTTAGATCCCATTTTCTCCAGGATAATGTCGTTTATCTTAACCACTTCGGGATCCTCAAAGTACCCCTTCTGATTGTTCGCATCGCCAGCTACTGTGTTTTTTCCAAGCTCAACACCCAAAGCGGTCAAACTCCTGGTCATGGCACTGGTCCCGCTTCGACCCATTCCCAAAACAACAACAACATCAAACCGCATCCTTTGAAACTACTGTGTTTATCTTTTCGTGTATATTTATTTACTGCTTTCTCTTTTCTGTCTTTTACAACGTTTTAGATTTTTGCTTAACTAGTCTTAGCCGCTTGGTGTCGTGCTGACATTTGCCCAGAAAAAGCGAGTCCCTTTTTTTGATCCGACACCCCACAAATCTGCCACCCTTCTAATGTTTTCTATCCGAAATAGCTCTTAGGGGACATTAAGTCCCTCCTCCCGCCCCCCCCACATCTCCAGCCTTAAGCTTTTGCTAAGTCCTATCCTCTAAATTCAACTAGAGTCTTTTTCTAATCACCCTCATGGATCGTCTTCGCTTCGACAATCTCATAACGTCTCTCAGCTAGATGTGATTTCATATTCTCTGAAATCCATGGAGAACCTATGTCTATAATAATTCCGTTAAGAGGATCATTGCGCTTTGTTTAAATGAAAAGCAGGAGAAGGCACATGGCCACTTTGCCTTCTAATAAGAGCTTACCGTTAAATACGGTAGTCTTCAGAATGACATTCTTTAAATCTCGCTTGAAATTCTTTTGACGGCGACGAACTCCCAGATTCAGCGGGGGCGACATTCTCCCTAGGTCCAACTAGGTTGTTTTTGTTTAAAAATGTTCTTCCAAAGGTCTGTAGATCTTCATCAAAGCGCTCCGTGATCCCGCTAAAGTCGAAAAGCTCAACCGGAAACCCCCACAGGAACTGCGCATAGAAACTCTGCATTTCTCTTGAGAAACAGAACTGCTTGAGACTCCATTTCTCCTTTACGACCTTACAATGCAAAGCCCTTTTTTCTGTGTTTATACGATAGGTTCTCTTCCAATAGTTATAATGGGACAGCATTCTAGCTAGTGGCTCCCGCAACCAACAGATAAACTTCGCCTTCCCTGACTGTTTCAACGGAAGGTATTTCGTGGGCATAAAATGCCCATGAATACACTGAATCTCGCCAAAATCCCGATTCCTATTTACCTGGGCATCTGCCAATGCTTTTTGATGCCTCGTGACTACGGTTGTATTGATAGGCCTATCTTCATAATCCAATAGAACCTTGCCTTCGTATTCTTTTTTTAAAATTAGGCCAAACGAAGATCCTGCCGTTTTGGGAAGATGCACAGAAATAAGCATGTCGAATGCCTTAACTCTGTATTCGCCCTTTCCAAAGAAAAGCGGATTCCAAGCCTTCTGAACCCCGATCAACAGGCTTCCCTTCTTGTGCCGTCATATTTTTTCAGGCACCCAACGATTCAAAGAGTCTTCCAGCGCTTCCTCCACCGGACGGATCCGAATCCCCGTCTGTAAAATCTTGGTGGTGTCCAAAATGCAGTTTGAGCGCGGTGTGACGGCCCCAAAACGATAGAATTCATCGTCGTTCTGCCAAAAGTCTGGCTTCCAAGAGGGCTTCAGCCGTTTCTGAATCTTTTCCACAACTTCACGTGTCGAAATATAGCCAGGGTTGACCACATTATAGATCCCACCAGGGATCTTTTGCATCCAGGCATCCAAGCAAGCGGCGACGAAATCCCTCCGGTGGCTGATCGAGTTCCAGTTTTGGTAAACTTTGGCGTAGCGTTGAACCTTGGAAAGGTAGTTGCGGGGCCCGTCAAACTCATCGAAAGGAATACGTAGCCGCCAGACATAAAAGTCCGGGAATCCGGCCATCACCTCCTCTGCCAAGGCCTTTGTTCCGCTATAAAAACTGCAGTTGTTATGCGCAAAACAGAAGTTGGGCTCGTCGGTCTCGGTAAATCCCGCAACTCGGTCCGACCTCTTGGACAGCAGCTCCGAAACCAGTGGCTCGGTCAGTCGATCCTCTACCGCCCAAGTACCACACTCCTTTCGTACCTTAGCCCCAGTATAGATGCAGCCCGATGACACAAAGCCCAATCTTATTCCAGCCGCATCACAAGCTTGGGCAACCGTTTGGGCTAGTGTGATGTTGCCGGCCACCGTCTCCCCTTTTTGATTTTCACAGGCATCCACGTTGGGTTTCCCGGTGAAACCAGCCGCATTGATGACAAACTCCGGCTTGTCCTTTTCAAGAGCAGTCCGTAAGGCACGGTACTCAGCATAATTGATCTCTTTGCGAGAAATAGGCCGAAAGGGTATCCTCCGTTGTGTCAGCTCCTTCGCAAAGACCTGCCCAATGTAACCCGATGCACCCAATAAAGTTACCATCTTGTAATGTTCTCCGCAAATAACACGAAAGTCGACCGATCAATCACCATTTCGCCTGTTGAGTTAAACTATTTGCTTCCTTGTTTCATTGGGCATGGTGGTGCGGTACGAATTCATGAGCAAATCGTCTGGCATACCCAACTTGGCAAAGATCAGCGTACTGATCCCTTGTTATGAGCAATCCCGATTCCTGCCCGAGGCACTGGAATCTGTGCTACGTCAAGATTTTCAAGATTTCGAAGTGATCGCGTCTGATGACGCCTCCTCAGACGATACTTATTCCATTTTGCAAGATTACGCCCGAAGCGATCCAAGAATCCGGATTTTTCATCAATCCATCAACCTAGGGATGGTTGAAAATTGGAACTTTTGCCTCAGCCAGGCACGGGGAGACGCAGTGAAACTTATGGGTGGAGACGATCGACTGGATCGAGCCGACTGTCTCTCCCGACAGTGGCAAAGCCTGCAAGCCCCTAAGGTGACCTTGGTTGCTTGTGCCCGAGAGATCATTGATGCAGACGGCCGCTTTTTGGAATGCAAAGCCAATCTGTCGCGTGGCTACTTCCCCACTCCCAAGATCATTCCAAGAATGCTCGAACATCAGGACAATCTGATCGGGGAACCTGTTTGCTGCCTCTTTCGCCGCAAGGATGCGAACCGAGGCTTTCATCCTAATTTCCTCCAGAACACGGACATTGAAATGTGGTTCCATATATTGCGTTTCGGGGGCTTAGCCTACGACCCCGAGCCCTTGGTTTCATTTCGTCGGCATCCGGACCAGAACACGAACATTCATAACAAAAGCGGCCTATCCCTCGAAGAGCACCGCCTTTTCATACTAAAATACGCTCTGGCTGATCAAGTTTCCCCAGCCACCAAGTTTCATGTACTATCCCGAGCGGAAGAAGCAATGCTCTATGCCCCGTCTGAAAAAATCCGAGAGGCAGCAAGCCTTCTGACCCATCATCTTGGCCCGTTTGAAATGGCGAAACAAAAGGCCCTGCATCATATCCGGCGAACCTTTACCCGCTGGAAGAACTCACTTCATAAACGATTTTTTCATTAAAGCTGCCGCAATTCTTCAGCGGCCGATTAACTTTTTTGAATAGCGGAACAGGAGTTGCCTTATTCTACATCGAGCTCTTGATGGACTGTTCTGCTCCTTCGGATGCCTTATCTGATTCCCATTTGTTTATTTATCATCGCTCGAATCTAGAATACCAACCCTGCCAATTTGTGATCACTTTTTACCTCTTAGAAATTCAGAAAAATCTGGGCGGCGGGGAAGACCCCTTTTTGTCAGAATTGATCCGAGGAAATCCCCAAACCGGTAGCTATTTCTACAATAGGCGCTTTTCACCCAGAACTTTGTCTTCTTGGACACCATTGCAATAGGAAATATTAATTTGGGCCGGGATGGCGCGACCCATGAAGAAGTCAAAACGTTTTACTCAAAGGCATATCTCCTCGATAACAAAATCCCTTGGAATCGTCTTCTTCCTATCGCCGTTTTCAGGAGATCCGCTAGGGTACTTTCCTATGTCCATTCGCCGCTCCCAAACCACGGCCAACCTTTGGCTTGTTCAACAGGACTGGGAAAAGCTTGGCTTGTTTCTACCCAGGTCGTTTTTGAACTGGACTGAAATTCATGCCACTCCAAAGCTCGCATCAGATTCCGAAATCACCTCATGCCTAAGTTTTTGGCGTTCCCGCAAAGTCGCCCTAGTTAAGCAGTCTGCGTACCCAGGAGTCTACCTCCCTGGAACAGGCCGGGATTGGATCAATACCGTTCTAACCGCTCCATATCATCTAGGCCCGATGTCTTTTTTAGCCAATCTCAACGCAGATTATTTTGTAGTTCGCCAAACCTCTGAACCAGAGACCTATCTGTGGAAAGAAAAGTTCGCTTACGATGCGGATCCAGAGGCTGCCTTTCGGGGGATCGAAATCTGCCAAAAAAAGCAGGAGGCCATGGAAGTTGTAGATTGTGATCAGATTCGTTGGGACGATTATGATTTGGTAGTCTGCCTAGATATTCCAGTCCCATCTAAAATTGCTTTGAAGTCCAAAAAGCCAATCTGGGCCTACTATTCTGTGGAGGCCGGCGGCCCCCTTCACAAGAGATCCCTTGTAGAGCCTGTGAAGGGATATCAACTCTATCTCAACCACTGTTTCCGCAGGTACCGGGCCCGGCCCAAAAACAGAAGCCATGTCCTTGAGTTCCCCTTCACCTTTCAGTCCGCAGATTCTTGGCAAAGCTTGGCTCAAAATACACATCCTTCGACAGCTGAACGCCATGGTGCCGTGGTTGACCGTGCGAGCTGGGAAACATCCCTCGGCGATAAGCCGAGTTATATGACTCCCCTATCCGGCGACGCCTCAACTTACATCCGGATGATGACCTCACGCCAATTCGCCATCTGGACCAATCCTAAACCCCGCTGGGGAAACTGGGCACTGGAAGCCGTGCAGGCCGGATGCATATTCTTAGGTCGAGCGGACTCGCTCGCCATGCCCGGGGTTCTTCTTCCAGATCTGGTTGTCCCAGATCTTGCCACAGCCCATAAAAAGATTGAGGCCCTTCTCAAAAATCCTCTCCATATGCAATCTCTGGCCCAGACTCAGGCAGCTTTGGCGGAACACCTGGCTTTTCGCCGACCCTTGATGGATCTTACCGCCTGCGTTAAAAAGTTTTTTGCTAAATGAAACCAAAGGTCTCCCTCAACTTCATCGATTTCCCCCCCCAGAGTCGCGCTTTTTTCCTCGACCTACTTTCGCCGCACTACGATTTCACTTTTGACGACACACCGGATTTTCTTTTTTACTCTCATATCGGCCAACGCCATCGTCTCTATAGCTGCATCAAAATCTTTCATACTCAGGAAAAGTATTGGCCAAACTGGAGGGAGTGCGACTATGCGGCCGTCTCTGTACTTGTGGATGACCCCCGCTCCGCCTACCTGCCCATCTACGCCTTCGACGGTCGGCCGGAAAAGTTAGTTCGGACTTCCGTCCCTGATCCCGTGGCCATCCGGGCGTCCAAACCCCACTTCTGCTCACTGCTCTGCGCCTATGTCGACCGAACCGTTCGTCGGCGTGAGCAGTTTTTCCACGCTCTTAACAGCCTTCGCAAAGTAGATTCAGCCGGCCGAGCCTTGAACAACACTGGGTACCGTTTACCTCCCGGCGACCGCTACCAGGTGAAAGTTAATTGGCTCGCCGGCTATCGTTTCAACCTCGCCTTCGAAAACACTCGCCGGGCCGGTTGGTGCACAGAGAAACTGGTCGATCCTCTCCATGTAAACACCATTCCAATCTACTGGGGTGATCCTCGGGTGAAGGATTTCTTCAACCCGGAAAGTTTTATCTGCCGGGACGATTTCTCCTCCGACCATGAACTCGCTGAGTACGTTCTGCATGTGGATGACACTCCCGAGCTCTACGCCAGATACATTCAAGCCCCACCCTTCTATAAAAACGCACCCAACTCAGCATACGACATGAACACGTTACTCGCTTTTTTTTATCGTATATTTCAATCCCCTCTCAAACCCATTGCGCAACGCCGCTGGTTTTTCGGGCTCACGAAATGGCGCCTGACCAAGAGAAATAAACTGCCTGGGGAATAATGTTTTCTTTCCTGCCTTTGCCGATCTTCAGCTAGACACTGATGCCTCTTCTTTAGCCGCCTTTCAGCCCGATAAGAATATCTTCAAGTATCTTATTTAACCTTCGTGCATCCCAGAGATTCTTTGCAGTTTTTCTACACTGCTCTCGCATTCGACTAAGTCTTTTCGAATCGGTTAGAACCTGGTCTAGGCAATCTTTTAACGATTTGCCTGTCAACTCTGTCGCTAAAAATCCATTTCCTCCAGATTGGATCATTTCTGGAATTCCACCGACTGCAAAGGCCAGTACCGGCGTTCCACAGGCGAGGGATTCCTGAATCTGGCAGGGCGCATTCTCCATTCGTGCGGGATGCACATAAATATCTGCCGCCTGGTAAGCTAGCGCCATTTTCTCATCTGAGCTCACATTCCCCAAATATCGCTCGCCCGGCCGGTTTTCCCCATGCCGCCCAAAGAGGGCCAGAGTAGCCCCGTGTCTGCGAGCCGATCCCCATGCTTCCTGCAAAAGATCAAAACCTTTCCTAGGATCCGCCAAAGAGTCCGCACCCGCCATGATCACCAACCCATTCTCGGGAAGACCCCAACGCTTTCGGGCTTCAATCCGATTCCCAGGGGAATAAATTCCTAAATCGATCGGGTTGGGCAGAAACACGCAATCCATGCCGGTCCATTCTTTCGCAAGTTCAGCCAACCAGCGCGACGGCGCCGTCAAGGTAACTGGATATTTCCCAGGTTTCCCACACACCCCTTCCAGCCTGCTCTTCCCTGCCCCCTTCCACTTTCCACTTTCCACAGCTGAGTCTTCTTGCCAGTAGGACTCACGACTGTCACCGAGCGCCCACATATCGTGCAGAGTCCAGATCACCGGAGAGCGTTGGCGCGAAAGGGAGATCATCTCTTCCGACCACCCCCATTTTCCTCCACCCGCAATGTTATGAAACCAGACTAAATCTGACTTTTCTTTGGATAAAATAGATTCGAGTTGCTGGTTAACTTCTAACCTCCTACTTAAAGACTGATCTCTAAAACACTCGAGAACCCGCTCCCAACCCCGCGCCGGCTTCCCGGTGAGAAGAGACCCCTTTAAGGGCTTCTCATCTCCGGCGATTTGCTGAACTGTTACGCCTTGTTGCCTAAGCAGATCAACCCAGCGACTAGCTGCCTTGGCAGCTCCCCCTGCTTTCAGATGGTCTTGAGCAACTAATATCGTTTCCATAAAATGTTGCCTTAACTCGACCTAAAACCGTTGTTCCATCATCTGCCTTGAAATTAGTTTATTATCTAGACCAAGAAATCTTGTAGTCGTTCCTGCCCGGAACGTTGCAGGAATCAACTAAGTCGTTTGGAAGGGCAGCTACTTTAGCTTTTGCACGGGGTCTGCCTTTGACAAAAGAGATTTCAAGTAACTCGGGCAATCCATCCTTAGCTACTTCGCCGCCATTGTTTCCGTGGAGGTGGGCAATAAAATGAGTTTTTTGGATCTTGCGAACGATGTCTTCAAAGGTTTTGCGGAATACTCCAGTTTCATGAAATTCGAGTGTCAAATAACAGATCCTTGATGCAAAGCCAATCAGACCAGGCAATACTCGGTACTCGGCTCCCTCAATATCCATTTTTACTAAAAGATTTTTACATCCTGATAGCCGTGAAAAGGCCTTGCTCATATCACAATCACCCTTGCCGACATTCTGGTCATGAGCTCTTTCGCGAAAATGACAAGCGGGCGCGGAAAAAGTATCTTTAAAGTCTTCCAGAATTCTTGAGGTTTCTTGAAATTTTGAATAGCTCCCTCGCAGGGTTAACAACCGCACCAAGGCAGCCCTTTTTTCCCTGTAGAATATCCGCTCGGAAACACTGGGGTCATATGCGTGCAGGGGGATCTTTGGATGGCGCTGTCGAACCTGCCGCTCAAAAGACCAGTTTCGATCTACTCCGAAGCTCAGCAAGCCATCGATTCTTTCAAGGCAATCAGATGGCAAAACATAGCCGCCATCATGATCACAACCGAATCTTTTCAGTCGCTCACCAGAAAAAGGGCGCAGCCAGGAAAGATCTTTCCCAAGTCGACAAAGGATTTGTTTCAAGTCACGGATATTAAAACACCCTTTGTTTAATCAAAAGCCTCAAGATTCGAATCTTGAAAGGAATGAAAGATGCCAGAATCAGAAACTCCATCCATTCACTGCGTTTAGCAAAAACCCAGAGATCGCGCCAAAGGCTTTCCTTGACCCTCCAGTACCAGTTCACGCTTCCTCCTTCGCTGCGCCACGCTCCTAGCAATAGCCAGAATTTGTCTATTACCTTGCCCCAACTGCCCCGCGGAGAATACCGATCCACAATCTCCCAGAATCGGACGATAAATCTGACAGCGTGGGCATGCAACGGTTTGCCATCGGTTACAACGGGGGGGCCAGTCAGGTGTGTGTCCACATGCGGAGAATCAGCGGCGGCATTGATATGAAGCCGATAGGTAAATTCCGCCTCATGTACGGTCGCTACCGGCCCATTTAAGAAGCAGGCGAGAATTACGGGATATTCCCAAAAGGGGTGATGAGAAAGCTTAGTTAGGGGAATTCCTAGTTGTTCTATTTTCTTCTTGTTGAAAATTCCATAAATGAAAAGTCCCGTAGTGCCGTACATGAAGTACTGCAACGAAGCCCCTCGACTCATCTGACGGGGATCCAACAAAACAGTGTCTTTAGGTTCTCGAGTATAGGGTCTTCCCTGTTCATCCATAAATTTACATTGGCACATGGATAAAATTGTCTCTGAGTTGCCCATACCACGCATACAGGAATTTATAAATTCGGCTCCGTATCGATCGTCTGGATGCGCATAAAAAGCATAATCTGTGGCGCACTTTTCCCAAAGAAATTCACCGTTTTTAACGACACCCAGATTAATGTCCTGATCAAATAGCTTTACTTTGAGCGCTTGTAACTTTGACAGGTTCTCGCAAATGATTTCACGACTTTGATCGGTAGACCGATTGTCCGAAAAAAGGACTTGGAGATGCGCTGATTTCAAACGACTGAAATATTTAAAGAATTCTGAAAGGTACTTTTCCTGATTAAAGACCGGGATCAGCGCGCTCACCGACATGGTTTCGAGACAACTCATTTTGTGCCCATAATCACAAACTCATTAGGCTACGTTCTTTATATAATTCCTAACCTTTTTCACAATTTGTTCGATCGGGCGAATAATCTTTCTATCTATTCGATAGTCTACGACCTTTTTTATAAGATTCTTCGGCTTAGTGTTGCTTTTTGACACTATAATACCTTTTGGTTTTACTAATACTCCCTCATGAATGAGCCTTCTTACCTGCCCCATCGAATTGGATTCGAGTTCAAGATCACTTAAGGAAATATTCTTATTCCGCATCCTTTCCGCAAAGGTTACTCTTAAATTAATGCTTTCACTTTTAGCAGAATCAAGAAGTTTAGTGGTTGTGATATTCCACCATTTTTGTCCTTCGCCGGAACTATATATTCTTGCGCTTTCTTGGGCAGAATGTCTTCTTATCAGTGCTCCAAGCCTATTGTCTGCGACGATTAAACCATGTTTTGTAATCTGTAACGGTATAATTCTGTCGTTATCAAAAATGTTCTTGTTTTCTATGCTCATCAGTGACTTATAAAAAACATCTTTTTTTGTTACTAACGTTGAGAGATGAAAAAGAGGCCCAAGCAGTGAGCCCACAATTATGTCTTCCTTTGAAAAGAACATTTTATTCCCTAATGTGGCATTACAAGCAAAGTGGCGAGCGAACGAATCCTCCGGCTTTACCCAGTATCGTCCGTTGTTCATGAAAATGATTGTAGCACTAAATGATGCAACAACGTTATTCCTCAATCGAAATGATTCTACCGATCTAGCAATATGATTTTCGTCCCATATGTCATCATCTGCCAAATATGCCACATAATTTTCCTGCGCATGCTTAAGTCCTGCGAGGGTTAGCAAGTAAGTTGGCTCAATATAATGCTTTAGTTTTATGTGCTTAATTATTACTGAATTGTATTTTTTCTGAGGTTTTTGTTTTTTTTGTAATTTATTATTTTCGAGAACTATGACTTCTTTTAAGTGCCTGCGTTCGCTTTGATTTAGGACAGAATCTAAAGCTTCTTCAAGAAACTGATCTCTGTCTCCTGAATGATGTATAATAACTGATATCATTAGTAAATATTCACACTAAACAGATCTCATCGTCATTCCACCATCAACTGCAAGATTAACTCCTGTTATATAAGAAGATTCATCGCTACCCAAATATAAGCACGCGTACGCAACGTCAAGAGGGTCACCCAGGTGGCCTAATGGGGTATAATCAGATACAGCAGCGAACATACTATCTCTACCTTCAATATTATCGAATATTTCAGTTTTTATCACGCCTGGGGAGATGCAATTGACACGTATTCTATCTCCTGCAAAGTCACGTGCTAGTTGCCTCGTGAGTGAGATTATGCCACCTTTTGAAGCGGCGTATGCAGAGGACTCCACAAATCCAGCTAATCCCTGAACAGAAGACATCAGAACAATCGATCCATAGGATATTTTGCGCATCTGTGGAAAGATTTCCTTTGTTAAATAAAAGGTGGATGTCAAATTTGTTTTGATTGTTAAATCCCACTCTTTTTCACTTAAACTCAAAACTCCACCAGGCATATTGATGCCCGCACAATGAACTAAAATTGATGCAGGGCCATATGTTAATAACGAATTTTGCATTAAACTGGCAATGGACGGTAGACATGCAACATCTGTCTTAAAAAAGGTTGCGTCCCCGCCCTTGCTTCGGATTTCAATTTCAGCTTGTTTCCCTTTTTTTTCATCTCTATCCGCAATTGTGATTTTTGCCCCGTGACTTGAGAAAAGCAGAGCAGTTGCTTTTCCTATCCCACTTCCTGCGCCTGTGATTATCGCTGTCCTACCCTCAATTCTTCCAGGAATTTTCCCTGCGGTATCTTTAATTAACTTTTTGAGAAGATTCTTTATGGCCATTTAGTTTTTCTCTTTCCTATTTAATCTCGCTTTATAATGCACTTTTCTCAAGGTGATTATTTTATTCTTTAGCCTTAGATGTTCTTTAATAGTTGTCGAAATTTCATCTTGGAATCCCCAAGAAGCTATCAGAATTGGCGCATTACTCCGTATTTGTTCGGGTGAAATTATTGGCACTCCTACCAGCATTTTTCCTTTGTAGTGTGGATTCGAGTCTACAAATGAAATAATATTATCCTTAACTAACTCCTTCTGAGCCAAAAGTCGTTGGCATAGGGTTCCTGTTCCCCATACCAAAATTGGCCTTCCGGCTGTGACGATCTTGCGGACTACGTCTTTCTCTTCCTCCAGAGTTTTTCTAGAGATTTTGATATATTCTTTCATCGCTGACCTTGACGCCCGTTCTAATTTTGGAGTTCTCAATGAACTTTTTAGTTGTCCGACCATTGTCAACACCGCCCCAGTAATCCCGCCGGGGGCAGCTGCACATATATAATGACGTTTTCTAACAACTTTAAAACCAAAAGCTCCCAAAAGATTTTTAAGAGATGCTGCTGTAAAGAAATTTACGTGCTCTACGCTTAGCTCCTGGAATGGAGCGTTTTTAGAATTCTTAAAGAATTCAAGATCTGGCACCTCAATTACAAGAAATCCATCAGGAGCCATCCAGCTTTTTAAGTTTTTGAAAAATACGTTGATGTCTGGAATGTGTTCCAACACAGCGCTTAGGATGATGGCCCCATAGGTTCTATGGGTACGTTTTCGTGCTCCTAAAACACCGCGAATCATCGATAATCCATGGAGCGTACGTGCTCTTTTTGTGCATTCGGGAGAAGGATCCAAACCAGTTATATCGGTGAATCCTTCACTACGCAGTCTTAGTAAAAGCTCCCCTGTTGCACATCCGACATCTAGAATTGAACAGTTTTTAGGTATATGTCCTGCCAACCATTTTGCTAGTCCGGCAACTCGGTCAACCTCTTCGGATTGCTGCTGCCCCCCCCGATGTGAGAATTCATACTTAGACGCAGAAGCGTAGTACTTAGCAAACTTTTTTGAATCAGGGAGATGGTCGCTAAATACTCCACCGCACGATTTGCATGCGACCACATTATACCCAGTGAGAAGCGCTGCTCCCTCAAGCAAACTAAAGCGTTGCTCAAATAACAGCTCGGCTCCGAGGTCCCCGCAGATAGGGCATTTACGATGGGAGTATATCTCTGCTGGATTCATAGCCTATGCGAATTTTAGTTTTAATTGGCGCTCCTTGGGCAGCGCATAAAGCACCAGATCCCAGCCATCCGAGACATGGGGAACGAGACGGAAATCGTATTCTGGTTGCATTTCGAAGATCTCAAGCGGCAACTCCCAAAGATCATCTTGCTTGTGATATGCGCTTAGTGCCAAAACTGGTTTTTGCTCACTGATTGTGCGACATGCTCCCCTAAGTGCAGGCAATTCATAGCCTTCAATGTCGAGCTTGATGAATGTTGGAGGCAGACCAAGGCCCGCAAACTCGTCGATCATTCTACAGGAAATGGTTGTTTCTCCAAATCCGACACGTGAGGATGATTCCCCTGACGATTCAACCTGAATTTTGGCAACAGCATCGCCCAAGGCGTAGGGATAGACTTCAATTTGATTATTTTTATATTTAAGTGATGCGGCGGTCTCCTGTAATACTCTGAAATTCCGTGGATCCGGCTCAAAGCTGAGTGCTTTATAGAAACCATTACGTCCGAAACTCTCCAAAAAACTTTTTAGCGTATCCCCTGTGAATGCTCCTCCATCGATTAGGAATTCATCGGGATTTTCCTTTAGAAGCTCCTCATTAAAATAGATCGTCTGTGGAACTGGTCGCGGCAGGAGGTGAAAATCCAAAGTCAGTCTCCATTCTACATGATCGACAAAATGTCGTAATGATGTGAGGTCATGGAAAAGCGAAAACCCATCAAGAATGCGTGCCTTTTTGTGAATCAGATTGGAAGGGAGATCTAATGAATAGAGAGGAAGCAATCCTGCGGGATGCTTCCAAGCGAGATGCCCGAAGTGGGCGATTCTCGAAAAACCAGCCTCATGCAACGGGGCAATTCTCTCGCTCATAGTGTCTTTTACTTCCCCGGAATAAATGGCTACAACCACTCCAGCCGAATCCCCATGAAGGCGCCATCCCTCGGCAATGCTTGAGACCAAAACACCCTCTACATCCTTGCCATGGAGGGAGGTGTTGTTGTCGAGAAATCCCTTCACCTCGTATCCTTGGGACTGAAGTGCCCGCAGTGCTTTCTTCCCAAGATTTCCCGCACCGAAAATCACCACCTCTCGGCTTTTCTTTAGGATTTTTTCAAAAGTGGTTTGTTCCCGATTGCGAACAGACTCTAGCGACTCGGACAAAAGGATGTTCAATCGATCACGCAAAAACTCTTTGGTTACTATGCTCATAATCCTTTAAAGGACTCACCAACAGCTTCTTCCCCCATCCACGACAAGATTCTGTCCGTTCATGTAAGAAGATGCGTCCGAGCAAAGAAAAAGCAGGGCTCCCTGATATTCGTCATGCCGAGCCATTCTCCTCATGGGAATAAGCGAGGAGAGTTTCGCAATGAAGTTCTCCGACTGTCCGTTCTCAACCCCACCGGGGGAGAGGGCATTGCAGCGCACTCCCTGATCACACCAGTAAGTCGCTAGATAGCGTGTTAGGCCGATCAATCCCGACTTCACCACCGAGTAGGTGACTGGCTTCACAGGTTGCTCTTTTTCCGGCACTCCCTCCTTGCGGTAGAGTCGCTGATCCGGCGCGATGACCGCCAGATCAGAGGCAATGTTAATGATGACTCCGCTGCCGCGTTTTGCCATCACGGCACCTATGAACCGCGCACAGAGAAAGGCCCCTTTCAGGCCCACATTCAGATCTTCCTCCCATTGGGAAAGCGGAAAGTTTTCAAGTCGCGAAAACTCCCGACCTGCGCAGCTCTCCATCTTGGGGTTATTCGCAGCATTGTTGATCAGGATGTCGATCCGACCGTAACGGGCGAGGGTCACTTCAGTTGCGGCCTTCACACTTTCCTCAGAGGTGATGTCGACTTTCTGAATGGAAGCCCGATCACCAAATTTGGATTTGAGACTAGTCTCATCCAATCCAGAGGAATCAACGTTGCAATCCCAGAGCACGGGAATTCCGCCAGCCGAAGCAATGGCGGTGGCATGCTGGCGCCCCAGCAGTCCCCCTCCTCCAGTTATGACGGCAACCCTACCGCTCAGATCGAATGGGGAAGAATTCATCAGAGTTCGACAAGTTGACGACTGCCAAGGGACTCCTTCGCAGCCAAGGCCATTCTTAAACTTTGTGCCCCATCTCTGACAGAGATAAGCGGCTTCTCCTCTCCCCGAGTGCATGCAAGGAAGTGGTTCATCTCATCAAAAAAGAGTTGGTTGCGTGGAAAGTCGGAGAGCGTTTGGCTACGAATAAGTTCACCCGCTTGGCATAGCTTAAGAGTCAAGGCACGTAAGTCGACCTCTACTTTGCCTTCGTCTCCGATAATGCGAAGTCCTCGTGATGGGGGACGTTGGATATAGTCCTGATGGAGGTGTACAGGAATATCACGGCCATCGACTGAAAACTCCATCAAGATGCTAGCCGTGTCCTCCACGTCGATTTCCAGAGAACTGAGGTGGCCTCCAACTGCGAAAAGACGTTTCGGCAACCCGAAGAAGGAGTAGAGATAATCCATCTCATGAATCTGGGATAGAATGACACCGCCACCCTGATCCCTCCTAGATGCATACATCTGACGGTAGTCCTCGTAGGGATGCCATCCGGGAAGGTATTCCCCGACTTCAGCACTCACGGAGATGAGTCGACCAAGAATCTTGGTTTTTAGGATTTCTTGCACGGACTTCATGAGGGGATGGAAACGGAGTTGATAAGCCACCAAAGCAATCTTTCCTTTGGCTTCTAGCAAAGCGGCAAGTTCCTCCGTGCCTACAAGATCATGAGAAAGTGGCTTTTCGATCAGCAGGTGACAGCCTGCCTCAGCTGCCTTCATGGCCACGGAAATATGGAGATTACTAGGATTGCAGATGAAGGCCACAGACGGGCCCCATGCCAGAGCTTCGTCCAGATCGCCAAAACTCGTAATGCTGTACTTCTTTTCTAAGGATTCATTTTCTGAAACCTGCAGCTGATCTGTCAAAACGATCTGCTGTCGGCGCGTTCTGTAGGCGGCGACTTGCAGATCCTTCCCCACAATGGCGCGTAGGTTCCTTAGATGCCGCTGTCCGATGCCGCCAAGTCCCATGAAAAGTGCTTTCATGTCTTACCTTTCGATTGGTGAAACAGGATCTCTTCGACACGAGTCCTTACGGATCTGATCCATTCCAACTCATTCCCCTCCTGCTGCCGGGCAACCTGAAGGATGACATCCCCATCATATCCTATCGACTCAAGTGCCTTGCGGAGTCCAGAAAAATTCGCATTCCCAGTTCCTAAGAAAACAGTGCTCCCGCCACGCACGCGATCCTTGATGTGAAGACTGCCAATACGAAAGCCGTAGGCGGCAAACTCCCCCGCGACATCGTACCCGTGAGAAGCGCTGTTTCCCGAGTCGTAGTTCACCTTAAAAACTGGTTCAGGAAGGCGCGCGATCAGATTTGCAAAGCGATCTGGGGGTAGATCCGTCTCCAAGTGAAGTTCTAGGCCTAATCTTTCGGCTTCTGCCAAGAACGGTACAAGCGTCTTAACCAAGGCATCTTCAGCAATGGAGCCTTCCAGGCGAGACGCATCCACAAAGGGAAGAATGATTCGCCGGATCCCGGCCATGTGACATCGCCCCAGTAGCCAGCCCAGCTTCTTGCCACTTTCCTCAGGATGTACCAGCAGGGGTCGATCCATGAAGTAATCGGCACAGAGAGAGCGGACGGCAATGTTATGGCGTACAGAGAGCCCCTTTAATTCGGCGATCCCTTCATCAGTGGAAATCGGATTCTGATCCGCACCATAGACCTCATAAATCCATTCGATCAACTGAAGACCCGCTTTCTCGGCCAAAGGGAACTCATCCCTCCACTGCTTGGCGGGGAAGCATTGGATTCTCCCGTTGATCATGGGCAGCAGACGACCCTGCATGATGCCGACGGGAAGAATAGGTGGCATAAACTTATCGATTACTCCTCGGGAAGCGGAGGAACGATCATGTTGGCAAGGAACTCTTCACGATTGAGGAAGGGCCAAAGATCCTCGAGGGGCTTCGAGTAGAGCGAGCCGTCCTTGCGCTGCCCCGAAGCCGTGCTGGGAACACGGGGCTCCTCAGGCTGACAGCAGACTTCGCAAACGATTGGGCCAGAAGTATCAAGCACCTTGCGTACTTCATCGCGTAGTCGGGATTGATCCAAAATGCGATAGGTCGGCAACCCGTAAGCCGCAGAAACTTTGGTGATATCGGGAAGCTTCATGCCTGTATCCTCATCAGCGGCGGTGACGCGACCAAACCATCGCTTCTGCGAAGTCCTGATGGAAGAATATCCTTTGTTGCTCAGGATAAAGATTTTGATAGGCAACCTAAGATGCTCAACGGTTGCAAATTCCTGGATATTCATCTGGATACCTCCATCCCCGTCGACGCAGATGGTCTCGCGGAGACCTGACCCAATGCAGGCTCCGATGGCCGCCGGTAATCCGTAACCCATAGACCCAAGAGCAGTAGTGTGAAAAAGCCGCTGGCCCTTTTTAAGCCTTAGGACGTGCTGAAATATCTCAATGCCTGCTCCGGAGCTGCCGGACACAATGATTTCATCCTCTTTGAGCTCCTGGGCAAGAATTTCCCCAAGATGGTAAACACTCACCAGATCATCTGGCTTCCTCATCGAGTCTTGAACGATCGGCCAGGACTTTTTCCATGAGCGACATCGATCCCACCATGCAGCACGATTGTTTTTCGCAATCGCATCTTCCTGCTTCAAAAGCTCTTTAAAGAAATCACCCGCATCAGCCTCGATTGAAACCTCCGTATATGAGGCGAGTTTCCCCAGTTCGGCGGGATCGATATCGATCATAACTTTCTTTGCTCCACGAGCCAGGTGCTGAGGCGCATAGGCCGTAAGTGTCATGTCCAAGCGTGAGCCGATCACAAGCAAAAGATCACAATTCTGAAGGGCAAAGTTCACCCCTCTGGGAGCAACGGTGCCCGGCTTGCCAAGATAGAGTGGGTCATCATAACTGAAGAGATCCACCGCCAGCCAGGTTGCCAAAACCGGGATCTGAACCAGGTTCATCACCTGGCGGAACTCTCCCTCGGCATGGGCCAATCGGATGCCGTTGCCCGCTAGAATCAGTGGTCTCTCCGACTTATTAAGCAGCTCGATCATCTTGCTAACTTTTTCAGATAAAGCCGCAGGCTTGTTTCTCGGAGGCGGCACAAAGGCCTTCAGGCTTTTCGGATCAATCGTTGCGGCCTGCACATCAAGCGGAATATCGATCCAGACTGGGCCAGGACGGCCATTTAAAGCTTCATGGAATGCCTTTTCCAGAATGAAACGTATCTGATTGGGATCCATGACTGTCACCGCATATTTTGTGATCGGAGAAACGATTGAAACGATGTCGACCTCCTGGAGACCAACTTGACGAACCCCGGAGTTGCCCTTGAGATCGGGCCGCTTGACCTGACCAGAGATAAAGAGAACCGGCGTGGAATCCAACCAAGCACCAGCAACTCCGGTTACGGCATTTGTGCCACCAGGCCCAGTAGTGACCATGCAGACCCCAAGACCACGGATTGCCTTGGCATAAGTCTCAGAGGCAAAGGAACTAGCCTGCTCATGAAGATTACAAACAAACGAGATATCGCCCGCGCCAGCCCTGGCTCCCAAGGAGTCGTTCAAATGCATCGCCCCACCACCCGGAAGCATAAAGACATGTTTCACCCCTTTCCGGACAAGGAAGTCGATGACGTAATCCGAAAGTTTCACTTCTTTAGCGAGAGAAAGTCCAACATTTCGCGGACAGCACCATGACCGCCGGGACGTTTTGCAACGAATTGGACCCTTGCAAGAACGGATTCGTGTGCATCAGCTGGAGCGGCAGTAAAGCCCGCTAGCTCCATGGCAGAAAGATCGTTAATATCGTCACCCATAAAGCAGATTTCCGCCAAATCCAGTGAGACCGCCGAGGCAAATTCGCGCAAAGCAGCCGCTTTGTCCTTACAGCCCTGCCAAACTTGGGTGATGCCGAGTTTCTTGGCATAACGATCGAGGATGGCGTTCTGTTCTCCCGAAATGAGTGCAAACACCATTCCCGCCCTCGTGGCGCGAGAAATGCCCATCACATCTCGGAATGAAAACTGCTTCAATTCCGACCCCTGAGCATCCCACCAAAAATTGCCGTCGGTAAGAACCCCGTCAACGTCGAGGGCAACGGCCTTGATGTCCATCCTCATCCCTTGAGGCCAACGCGCCGGAGTTTTTTCATTACAGCGATCTCGCGCTCCTCCACGCGTTTTACTCCGTCCCCCATCGAGGTTTCAACAAGACGAATGTCTCTCGCAAGTCGGGTAATTCCGCTCGGCTCCAGCGAGGCCGCCTGATCCGAGCCCCACATCGAGCGGTCGATCGTAATGTGCCGCTCCACAATGCACGCACCCAACGCGGCGGCCGCGACGGAAGAAGGAATGCCGGTCTCATGCCCCGAATATCCAACGAGAACCCCGTAGCGTTTGCGCAACTCGGGAATCACCCGAAGATTTAATTCATTATAATGGGAAGGGTAACAACTACAGGTGTGGATCAGAATGATGTTTTCCTTGCCCAAAACATCCACCGCGTGGTCAACCTCTGGGTAGGTGCTCATGCCTGTAGAAAGCAAAATCGGTTTTCCAGTGGCACGGACGCGCCGAAGAAGTGAATCATCGGTTAACGATGCAGACGCAATCTTGTAGCACGGAACAGGAAACTTTTCGAGGAAGTCGACGGAAGGCTCGTCCCAAGGTGACGCGAGCCATGGAATTTCCATCTCTCGGCAAAATTCGTCGATCTTCTGATATTGCTCGAGTCCAAATTCGAGACCGCGCTTAAGATCGCCATTAGTCGGTCCGAAGGGATTTTCACGTGGCTTGGCGAGCTCCTCTGCGGTGTACACAATATCGATTGTGCGTTTTTGAAATTTAACGGCGTTCCATCCTGCGTTTTTGGCGACGGTGATAAGGCTTTTTGCGATATCCATATTGCCGTTGTGATTGATGCCGATTTCGCCGATTAGGTAGCAGGGGTGTCCGTCGCCGACCAGCTTGTCCCCGATTTTTATTTCTTTATTCATTTAAACTTAATTCCTTTCAATGAAGTGATAACTGCAGTATAGCATTGTAGTTTTAATAGCGAACCTCAATTTTATGATTTCTTCGAGCCCCAATTGCGTCTCAGCAGCTCGAGTGGCTGGCACATGACGCCGATATAAGCAGGATCGCAATTGAGGAAGCCCCCGCTATAGGAACCACTAAGGCTAGCTCTGCGATGGGGACAGCTAAATCATTGATCGAGATTAACTAGCCAAATTCAGTATAGCACGGACGACATTCTTTTCTTCTGAAAAGAATGATCGGATGCCGAAAATTCAGATATTGTGTATTAAGGCAAAAGAGCAAAGGAATCAGTCGGAACCCTTTGCCTGCCCCCCGCATTTGATCTCGGATGTCTTTGCCGTTGCAGAATGTTTTGTCTAATTTGATTTTTGCCGCATGGCGATCTTTACTAATTTCTGATCCGCAGACAATCCAGTTTGAATGCTTTTTTAATAAATATCGTAACGATCCCTCCGCGCACCCAATATCCAGAATTTTTTTCTGGTCCGAAAGTTAAACCTTTAAGATAATTTATTCGTTTAGGATTTTTTGGTTTAAATCTGACAAAAATACGTTTCTTCCAATACATTTTTGAATAGTCTTTTACTTTACGAATTTTACCTTTTTCTTCAGTCTCACAAATCCTACACTTTAATGCAGTCTTAACGTAGCCCATAGCTTTATTGCCTCAAACTTCGCAGATTTTGACTATACTTTTTATATAGATTAAATATTTAAATTTGTATAATCCGAGAAAAAATCAAAATTGAATGTTAATCGTACATTTCTTGTAAATGACGGTGTTGTTGAATGGAAAAAGTAGGATGGAAATATATACAAGTCACCGGTATTAACTTTTATCTGCCTTTTTATCGGGGTTTTGCTGTACTTTTTGCTGGTAATATCTGTGTTAGAAAATATTAAATCTCCCTGTCCTTCCCCCATATCAGATGGGACTTGTGCATAGTAAACAGCGGTAAAATAATAAGTTTTTGATGAGCCCCCAGTGTGCAAATGAGGATATATATTAGACCCACCACTTGTGAATGAAGCATCAAACCACGTTCTTAGATTTTTTGTATTAGGCCGTAATTGATCAATCAAAATACTTTTTAACTCTGATTTACAATCCTTTGCTCTTTGTTCCACAGCCTTTTTTAGATTTTTAAAGCCAGCAATTTTTGATTCAGATAAGTCAAGTGTATAGGTACGCCCTCCAAAGTTGCTTGTATTGAAGTCACGAATTCCATCGTGGTAAGTTATAGAGTCATATACTAATTTTTCCCGTTCTTTTTTTGGAATTTGTATGCTGCCCAAATATTTGATTCTGTTTGCACTATAAAAGTCGCAATACTGTTGGGGTCCATTATTTTTAATAGAAAACAAGGAAATAGCAGCTATCAATTCAGACGTGTAAGGAATTCTCCCCTCCGTTAGCCGCCAGTTATTTAGAAATTTTTCTAGCCCAAATTTATCTAAATAAGCGAGCATTGTGTGGTGATCCAATGGAAATCCCAAAGAATTAAATAACAAATTGAGATTTTTTTCTTTTAAGAGGTTTAATTTAAATAAACATTTTAATGATGTATACGAATTATCGTTTTTCAGATTCCATCGTTTTATATGGCTGACTGCAAATTTCTGGTCAAGGTTTGTATTCTTTAAATATAATTCGATTAAAAACCACGATGCCTCATTTGGAGAAATCTTTTCATAAAATTCTTCCAAACCCTTAAAGGACATCAATCCCAAATAATTTCTGCATTGCCAGTATTTAATAGCTTTTCTCTCACATCTTGATAAGGTTGTTCTTTTCTCAACAAATGAGAAGATTTCATTACTTTCTGCGTAATCTCGCTGCAGAGTCGAAGTAACTGCTAATCCAATTATCAGAGAGCTTTTAGTATTTTCTTTTAATATTCTTGCTCGAGACATAAGACTCTTATATAAAAAATTTGATGATTGTATTTTGCCAAATCGATAATCAAGGAAAGCCTTTTCCTCGCATATTTTTAAGAAGTTTTTTGATTTTCCGATTAGTTTTCTCTTTTGTTCGCTAAGTTCTACACTTCCGTATGGCACTGGCCCAAAGTTTCCCAGCACCTGATTTGATTCATACATTTTTAAATTTAATTTTCTTAGTAGATTTTTTTTCATATATTCGTATTTCTTTTTTTTCTTTTGTTGGCAATCGAAAAATAAGGTTTTATATTTTTCCAGTCTCTTGCTTCTTCTACCTCATGTCTACAAAGAAGTGGACTCATATCGTCCATTGGTAAAGTTACTATTTTCCCGCTGATGCCGATCTTTGATGCTGCTCGTGGAACTGTAGGCTGATTTGGAGAAATCTTTATTTCACACACTGCTGGCCCGGGATGTTTAAGAACTTTTTTTATTTCTGTTTCGAGGTTTTGATGGCACGAAATGCGAAAGAATGGAATTCGCAAGGAACTTGTCACACTGTTCAAATTTGGCAAAGTCACGCCGCTGTCTTTTGTGCTTGCTACATAATGTCCCGAAAAATAATTGCGTTGGCTGGCACGTATTGAGCCATACCCTTGGTTATTCAAAACAAAGATTTTTACCGATAAATTCAGGCGCTTAAGTGTCTCCAGCTCCTGGATGTTCATGACGAAGCCGCCGTCACCGTCGATCCCCACTGTCCTCCTTTTTCCACCCAGGCCAAGGCAGGCACCAATCGGAGCCGCGATCCCGAATCCCATAGAACCTAAACCCTGGCTGTTTAAAATTCTTTGCCCTTGTTTAACTTGAAACGCTTGCATGGTGATCTCACTGCACTGTCCGCTGCTTCCGGGCACCAACAGATCTCCTGGCCGCATGAGTTTCGCCAAGACTTCTAGAAAAACATAGTTGTTCACGTATGACTTTTCTTTCCAATACGAAGTGAGGCAGACCGGGTATCTACGGTGCAGAGCACGGGCGTGTTGCAACCATGGAGCCCAAGATGGGACTGCTTTTCGATTTAATTCCTTCAGAAGAACAGAAAGGAAAAGTTTTGCACCACATCGAATTGTCGTCCGTTGGCGTATTTTGATCTTGGCAAGTTCAGCCGGATCGATGTCCACGATGTATTTCTTTGCCAGGGGTGCAAAATTCCCCGGGTTATAGGCGACCTGCCCCATGTCGAGTCGGGCTCCCACCGCAAGGATAAAATCACATTTTTGCTGAATGAAGTTAGCCCCTCTTTGGCCTGAGCCGCCGGGGCGACCACAATAAAGCGGATGCCTCTCCGCAAGTAAGTCCATAGCTTTCCATGTCAACAATACTGGAATCGGGACTTTCTTTAAAATCTGATTGAAAGCCCTCACAGCCCCTCCCAGTCGCACTCCATTGCCAATTAAAAGGACAGGGCGGCGGGCTTTTTTAAGATTTTTTACCAATTGTTGGACCTGGGATTTTAGCCGAGAAGGCGCCCTTGATGGACTTGGTGGGTGAAAACTTCGCAATTTTTGAGGATGAATGAACGCAGCTTGCACATCCAAAGGGATATCCAACCAGACGGGGCCGGGCCTCTCGCTTCGGGCCAGATAAACCGCCTTTTCCAGATGATAACGAATCCAGCCCGGATCGTCGACCAGAACCGCATACTTCGTGATGGGCCGGACGATGGAAATAATATCCAACTCCTGAAATCCGATTTGCCTGACCGGAAGATTCCGCTTCAGATCCTTGGTTTTCACCTGGCCCGAAATTGCCAAGATAGGAATAGAATCAAGAAACGATGCAGCCAAACCGGTCAATGCATTGGTGCCACCAGGACCGGTGGTGACGTGAAAAACACCTAGGTCATTTCTGGCTTGCGCATAAGCATCCGCCGAAATCGCGCACGCCTGCTCATGCAAGTTGCAAATATAGCGAAGTCTTGGATGGTTTCCAAAGGATTCGTTCAAATGCATCGCCCCGCCTCCCGGTATCATAAAAACGTGTCCTACTCCTTGGGCTGCGACGAAATCCGCCACGTAATCAGAAAGTTTCATTAGAATTCGATGTTTTAGTGAAGTTGACTGAGAATATTACTGATCGTGAGACTTTGAGCATTCCAAGGTTGCGGTACAAGCAAGCATCGACTTACGTATTCTCCTGCCCCAAAAAAGTTTGCCTCCATGTCGTCGAGGAAATAATCGAAGCTTCCTCCTATATGTTTGATCATAGCGGCTTTTGACGAACCTGCATCGGGCAGGCCCCCTCCTGGTCGTTTAGCTGGTACAAAATGAAAATGCCGGATCCATACGCCGAGGTTCCGAAAGACCCATTCTGCGGCAGCATTCACAGTAAAGTACGGCCTCGCCGTGAGGACATGGTGATCGAATTGATGGCCGCGGACATTGAACCAATCAAGAACGTCCGGATTGACCGGCATAGAAAAGGCATCCGCAGACAGGCGAAAATGGTCCAGAGATTCAAGGTAATCACTCAAAGTCATTCCGAAAAGATTATGGGGTGGATTCTCTTTAATCGTTGAATATGTGAGAATCTCAGGTTTGTCTTTCAGATGAGCAGCCCAGGCAAGCCACGAACGCATTAGAGGATTTAGTGTATCATCCAAATCCCAAAGAATGCGCCCCCGCCTGCTCATTCAAGCCAATATGTTACAAAAGTTTTACGGCTTTGGGTGCCAGTGATAGAAGGATCTTTATAGTAAGAATCTTGAGCAATATGAGTGGATGATATCTCCTCAAATATTACACCTGTTTCCGTGCTGAAACTATGCCATTGACCTGGGGATACGAGAACTGAATCACCCTGCTGGAGCGTTAAAACCTTGTCATCGAGATTTAACGTCATGGATCCATACAGAATAAAGAAGGTCTCCTCTTTAACCTTGTGACTATGTTCTGGATGCTTCTGCCCGGGAAGCATGACTATAGCCCTCTTGCAATAGCTTCGGTTGACAAAATTTAATATTACCGCACCTATCTGATGGAATATTCCGATTCCGAAATGGTGGGAGATCTCCACATCTGCTTTTTTGGGAAGAGGCACGCCGCTAACACTTATAAATTCGCGCACTTTACGAACTATAGAGTCCACGGCCTCTCGCTGTTCTGTACATGTACTATTTAGTTTTGTGAGAGCTTCGTTTGTCTGAATTGCGGTAGTTGTACGGAACTGGGAATATTTTGAGTAGTCATTAGCAGTGTATTGTCCTTCTGCTGAGGGAATAGCAAAGAATATCTTGTCTAGACTGACTAGATCGCCTGCATTGACCGACTGCTTGAGAAATATCCCACGTCGTAGCGCATGTAATTCTCGGAGTTCCATATCTGTGGGCCTGGAACGCGCAACTGAGTCGCCGCACATCGACAGCGCCTGAAGAGCTGCTTCGATCCATCCGACAACTTGGGCAGGAGTGGAGGAGTAAGTATTGAGAGGATAGCGCTCGGTCGGAACTCCAACGTGCCGCTCAAAAAGAAGGGCTCCCTTTGCCACTGCAATCTTCACGGCGTCAAGCAAATCAGGACGTTCGTGAGAGGAAAATCCGATCGACAGATTCGGATACCGAGAATGTAAATAGTCGATTTGCCCCAAATTGAGTAAATGGTTTGGTGTAGGATACTCCGCCACGCAGTGCATGAGCGAGAAGTTTTCTCTGCGGTGCTCAAAGAAGCTTACAACCCTATCAATATCGGTGACGCTGGCCCCGCCTACTGAAGCAATGACTGGAAGAGATGACTTTGCGATTCGTTCCAAAAGAGGCCAGTCCGTGAAAGAACAGCTTGCTATCTTAAGGCGGTTAAATCCATGGGCTTCAATCAGATCAATAGATGTCTCATCGAAGCCAGTACAGATTGTTTCCATTCCGCATACTTCCGCCTTGTTCTTCATCTCAAGAAATTCAACCACAGAAAGTCGCGTCTCGTTGAATCGCTTGACATACTTGATGTCCATCCTGGCCTGAAATTCAGGGTGAATGAAGGTGTCTAGATGCCTATACTGGAACTTAATTGCAAGCCGAGCGTTGAGGTGATCGGTAGCGTTTTTGAGTTCGCGGATAATTCTCAACCCGTGCTCAACATCACCCATGTGATTATTTGCCATATCTAAAATAAATAATGGCGTTAATGTTTTCACCTATTGAAACCCTGCTTTTATATAATTAGTAGTTTTAACAATACTGTCAATCAGTCTGACTAGTATTTCTAGTTCCAATTCGGACATTGCGCGCAAAGTAGAAGGGACATAGCTTTGATATGCAGAGCTTTGACTTTGAGCTGAAGCCGAAACAAGAATGCTCCCACCCATGGTATTTGCCACTGTGTGTGCCAAATCGCCAATGGCGATTTCCTGATCCGAACCCACATTGTAGGGATGACAGGCCACTCCCTTAAACAGAATTGTCCATAACCAGACGGCCAGATCAGCCGCATAGAGATACGAGCGGTATGGGCTCCCGTTTTTGACGCGAATGGGTTCTCCCTTCATGGCATCTCGGATGAAGTTGCCGATGGCAAAATGGGCATCGAGTGGTAAATGGGGTCCCACAAAAGCAAAGCAACGGGCAATAGTTGCCTCGAGACCATGCTCCTGACGCGCAATCGCGCAAAGAAGTTCTCCCACTCGCTTCCCCTCCCCATAAGCCGAGTTTGGATCCATCGGATCCGGTGATCCATGGTACGTCTCGGGAATATGGGTCATTTCAGGAGGTTGCTTCCCGTAAACTGCACCAGAACTCACAAAGAGAAAACGCTTGGCACCTGCAGCCACAGCAAACTCGATTGTTCGCTTTGTTCCGCGAATAATCGTATCAAGCATTTCGGATGGCGGGATAGGAGCTGAGGAAGTTGTGCCCGCATGAATGACGTGCGTGAATGAACCTCGGGGAAAGTCAAAATCACGGACATCACCGCGATGTAAGGCGATCGAGCTTTCTTGGGCCAGATGGGGAACTTTTGCATAGAAGGCATCCGGATCCCGAGACAGCCCCACCAAATTCGCCCCAAGGTTTAAATTTTTATTTGCAAAAGCAAAGCTTTCCAAAAGCCAAATTCCAAAGAAACCAGTAGCGCCCGTGACAAAAATTCTCCCGTCACGCAAATGTTCCCAAAGGGGGCGCGTATTTGACAAAATATGCGCTAAATCCTCCTGCGGAAGTGGGTGAGCCATAACGGTTACCGCTGTAGTGCAAAATCCCTAATCGCGCTTATCTCATATTCTAGCATCTGCTTGCTGAGGCCTGGATAGGTGCCAAGAAATAGAGCCTGATTCATGATCTCGTCCGCTCCCTTTGTCTCCCCTACCTGTCGAAACGAATTGGGACGCTCTTTCTTCAGCTGAACAAACACGGGTTGCCGAGTCAGATTCCCTCCAAACAGCATCCGATTGCCTATTTTTTTCTGATCCAGATACTTTGCCAGGTCCCGAACCTTAAATCGGGCATTCGGCCGAACTCGGATCATAAAACCAAACCAAGAGCAGTCTGACATGCTTCCCTTGCCATCCCAGGCAAAGCCCCCGCCCGAAGTCCACTTGGTCGCGTGAGTCGGCAGGGAAAAATCAAATATATCCCCGAGCTCATCAAGTCCTCGCCTTAAGATCTCCCAATTGTCCTTTCGAGCCTGAATAAAATCGGGCAATTTTTTTAACTGAACCCGCCCAATGGCGGCCTGAAGATCGAGGGGTTTCAGGTTGTAACCTAGATGACTGTAAATGTATTTATGGTCATATCCCTCGGGAAGCTCTCCCAGCTTCCAGTCAAACCGTTTCCCGCAGGTATTGTCCTGACCCGAAGCACACCAACAGTCCCGTCCCCAATCTCGGAAGCTTTCGACCAGCTTTTTCAGTGGCGGGTGCGAAACGATGTTCACCGCTCCTCCCTCCCCCATCGTCATATGGTGAGGCGGGTAGAAAGACTGGGTGGATAGATCCCCCCAACTCCCTGTGTAACGAGTAATGTGGATTCCGTCCGACGCAATTCCTGGTGAGTTTTCCGAAAAACCAAGCTCCTTGGCTTTTGCCACTGGCATGGAGTAGGTGCTTCCTAGGGAATCGCAATTATCTTCAATCAGCCAAAGATCATGCTTCCGACAGAATGATAGAACCACGCCAAGATTAAAAGGGTTCCCAAGGGTGTGCGCCATCATCACCGCTTTCGTCTTACCCTCCTGAAGCGCCATCTCCAGTTGCTCCACTCGGACATTTCCCGTCACAGGATCATTATCGATGAACACGGGAACCAGCCCATTCTGAAGGATCGGAGCCACCGTGGTGGGAAAGCCTGCCGCACAGGTGATCACCTCGTCACCAGCCCGTAATCTTCGTTTTTCTGGAATCTTGTGACTCGTCAAAGCTGTTAACGCAAGCAGGTTGGCGGAGGAGCCTGAGTTGACCAAAAGAGTGTGTTTTACACCCAGGAACGAAGCCAACTCATGCTCAAAAGCCTCCCCCTCTGGCCCCAACGTCAGCCAGAAGTCCAGTGTGGAGGAGACCGCCGCCTCAACCTCATCCTCCGTGAAAACGCGGCCAGCGTAGGAAACAATGGTCTCACCCGGCACAAACGGGGAGCAGGCGGAATCACTTCCTGGCCGCCGTGCGGCATGGATAATTCTTGAATACTCGCGTGTGAGACGAAGTATTTCCTGCCTGATTTTTTTAGGATCGATGCTTTGGCTCATCTTGGATTCAAGTTCGAATATTCTTTGATTTGCTGACGGCAGGCCTGAAGGGCATTAAAGTTCAGCTGGCTGGATGCCCGATACCAATCCATGGTCATGGCGATGGACTGGGCAAAGCTCAATCGTGGTCTCCATCCAAGCTCCCGCAAGGCACGTTGGTTATTGAGCTGCAGACGACCCGCCTCGTGGAGTGGGGTTTTTTCCCGAACGCGTCGCCAACGTCCTGGCCAGTTTTTTAGAATCTGACGAACAAGGGCAGAAACCGTCTTCTGGTCCCTTGGAGATGGCCCAAAGTTGTACGCTCGACCCTTCTTTCGATCCTTGGAAAGATGAAGTGCCAAGGCGAGATAGCCGGCCGTGGGCTCCAACACATGTTGCCAAGGGCGGATGGAGGCAGGATTCCGCACTGGAATCGGTCTCCCCGCCCGAAGTGCACGAAATGCATCTGGCACAATACGGTTTTTTGCGTAATCCCCACCTCCGATTACATTGCCGGATCGGGCGGACGCGATCCGAACCGGATGGCTTCGGAAAAAAGAGTCCCGATAAGAGCTGATGAGAATTTCGGTGGCCGCTTTACTGGCACTGTAGGGATCCTGTCCTCCCAACGGATCCTCCTCCCGAAAGGCATGCCGTCTTTCCTCGTTCCGATAGACTTTATCCGTGGTGATGAAAACCGCCGCGCAGGGGTGGCGCACCTCTCGGAGTGCTTCCAGCACGTGGGCGGTTCCCAAGGTGTTGATCTCGTAGGTTTCCAAAGGGCGGAGATAGGAATCGCGGACCAGAGGCTGTGCCGCAAGGTGGAGCACAAAATCAGGGCGACATCGAAGGATGGATTTCCGGACTTTCGCAGCATCGCGCAGATCGCCGAGTTCGTGCCTAAGCCGCTTCTTGAGCTTCAGCTGCGAGAAGAAAGGAGTCTGCGGAGCCAAGGAGAACCCCGTGACTCTAGCGCCCATGTCCGTCAACCAGACCGCTAGCCAGCCTCCTTTAAACCCGGTGTGACCGCTAAGCCAAACGCGCTTACCCCGGAAAGCGCTTTGCAAGATCACCAGTTTTTCCAAGGGGCCTTACCTGCAGCCCAAAGCTCCTCAAGATATTGCCGATCTCTCATCGTATCCATGGGTTGCCAGAAGCCCATATGACGATAGGCGTGCAGTTCACCTTTCGCAGAAAGCCCCTTCAACGGTTCCAACTCCCATGTCGTCGCATCCCCCTTGATCATTTCGAGAACGGAAGGTTCCAGAACAAAAAAGCCGCCGTTGATCCACCCCCCATCTCCCTCTGGCTTTTCAATAAATCCGGTTACGGACTCGCCCTCCACCTGCAGAGCCCCGAAACGTCCTGGAGGCTGAACGGCTGTGACCGTCGCTTTTTTTTTCGCTTTCTTGTGGGAAGCAACCAGTGCGGAGATATCCACATTCCCAACGCCATCCCCATAAGTCATGCAGAAGGTTTTATTACCGATATAGCTAGTCACCCGTTTTAGACGGCCTCCCGTCATGGTTCCTTCTCCGGTATCAACGATCGTCACCCTCCAGGGCTCTGCGTTGCGCTGGTGGACCTCCATGGAGTTTTTCTCCATATCGAAGGTCACATCCGACATATGAAGAAAGTAGTTCGCAAAGTACTCTTTGATCACATACCCCTTGAATCCAGTGCAAATAATGAAATCCCGAATACCGTGTTGGGAATAGATTTTAAGGACATGCCATAGAATAGGCCGGCCCCCGATTTCCACCATTGGCTTGGGCCTGGTCTGGGACTCCTCCGCGATGCGGCTTCCCACACCCCCGGCAAGAATCACTGCTTTCATTAAAACTCACACCTCATATCTAGTAGGATTATCGCTGAAAATCAGCCGCTGGGCGAGCTTTGGATTCGGGCAGGGCAGATTCCAGATGGCGCCGAAAAACATCCACATACTTATGCACATCAAAAAACTCCATGGCTTTATCCTCCAGAAAACGAGTCCCGGCCTCTCGGTACGTCTCCCTCTCTTCCCGGGTCATGGCGCGGAGAAACTGCACCATCTGTGCCCCGCTGCGAAAACGCTCCATAGGGAGAAAAGCTTCCGGTGGAAGCCACCGAGTGGCCTCGGGATGCCCTTGATAAATGGGGATGCACCCAGCAAAAAGAGCGTTGAAGATTTTTTCTGTGATGTATCCCCGCAGGGAAGAACAGTTTTCCGGAACGAGGGCGAATTCACATGTGGCCAGAGCCTGTAGTTTTGCCTCCCCAAAACCCAAAACTCCCTGGTAGGCCGAGGTTGGCCACTGAAAAAGCCTCCGCGCGAGGGACGGCCATCTTTTTGCCAAGCTCCGCTGCCACTTGAGCGAGTAAACCAGATGGCGATCCCACCCTGAGCCGGCAAGGAACATCTCCCCTTTCAAAATTTTCCCAGCTTGGATCGCCAAGCGATTTCTTTTTCGATAAAGATCCCCCGGCATTTCACTTTTTTTCCAGGAGTTTACCATTCCCAAAAGATGCGGCCGGGCCTGCTTGAGAGCCCATTCGCGTTTTTGGCGGCCAGCCTTAATATCCAAGGAGTAGGGGAGCCAGAACACCTTCTGCCCATCGACCTCATCCAAATCGTAGGTCAGAATTTTCCGCGCCAGCGGCTTGAGCTCCTGATAAGTGGCGTGAGGCTGAAGGTGGAAATTTTCCGAGATCACCAGAAGAAAGGGGGTGCCTTGCGCAAGGCACCGCCGCAGGTCTGGGTCGTCCATTCGCGGGCAGTCTAGAAATACCGCCACGTCCGGCAAGGCTCCGGCCCAGTCGGCAAAAGGACGTATTTCGATACCCGCTTGGGCCAAGCCAGCTCGCAGACGGAGGCCTGCCTCCATAATCTCGGGAACAATGCTGGTTT